>Ga0247611_10009405_pt1 | contig 11760 bp, 18 predicted proteins | sample 177DNAGHGhighgp2_FD_192422 | JGI IMG/M metagenome (GOLD analysis project Ga0247611, IMG submission 192422) | Sheep rumen microbial communities from Palmerston North, Manawatu-Wanganui, New Zealand - 1770 DNA GHGhigh gp2 | ecosystem: Host-associated > Mammals > Digestive system > Stomach > Rumen... | reverse complement strand
TAATAATCAGACACAAGCATTATCGGATAAGCATGATAGAGAAATTGGTTATTAGAATTATATGTTCCCAGCTGATTATTTAAGATACTGTAGTTCTAGATGCAAGATGGATGGAGCATTCAATGGACTGTCTTACTAGACCAAAACCCTAGAGACTACTGCTAATGGATATCATTACCTTAAGGATTCTTCTGTATATGATGGATTAGTAGGAAGACTTCCATGTAAATTGTTCTCTGCAAATATAGAAAATACTATATTTAATAATACATTTAAAGATCTAAGATATTGTGCATTTATAAACTTCAATAGCTATAAATTAAATACTCTAGGTCTACCAGCCAATGAATGTAGGGGTATTAAATTCCCTCCAGATTTATTGAAGAATAATGTTAATCTAACAAGTATTTCTGGATTATTCCAAGGAATGGTTATAGAAACTGGAGTAGATATTAATAGTGATCTATTGGTAAATAACACAAAACTTGTAGATATTTCTGGATTGTTTAGAAATTCTAAATTTAGTGAGTATGAATATTATGAATCTACTGTTGGAAACTACTCTCAGATAAGCCCTCTATTATTTAGCACTAATTCAGAGTTACAAAATGTTAGCTTCTTATTTAGTGTAGACAAACCTGATGATGTAGATAAAGGTTTACTAGTAGTTGAGGCTTCTCTATTTGGGGTAACTGATGGATAGGCAAATAATCCTCGTATTACTAATATTTCTGGAATGTTTAATAATAACTACAATTTAAGTGGTTCAATCCCACTGTTTGATACTAGTTATTATACACGTATTAGAAATTATTCTAATTACTTAGAAGGTGTAGTAAAGAATAATATCACTAATATAGAAACATTTATAGCTATGCATGATAATTCTTGGATACCACAATCTTGGATTGAATAATGGCAGATTTAATTAGAACAGATACAGTTTTTGGCAAAAGAGCCAATATAGTTGGTAATATTTCGGCAGACTTGGTGCTTGAATCTTTGGGTAAGATTTACATCAAGTCCCGAAATAGTGCCAAAACTTTAGAAGATGTTATAAAAAGTATTGCAACTACTGATGTTGAATCAGCTGCAGCAAAAACTATAATAGTCGATGGCCTAGAAAACCTAGATGTTGAGCCTAAAGAAGGATAGTTTATTTACGATAAACTTAGTAATATTCTTTACTTATGGCTAGATGGTAAAGCTATTGAACTTATAAATGTTGCACCTGAAGGAACAGGATATGTTAAACGTTCTGGTGATACTATGACTGGACGTCTGTCTATTAATGTTCCTAATGGTCCTCCTTTAGCTGTTAATTCCTCAGAATTAGTAGAAAACTTAAATGCTGAATATTTAGGAGGAGAACCAAAAACATCATTTGCTTAGAAAAGAAAAGATGAACTTATATCAGGACGTTGGACTTTTAGAAATATTACTAAATTTCAAAGTAATGTAAAATTTAACCAAGATATAATTGTAGATGGAAATGTTGGAACCCCAGACTTTGCATCTGGCTTTGCTGGATTTGGATGGAGATTAGAAGCTGATACTAATACTCTTACTGTTGACAATCTAGTAGTTAGAAAACTATTGATGGTTTATGAACTTGTTGTGAACAGAGTATCTGCAGTAAATGGATCATTATGGGTAACAAATGCTGGAAAAGTAACATCTGCATAGAAGCTTAATATATTTAATTACAATTTTATAGAAAAAGGACAAGCTTCTTAGTCCTTTGGAGAATTTGTAAGAAGCCTTGGAGATGATGCTTATTTTATTTATTATCCTGAGATAACTTATAGATTTATAACTCCACAAGAAAGAATGACTCCTACAGGTGTTATTAGTGGAGATTCAATTAAAACTTTAAGTACAAGTGCTAGATAGAAAGCTTTAGTAATTAAGGTAGTAAATTTAGATGCCTTTATATAGGAATCTGATACTTATAGTGATCCTATGGATTATTTTAGTACTGATTCTGAAAATTTTAAAGTATATAAGTTATTTGGGGAAGAGTTCTATCATGAAGTTGTATTTCCAATGGTAACTAACAAGGATTATGCAGCTTTCTTAATATCTGAAGACTATAGAAAAGCTCAGGATGCAAACTCCAAAATGTTATATCCTGAGGAGGATAACTTCTTAGATCGAGCTAAAGCTGAGGTTAATGATAAATATCCTGGATATTGGACATCTAATACATGGCTAGCAGTTTCTGATATAGTTACTAATATAAAATCTTATTATAAATACTTTGCAACTGGACAATATTTTATAGCTACATTTGATGATGAAAGTCTTCCTGTATTTAAAGAGGGAGATATTCTTAGATGTCAAAAATGGACACATGGAGGTGTAAAATATTATGACGCTGTAATTTGTAATTACATAAGTGATTCTACTTATTTTTTATAGTTAGCTGATTCTATATTTGACAAATATACCGAAATACATTATAATGATAAATTAGAGGCAAATGTTAGGTCAATAAGTTGCGAAGATTAGATAAATACAACTCTTTATAAATAGACTAAAGATTATGTTCCTCCTGAAGAAGATCGTGCTATGCTTGATGATGAAGGAACATATAGAGTAGTTACAACTGAAGAATAGTGGAAAGCTTTACTATTAGCAGGTGTAACTGAAAAAGATAACTTAGTATAGTTTGGAAATCTCTGGAACTGGCAAAGACAAAATGCTTTATATTTAACTTCAGTTGATTAGCACGCACCATTCATGGATGTTATTACTAATGTTAATCGTCCAGACTATAGTGTTCTTTATAAAGTACCTGTATATAAAACTGAGAAGCTTTATAAGTCCATGGCTATAAGGTTACCTGGCTATATTAATGATCCTATTCCATATACAATGGATTATTATTTATAGACAAGTAGTACAAAAGCCAAATATGCTTATGGTGTAGCTCAAGGTGCTCATCTGTTTTTTGATTTATCAAAACATACAATTCCTGCTGGAGTAGAAAACATTAGATACCTTAGTGATGTTCCAAACGAAAATTGTATATTTGAATCTGGAGAAAGTCCTTATATACTGTTAGCTGAGGACGAAACTGAAATCCTTCTAGAAGATGGGTATAGTACTTTTCGTATGGAAAGTGGACAATCTCAAGCTGTAATACGTACACATAGAACCACTAAAGTAAGAGTAGGACAATTAGAAGGAATTACTGATGAAAGATTTGAAATTACTAAATAGCCATATGGTTATGGTTTATATGCTGATAATGTTTTCTTAACTGGAGAATTTGTTCTTAGTAATGGAAAAACAGTATTCGAAATATCTCAAGAAGGTTTAAGATTTGCAGTTGCTTCCAAATATGCTGGAGATAATGCAAGAGAACTTCTTAGAAAAGATATGGAAGCAGCTGATGCTAGACTTGCTGAAGTTGATGCTGCTATGTAGTTAGCACATAATCAATTAAGAACTGAACATAATTAGTTATAGGCCGATCATAATTCTTTGTAGTCTAGTCATAATGAGTTACGTTCTGAACATGATGCATTAGTATAGGAAGTAAGACTTACTGAAGGTGATCTTAAAGATTTTAAGGAGTCAGTATACACTATTGATGATTTGAAAACTGCTGGTTTCGTAGTTTCTAATAAAAATAATTATCCTGGAATTATATTATGGGGAAATTATATATATATTGCTACTAAGTAGTCAGAACTTGATGGAACAGAATCTCCGACTGCATTATTAAGTGAAGGTAGAATAAAATCTAGATTCCTTGAAGTACAAGATGTACATAGTGAATATTACTTAGGAAATGGACATACCATATATTATTTTAATTAGAGTGAAGTATATAATAAAGGAGGCGTATGGTACTTTATGGATGGTAGGGAAGCCACTAGAGATGGGACCAAAGTATATACAATGCGTGATGATTATGCTTGGCATCTTAAATATAGAGGTGATGGATATTTAGCATTTGGAAATATTTCATGGACAAGAGATGGAAATCTATCTTTAAGAGGTAATGTAAGCGTATCTGGAGATCAAGGAATATATGTAGATCCAGAGAGTAATTTAGGTGTATCTATAGTTCCAGACTCTAAAAATTCTGCTCCAAGTTTTGTGTCTGATAGTAGGCCTAGAGTGTTTAAATGTGTTGGACAAGTAGACGCAGAAAGTGGACAAATTATAGCGAGAGTACCTTGTAGTATACCAAAAGGTTATTCAATAGAAGTAAGTACTAATAGTTATAATATCAGAATAGATTTGTTAGATGGAAATACTGTAGAAATGTAGAATGTTTCCTTAGGAAGTTCATTCACTACTACTTCATATATTAGCTCATTTAATGTAATAGCTACAAATACTTAGAAATATTCTGATGTTTCTGTTTATATATATATACATGGAAAGGGAACACAAATAGGATCTAACTATCTATATGTTTCTGGTGACTCATATCATACATTATGGTTAGGCCGTGATTGTTTTAGTGTATTATGTAGTAATGGCGGTTTAGATTCTGAAACTTATAATAAAGCTCATACAAATATTGGCACTAATGATATTAACTCTTAGTAGACGCATGGTATAGAAATTGACCATACTGGTATATATATAATAAAGAAAAGTGGAGTAACTAATTTTCCAAGTGCTTATAATTCAAATTATAATGTTTTTGATTATAGAAAATCTATATTTGATTGGTTTGTAACTAGAGATGAATGGGAAGGAGGATCTTCTAGTACTCCTACTGGAGGAAAAATACATTATATTATTCCAGGATATGGAAGTGATCTACCAAATGTACTGATAAACAATATAGTTAATCTAAGTAATGTATCAGGAGTAAATGTAGGAGATTTAGTATTTATAAAGGGTAATTATGAAATATATATTATAACTAATGGCGATCATATTTTTAGAGCATCTGGTAGTGAAATGACCAGTTAGATAGGTCCTGATAAACGTTCTAGATTATTCTTTAAAGCAGAAGATGATTGGGTAGAATTAGCTTGTTATGCATAATATGAAATTAACAATTAAGGATAGGTTATCTCTTATACAAATCCTTCCAACTAGAGGAAGTGTATCAGAGATGGTTGATGTTTATGATTTAGCCAGAGAGCTAAAATTGAATGATGAAGAAAAATAGACATGTAATTATAAAGAAGATAATAATGGCGGAATTAAATGGGATCCTTATTTAGACCCAATGAAAGATGTTAAAATTACTTCTGACCAACATAAGTTACTTATGCAAGTAATAGATGAACTGGATAAGTAGAAGAATATTTCGTTATCTCTAATAGAAACTATTTTAAAATTAAAAGGGTATGGCGAATATAACGAAAATAATACCACACATTCTTAAATGGGAAGGTGGATGGTCTAACGATCCTTAGGATAAAGGAGGGCCTACAATGAAAGGTGTAACTCTTGCTGTATATACTATATACTGTTAGAAAAAGGGTTGGGGAATTCCTACACAAGCTCAATTAAAAGAACTCACATATCCAGAATGGGAAGACATTTTAAAGTCTATGTATTGGGATAAGTGGAAAGCTGATGAAATAAAAAATCAATCTATAGCTAACTTATTGGTAGACTGGGTATGGACGAGTGGTGTATGGGGAATTAAGTTTCCTCAAAGAGTTCTTGGAGTACAAGATGATGGAATAGTTGGACCTAAAACATTATCTGCTATAAATAACTACCCAAATTAGAAGGAGTTATGGCAAAAATTATGGAATAGACGTAAAAAACATTTTGAAAGTATAGCAGCATCTAGACCAGGTAATGCTAAATTTTTAAAAGGATGGCTTAACAGATTAAATGATCTAAAGTATGTAGACTGATAGACAAAAACTCTATACTTAGATAGTTATAAACTTTTTTATTCGAGAGATTGTTTTTATTATTTTAAGTATAGAGTTTTGTTTATACATTTGATATGAACTATAAATAATAAGAATTATGCCAATAGGAATTGATGATTTAGACTTTTATGAGGAAGAGCCAAAGTTACAGGAACCTCCTGTAAGTGAGCCTTCAGCTAACGAACCTCCAGCTAACGAAGAAAAGCCTGGAGGACAAAAACCAGAAGATAACATTCCTCCTCAAGGAGGAGCTCAAGAACCTCCACAGAATGAGGAAGGAAAAGATGATATAATAACTACATTACTTAAAGAAAGAGGAATTAGTGACCCTTCAAAGATAAAGTTTGAGGGAGATAATAATGAAGTAGAGGAGAAAGATTGGAATGATCTTTCTAGAGAAGAACAACTCAATATTTTAAGACCTACTAATACTGCTCCTGAACAAGATAATGATCTATCAGATGAAGAGATTGAGTTTTTAAATGCGCTTAGAATGCGTAATTTAACTCCTACTCAATATTTACAATAGTTGCAAGATAGTTATAATGCTCAGATTGAGCCTTCTTATACTGTTGATGAACTCTCTGATGATGATTTATTTATTTTAGATCTACAGGCAAGAGTAGAAGGTATAACCGAAGAACAGTTAGCTAAATCTCTAGAAACTGCTAAACAAGATGAAGATCTTTTCAAGAAGCAGATGGAAGGTATTCGTAAAGAATATAAAGATTTAGAGGATTAGAAAAATCAACAAAATGAGCTTCTACTCCAGCAACAATAGGAAGAACAATATCAGAATTTTTCTAATATAATCAATGAACAGATAGATAATCTTACTTCTATCGGTGGTCTAGATGTAGAATTAGAAAAAGAGGACAAAGAATAGCTCGCTGAATTCATACTTGGAAGAGATGAAGCAGGAGTAAGTAATTTAGGCAAAGTTCTCAATGATCCTGAGTCTTTAGTATTAATGGCTTGGTATGCTTTAAATGGAGAACAAATGATAGATGATATTACAACTATGTATCAAAATCAACTTAAAAAGGCTAGACAAGATGCTTATAATAAAGGTCTAGAGGACGGAAAGAAAGGAGTTTAGCCTGGACATGTAGTTGTAACCCCTCCACCTTCTAATAAACCAGAAGAGAAGAATAATAATATTTCTTCTATAGAGGATTTAGACTTTTAATAACTTTTTAAAATAAGATTTTATTATGATTGTAGCTAATTTTGTAACAAACAGATCTACAATGTCTGAAACAAGAACTTATGAGGATTTCTACAAGTTCTTAGGTACACAACCTTATAAACTTGGTGTTGTTTCAAGACTTTATCCTGAGTTAACTGCTTCATATCTGACAGAATCACTCAGAAATATTTTCTATCAAGATAGAAAACAAGGAAATAAGTATCAGTCAATTGATGCTATGTATTTTGAATGGGAAGTAGAAACTAACTACATTAAGAGAGTTGAGTTTGCTGCTGTTCCTGAAACTGATGGTGCAGATGGTCAAGAAATTGTTATGGCCTTCAAGGAAAGATACTATGAAAAGTACGACATTTTCAAGATTGATGAGACTGGACAGCAATGCTTTGTTGTAGCAAGACCTGTAAGAAAAGCTGATGATTACTGGGAAGTAACAGTAAGACTTATTGATAATGATTATCAATCAGTTCTTGACCTAAGTGGTTGTCAAATTGGTATGACTACAAGATTCCAAAGTAATGCTATGCCTGAAATGCACGAAGAGGGCTATGTTAAGTATCAATCTAATATTGAGAAACATCGTAACTACATCACTACTCACCGTGTTGATGATAGCTACTCTGCTCAATATGGTGCATTTGAAGATAAGTTTATCTCTATTGGTGAAGGTAAGGGTCAAGGTAATCTAACTGAAACTATCTATAGAATGGATAAGTTAGAGAAGAATCTTCTTGACAACTTCCTATATGTAAGAAATAATGGTTTACTCTTTAATAAGACTAACGTTGATGTGAATGGTAAGCCAACTATTTCTGATCCAGATACTGGTAGACCAATCTATATTGGTGATGGTATTATTCCACAGGTAGAAAGATTCGCTAGTAAGTATGCATTTGTTAAACTTACTATTGATGTATTCAATGTAGTTATTGCTACACTGAATGAAAAAGCTAAGAAGCCAACTGGTAATAAGTACATGTTTATCTGTAACGAAAGAATGTGGAATCTTATCCAGACCGTTCTTGGTGACTTCCTTGCTAAGTATAAGACTGAAGGTACATATATCTACAGTAAGCAAGCTAACGACTATATTAAAGTTGGTGCTACATTCGATTCTTATGAATATGGTGGAAACCAAATCAGCTTTAAAGTTGATAGAACTTTCTCTAGAGAATATGGATTCCAGAAGGCTTATTGCTTATGCTTAGATTTAACTGCTGATGCTACTGAGGCTGAACCACCAATCCAAATGTTTACATTAAAGGGTGGTGACTTCATTACCAATAAGTATTTAGGTGTTGGTGGACGTAATGGATTAAGCTCTGGTGAAGTTTCTAGCCCTGTTGCTGCTTCTAAAGTTATCAACTGGGGTTACTCTGGTGTCGGAGTATTCAATCCTTACAGAAGCTTTATTTTAAGAGAAGTATAATTTAAATAAAAAGGTCCGAGATAAGGGAAGCGGAGCCTAATAAACCTCCGCTTCCATATTTTTAATTTATTCAATGATAATATGAGTATGACAAAAGAAAACTACATAGTTTTACGTAGTGTTTATGGTAAAGTAGGAATAAAATATTATATACAACCCTGTAAAGATCCCAAAACTGGAAGATATCCAGACTGTGTAAAAGCAACTAATTCTCTAGGAGATTTAATTCTTACTGATGCCGAAAGAAACAGTGGAAAGTACTTCGTAAAAGAAGGCGAATAGATAATTGTAGAGGATGGAACAGTATTTAATCTTGATGATGAAATTCAAGCAGCTCAATGGGAAGCCATAAAGCACTGTCCTCTTATTGCTCCAGAAAGATGGGCAAAAGACTCAAAAGGTGACTACCTTATAGATGGTACAATGGACTGGAAAGCTAAAAGACCTCGTTATGGTGTTGCTGAACTTTATGTAGATCGCCCAGGAGAAGAAGTCAAACTACGTGTTTCTAAGAAAAAGAAGGTATTACAAGCATCTGATTTCATTATTAATGATGATAATGGAGTAGATGGAAGACTAACAATGGCCAAAATTTTAGGAAAGAGAATGTCAGGTCAATCAGATGCTGATGTTGAAGACTTCCTATTACAAGTAGCAGAAAAAGATCCAGATAAGATTATTAAGCTATACACAGGAGGAGATCTATCTTTACGTATTCTTCTTGTTGATGCTCGTGAAGCTGGAATCATCTTTGTTCGTGATAAAATGTACTGGTATAGTGATAAAATACTTGGCGGAACAGATGATGCAGTTATTACATGGATGAAAAATCCAAAGAATAAAAAAATTGTCGAACTTATTAAAAGAGATGTTTATCCACATTTATACCCTGACACTATAGATGAACCTCAGGGAAAAGATAAGGCAAAATAAGTATTTAATTGCTAATTAAAGTGACTGCAAGACAGGTTTATGAAGGAGTTTTAATTGAACTTAATAAAGTTAATGCTCCCGATTTATTGCTAGAAGATTTTAATTATTTCTTCAATAAAGCGATTCATTAGTATGTAAATAAGAGATATAATATTTACGATGTTAATCAATAGACTACTGATGATATAGGAGTCCTTAAGACTACAGTAGCTCTAGAAGTACAAGCTAGTAACAATGGCTCTGATAAAGACGTAACTAGAAAAGGTTCTTTATATAGCTCCATTTACGAATTTGACTTGCCTACTGATTATTTGCATTTACTTAATTGTGTATGTGAATATAAAGTAGCAAAGCCATTTAAATGTTATGATGCTAATACTTATGTACAATTCCCAGCCAAAAGACTAACTGCAGATAGTTGGTCTACGGTTATTACTAATACATATACACGTCCAACATATAGGAATCCTTATTATTATTTACATAATGTAAATAGAGAAATTCCTAATGATTATACTGAACATATGTACAATGGTACTAGTGGTAATGCCATACCAAATTCAAAAATAAATGTACCCACTAATCCTTTTGGTTCTGATATCAATTCTGTTTCTCCTTCTCAGGTTACTGATAAAGACGGAATACCATATGTAGATCCTAAATCTATATCTGGAGGAGTGCCAAGAGTTATTGATCTAGGTGGAAACCAAGTAAGTGCTGTAGAAAGAGTTGGATAGGTGCGTTACGGTAATCCAGGTAATGTTCGTTTAGAGATACGCTATGGAAAGGATAATACTCTTTTCCAACTAGAAAGGGTGTATGTAGACTATATTAAGGCTCCACAACATATTAGGTTATCACAAGAACAACTCGATTTAACTGAAGATACCTCTCAAATGATGGAGTTCCCAGATTATGTATGTCAAGAGATTATAAATGAGCTGACTCACTTAGTAATGGAACATGGCGGTGATCGTCGTCTTCCTACTCATGTTCAGATTAGTCAATCTGTTGCAAATCCAGCTCAGCAACAAGAACAAACCTCAAAAAGAGGATAATTAAGTTTAAATTATGTTTCAATTTACAACAACTACTATTGTTAATAGTCTAAAGGACTATAATTTTCCTAGTAAGGATTTAATTACAGAAGTTAAAGAAGGTGCTACTGTTGTAGGAATTCACATCAAGAGAGATTTCAAATTCTTAAAAGATAATATTGAAGCTATCTATAAGAGAGAAGCTCATGATCCTGAAATGGCTAATGCTACTATAGATCTAACAGCTGTTGAAGCTCCTACTGAAGATACTACATTTAGAATTGCAGTTTATATTAGACTTTCTGGTTCTCAGAACTCTTACTATGCAAATGACTTTGTATTTAAAGGCAAGCCATTTTATATTGAATTCTTATGGAGAAAAGGAGAAAGTGCTGCAGATGTAGCAAAGAAAGTGATCAAGGTTGCTAAGAAATATCAGCAAATGGTTTATGAGTATCAATTACTCTCAATTACCGAGGAAGCTGGTGTAGTAACTATTGAAGGTACAGATGAGTATCAAACTCTTACAAAGGTAGATCTTGAGAAGTTTAATGAGAACGAAGGTCCTTGGCAAGAAGGTGGACATGTAGGAGCATTTATTCCTGTAGATACTCTTGATGAAGATAGTATCTATCATACAGGTAATGTTGTTACACTTGTTCAACAAGCTGTTCAAGGTTTCGGTACTTATAGAAATATGATTAAAGATTACAGACTACCAACTGCTGCTAACACTCGTTGGAACAAAATTGTACAAGACGAAACTCCTGTAGTAGGAGCTAAATATAATCAGTACACTATTGTTCAATGTGTTAAAAGAGGTATTATGGGTGGAGATGCTGTAGGTGAAGTTGTTAAATCTAAGACTACTCACGTATTCTTTGTAAAACAAGATTTAGCCGCTGATTTTGAAGCAGCTCTTGCTAAAATAGGTACAGTTGAAGCTGTTGAAAACTGATTAGATAGGGCAGGGGCATAAGCCCTTGCCCATTTTTTATTTATGCTTATAAAGAAGTTAGCAGACGCTATATACAATGATGTTGTATCAGGTCTTTAGGGTTATCATCATAATCCATCTATTTCAATGGAATAGTTAGAAGATGATGTAGTCGATGAAAGATTACAAGTATTAAAGGAGTATGCTTAGAAAGGTAGTCTTCCAATACGTGATCTTTTAATATCAATTAATTGTATACCAGTTGATTGTAAAGACCTGGAAAGATGTAGATGTAGAGAAAGTATTGGTTCTACTCCTATAGCACATTTTGAAATGCCATAGGTTTTAAG
>Ga0247611_10009404_pt1 | contig 11762 bp, 17 predicted proteins | sample 177DNAGHGhighgp2_FD_192422 | JGI IMG/M metagenome (GOLD analysis project Ga0247611, IMG submission 192422) | Sheep rumen microbial communities from Palmerston North, Manawatu-Wanganui, New Zealand - 1770 DNA GHGhigh gp2 | ecosystem: Host-associated > Mammals > Digestive system > Stomach > Rumen... | reverse complement strand
TCCTCACCAACATCACCGAAGAAGAAGGCATGCAGCTCGACCTCTTCTCCGAACCCGAAGACCAGCGCCACCGCAAACTCATGCAAATCACCGACGCCCTCAACAAAAAATTCGGCGACGACACCATCAACTTCGGACTATGACAGAGGAACCACCCTATTCTCAATTTGCTTCTTGGAGGTTGTTCTTGGCCTATTCTTCTGCTACCTTCTAGCACGACTAAAAAGGAACCGGCGGCATTGTCATGAACGACTTATCCTCAGGGGCTCGGCTCTCTAGCCATTTTTTAACAAGCAAAAAAAATGTCTTTTTTCTTCCAATCCAAATAAAAGATGTATTTTTGCAAAAAATATAGAGAACAAATGGGTATCACTTACGACAGCATTTTGCAACGTTTTGTGTTCGACTTTGATCATGATGGCAATAGCGATATTGTCAGCCTGACGGGCACAGGCTATCAGGTGGAGGCATTTGGCAAATGTTTCTATTATGGCTATGAATTTGCAGAACAGGTAGATGGGGCAGTGCGCAGTGCTTTCATCAAACATGTCAAGTTTTCGGGACCCATACAGGAGAATCCAGACCTTGCCACCTTCATCAAGAAAGCCGTGGACAACCTTAGCCATAAAATTAACCTGTACGACTATGACCTAGTGGTGATGCCCGAGTCGTCCAGTAAGGTGAACGACTATATGCTACGCTATATCTACCGTTTTGCCCAACCAACGCTGCGCAAAATGGAACTGGTAAAGAACCTACCGGCCAACATCACTTTCGATATGGATGCATACGAGCAGCAGTATTTGGACGATGTTTTAGAAAACGGCCGTCCGCGCTATACCGCAGCCCAGAAAGATGAAGCCAAGCAATCCATCAACCAGATGCTCGACCTCATCCATAAGAAAGACTACTTCACCATTGCCAAGGACGTGAGGAAGAGCCGGTTCCGCCCCTACATGATGCAGTTTCTCAAGTTTGCCAGCAAAGCGGACGAACAACTCTGCGCCATCATCCGCCAACAGAATGTGCTCATTGTAGACGACATAGCCACCAGTGGCTCTACCATCAACGAAATCCTCCGCACCCTGCGCATCCTCAACGAGGACAACAATATCACCATATTCAGCCTTATCGGTCGCAAAGACCTGATGGCAGACACCAACTGAAGTAGGCCATTCTATAAAGAGGAAGCCCCAACCATTTGGTCGGAGCTTCCTCATTATCAAGTTGTCACTTTACGGTTATCAGCCGAGGCGTTTGAACTGGCAGGTGATGGTGCAGGTATCAAATATCTCAGCAAGGCCTAAACACATACCGTGTTTTCCACGCTCAGATGTGCGCTGAACCGACGAGTAAAATGAAATGACACTGCAATACCCATACGTTAGCACTCATTGCTCCTTCTGTACAAGTTGGGTTAGAAATTATTTCTGGCGCATAGTACGGACAGTGTGTCCGAAGTAGCGGTCGTAGCGGCAGTAGCATAAAGTGCCCGTTCCTTACGAACCGAGGAAGAAGACATGCAGCTCGACCTCTTTTCCGAACCCGAAGACCAACGCCACCGTAAACTCATGCAAATCACCGACGCCCTCAACAAAAAATTCGACGACGACACCATCAACTTCGTCCTATGACAAAGGAACCACCAATAACCTTATAAGTTCGAAGGCCACCCGGTTTCCACTACATATTAGTACTTGATTTTAAAAAAGTCAAGCAGGGCTCTAAAGTGATCCTGGGCCGTCAGGCAGGTGTCGAGCAAGTAGCCGTTGACATCTCCCCAGTGCTGAATGCCACGGTAATAGAAGAATCGCAAATTTTCAGTGACAATCCATCAACTCGTCAAAATAGTAATACGACACGTAATCAGGAATTCACCCTCCATGTGCTTGCACATAATGTAAAATATAAGTACTTAATGCTACGGAACAATCTAAATATTACAGCGCTATAATGGTAATTACATATCCAAATGGCAACCTAGCTTTCCGCCTAGATCCTCACCTTGCCAAACTCTTATATGGCATGTGCCTCATTGTTTTATTAGAATCATTACAGAAATTGTCCACATAAAAAAATATGTATTCTTGTCCTTAGATTGATTCATGTGATTCTTCGTTGGTATGTTTAATTGGATATTATTATCATTGATAGGCAAAAACATTATTCACTTGCTGTATGTTAAAACCACATATCGACAACAAGCTTTATTAAATCAAATATAATCAGAAAAGAACCATCATTGCAAATAAAATTGACAAAAGAGATGCAATTGCCAGACTGCTTCTCTCCATTATCTCGTATTCTAGCTGTTTCTCCCCATAAAGGATTTTTTTAAAAACAAAACCAAACTTAAGATGACCTATACACTCTAAAACAAAACCTAATTCAAAGATCTGCTTAAGATAGAACGCCAACCAACACAGAAATATATTACCTGGGCTTTTCTTTCCTATGAGGAACTGACACATCCAAAACAGGGCCGGTGTAGTAATAAAGAAAAACAAAGGAAACAGCCAAGGACAGCCAGGAATCAGCGCAAGGAGACATGCCAGAAGAAATAAGATAATGAATCGGGGATTTCAGGATACGTCATATCATAATGATCTCGCATTAAAAAAAAGTCCGTTCTCCCCCATCGGAATACTTTCTTACAGAAAGGCCATACAGATAACCATGTGGCGGTACTGTGTTTGACCACAACTTTGGGGTTGCACTTCAAAGAGTATCCAGCCTTGTTGAGACGAACACCTATATCAACATCTTCCCCACTATAATCATAAGGGAATCTCTCTTTGAACCCTCCAACAGTTTCCAAATCCTTCTTCTTGAAACAGACGTTGGCGCAAGGTCCCCACATGGCGTAGTCCATAAATGATGCAAAAGAAAAAGAAGTCACATATCCAGCCTGTTCTATCAGCTTCCAGAAGAATGGAGTCTTGCCTTGAAACTCCACAATACCCAACAATCCATTTGAAGAGTTGTCCTTGTAACTCTCAATGATAGCCTTCATTGTACCCATAACAGGAACACAATCAGAATCGACGAACCAGACAACTTCATAGTTTGCTTTTCTAATTGCCTCATTCCTTTTAGCAGCAATGCTTCCTTTATAGTAATAGTAATTAAAACCAAAAACATCACAAAGATATTTGACAACAATTCGGTCGTTGACAGAGCTGTCATCTATCAGGTTGACCTCAATTGGAACATCAGCATTTGCCTGACACTCCCTGTTAATGGCTGGTAGCAAAATATTGAGGCAATCTATACGCCCCATGGAGAGAATACTTACAGAAAAACCAAACATATACAATCAAGTATAATAATAAGAAACAAAGAGATTAATGACGCCCAAACTGAATGCATTTTTATATGCCATATGGCTCTTGGATCATCTACTGGTTCTTTATAGAAGAAATCCAAACAAGCGTGCCGTAGTGCCATCAGCATACAACCAAAATCAAATACTTGGTTTATGAATTCAGCACAAATCAGTACACATATTGAAACGTTCGACATTTTCCAGTGTCGTTTTTTTATAAAAGAGAAGATGATAAGATAAAAAAGTGGCCAAAACGGAAGCAATAGTATGGCAGCCCAAGAAGAGCACATAACGAAGAAAAACTGAAGTATAATTGTCCACAAGAATACTGTTACAGGTTTGGGCATCGTCAAAGCTATTTTATCAACATGACGCCTGTAGTAAAGGTGGTAATCCATTTTCCCCCAGCGAAAAACACGTCGTAATATTTTATTCCATCCATTCCAAGTATCTTTAGAATGATACACTATGGCATCGTCAGCCATACCAATCCTATAACCTGCTTTGTTTATCCTCAAACCAAGATCGGCATCGTCTGCGCCAAGGTTGAAAGGCAAGTTAGTTTCAAAACCATCTAGCTGTATGACAACGTCTCTCTTAACAGACAAATTAGTTGTTGGCCCCCAAGGGGCTGACTCAACTTTACCTCTTAAAATAACAGGGAAATTAAAAGAATCTAGAAATCTTGTGTTAGTTATTACATGCCAGAGGAAACTATCCACACCAACAAATTTTGTCACACCAATGCATGCGCTAATGTCCTTCTGGGATAACATCACATAATGTTTTTCGAATAGGTTCTTATCAGCCATACAGTCAGAATCGATAAAAAAAATAAACTCACCTTTGGCCATTCTAATTCCCTGATTACGCTTTTCCCGTACAGACGGCGAGCCTGAAATGAAAATGGCATTATATTGTTGACATAATGACTCTATTGCGTTAGCATCTGAGGGAGACGAGCTGTCGACAACAATAATCTCTAATGGAGTGTCTTTAACTTTGTTGGCCGAACGCAAAGACGCCAATAAGTCTGCTAGAAAAGTTACCCTGCCTTTAGTAGGAATAACACAAGAGAATAAAGGAGCTATATTAACCATATTCAGCATGAAGCCACCAAAACTACCACATTACCCCCTTTGGTGGCAATGAAAGGAGTTTTTGTATAACCATCATAGAGATCCACTTGTGCAAATCCTCCCTTAAGGAACATGTCACGAAAGAGGAAAGGGTCGCAGTGATAAAGGTTGTGTACTTCTAAAAAATGGTGTTCTTTGTTGAATGCTGTGACGACATATATATCACTACCATCGACACCTTTCTTTCTTTTCCAAAACTTACGGTTCCACCATCCATTATTAATTTCTAGCCCATTGTCTTCTGGCAGATTATCACTATAACGAAGATCAAATAATACTTTCCCTCCCGGATTTAAGTGATAAAGCAATCGTTCAATTAGACACTTTATTTGATTAAGGTCATTCGTATAATGGATTGCTCCGTACATACATAGGATAATATCATATTCCCCATCAAACTCAAATTGGAAAATATCAGAGCAGACAGTCTTTATTCTCTTGTTTTTCTGCTGTGCTATTTTCAGCATACTGTCACTTCTGTCTACAATAGTGACATCGTAACCATCATTGATAAGCAAATTGGCATGGCTACCCGTGCCACCACATAAATCAAGTATCTTTAGAGGCGGAGGAGCTATTGACTCAATATAATCAACCTCTTTTCTGTAAAGAGCCTCTTTGTAATAGATAATATCATATATTTTGGCGTATTCTTTATACAGTCCTTCCATATCTAAAAATTTTTTATGATTGTTTCTAAGTCTTTTGTTATTTCTTCGACCTCTTTGAAGGTTACATCGTATTCAATATACGGTAGGCCTGTCTGGTGAAGTATTTTTGATAAAACACGTTCTTGTGATTTGTATTCATCAATTGATTTAGGATAGTTTACTCTTTGACCATGCTTATTCTCTAAACGACATTCAAGAGCCTCTTCGTAATTGTCAAAATGATTACGCAAATAAATGATTAAAGAATTCATCTTAGCCAAACGTTTCTCGATGCCTTTATTATAATAACGAGTGCCAAAAACGGTGTCGTAATATTGTTGTGATATATGGAAACGATCAATGATGAAAGTTTGATCGGGGAATAATTCCATAAAAGTGACAATGCTTTTAAAGGCCCTCTTAATAACTCGACGTGAAGGATATATGGGATCGCCCCAAAGCGAACAGCCTAAACGAGTGTTCCAATCCCCAGAGATACAAGTGACATCATGACTATGATTCCATAGAGAGGCTATGGCTGTCTTGTAAGTCATATAGTGACCTTCAAGTATAATTCGTGGATTATTCATCTTCTGTTTCCCCTTGGAAAAAACGGTTGTACCAGCCATACCAGCCAGGTTCATTATGACAAAGGAACATACATTTACAACAATTTCGATTGAGCATAGATTGTCGCGTTTTTACATACTTATCAGAAAACCAAAGTTCCACGGCACTTTCTGTTTTGAGGTTTCCAATTTCAGGCAGGCGCCAACAAGGAAGCATGTTAAGATTCTCTTGAATATAGATGCCAGAAAAACCTGCAACACATGGACCCTCTGGCAATTTATTATCTATCATAAAACTCGGAATACTACGCAAATAATAGTCGGAATTATTGATTGGATAATGTAATTTTTTCATGGCAACCATTTCTTCCATAACAGCTATTAGACTATCGCGATCAGATTCTTTTGGAAGTAGTTCCTTCTCTGCAGCAAGAAGAGATGAATATATCTCATGTTCAGTCTTTGTCGCATTTTCAATGGTCTTTTTGGGGATATATTGTATAGTCGGCGGTTTATGATAAGGCTGGACATTCACCAGTATTTTTTTCCCGATTTCATTTATAGTACGAACAAATCGTGGTAGCTCTTTGTAATTTTTCTTTGATACAACAAAAGTTACTGCACAGAAATTATTATCATTTAGTTGCGAAAAATAGTCAAGTACTGATAGTGATTTTATTACCCGACTATTTGATACTCCACGATGGATGGAATAAACAGAATCGTCAAGAGAGTCAAGAGACATTATAAGGTTGGAGACACCACTGTTGCTAAGCTGTAAGGCAATTTCACGGGTAAGCAACAGTCCATTAGTAGTAATGTGAATTGTCATTTCTTTTTCCCTTGCAAAACTACAAATTTCTGGCAAATCCTTGCGCAATAAGGGTTCACCACCAGTTAAAGTAAGCACTTTAACGCCAATCTCGGCTAATTCGTTTATAATTCTTTTTATAGCATTTTGTTCAACATCAATTTTTTTCTTTGACAGTCCCATTCTAAACGAGCAATACATACAATTAGAATTACACCTAGAGGTGACTGCAATTGAAGCAGTGATTGGTGGAGCTATAGGGATTCCTGTCTCAGCGGATATTTTCAACACTGTTCCATAGTCGAGATACTTTTTTAACGAACTCTGAAGTCTTATAATCTCATTCCGATTCATGATTATTTAATATAATTGTTTTTATCTATTCTTTTGGGCTAGGCGGCAGGAGCAATCCTTTTTTTGCCAGAAAGCTTAATTTCACATATTTATAATCAAGGATAATATACCTGTATCCAAAACATAAGACTGGAAATAGTAGTATAATACAAATAGTATTGTGTATTGTCAAAGCCAAAACTAAATAAATGCCCAACCATAAAAAATAAAAATCTGCTAAAGGTGCGAAATCATAGGATATTACCATTCGTGTCCATCCAACTTTCATCCAGAAAGGGAGCATAGATAGTTGGAATACCAAATACACCATGGGTACTACAAAAGAGAACGAGAAACGTGCATTTTGTAAAAAAATTACTGACAAACATAGTAGTTCACATACAAAAATAGTAGTTATTATGGATAGAAGCCTTACTTTACTTCCCAATGAAGCCACAAAAGAATGTGTATGAGATATATTATCATTGCCTTGATCTTCTGCTTGATGAATCAGAATCCATCTCAATCCAATGAAAAATGATAATAGTGTCACCAAAAGTGAAGTAAAAGACCAATCGTAAAAAATATAGAAAATAGCAAACAAAGGACACACTCTTTGCGCGAGAGAAGAAACTACTAGTCCCCAGATGCCACACTGTTTTATTCCGAAACGCCGATAAGAGTATAAAAATGCCATAATGATAGAGAGTATTACAATGAACGCCATTTCAATACTAGGAAACAAGCTAACAGGAATAATAAAACAAGTGATGGCAAGCGCTAATAGAATTAATACTTGTTTTCGACGACAAAAATGAGTTAAATAATTAGATTTACCTGCAATTAGGTCTTCATTAACATCTGAGAAATCATTGAACGAATAGCCAAAAGACAAAAGAAAAAAAGAGAATGACATAATTGCTACTAATCCTCTGAGAACATACCAAATATTATAATCAATGTGGCGAATGTAAAAAAGTAGGAAGATGAACAAATAAATATTCCATTTTGAGTCGTACCACTCTTTGAATCGTATTATCTTTAAAAATAGTTTCATCTGTTTAGAATTGAATTAGAGATTGATGATACCACTATGCCTTGCTCCTTTTATCTTGCCATATATGTGCGAGGGTATGTATATTAGATACAAGAAATTATCAACTGGGTTTACCACTAAGGTTAGTAGTTTCAACAAAAATTGTTTATAGTAATAAAAATTAATATAATATTTCTTATGGCCGTACACAACATTTAACTTGGAGTCGGCAATTCCATACTGCGCAAATTTCTTCTGCATTTTTTTGATAGTATTTGGGAAAGAGTGTTCTACTGTAATCTCAGGATGGAACACCATATCTCCATAGTTACTGTTAACAGCCCTCCAAAAAAGGTCGATATCTTCACCATAATTGGAAAAGTTCTCATCTAATCCGTTTAAATACTTTAAAAAAGTTGTTTTATAAGCACTATTTGCAGTAAGAAAAGCTCCAGCCACTTTGTTTCCTTTAGCTTTTACAATTTCATTAGGAAATTTCATATGTTCATTAAGGAACACCCTACCAGAAAAAGACTCAACTGCATTGACAGGTTTATGCTGTAGCATTTTACCACCAATTGCAACCACATTAGGGTTGTCAAAAGCCTCAAAAACTTTTTGAACCCATTTTTCGCAGGGAATACAATCCGAATCAATAAATGCACAAATATCAGCACTGGCTTTTTTAATACCTAAGTTTCTAGCCGCTGCCGCATGTATTTTCGGATTGTCAATTATAGTCACGTCGTAATCTTTACATATTTTCACAGTATCGTCATCAGACATTCCATCGACGATAAGTACTTCATATGAAACATATCCTTTATATGAGAATAATGCATCCAGAAGTCGTTGAATAGTCTTTCCACTATTAAATGTAGGAACAATCACAGAAACGTTTACTTGAGACATAATAGTATTGTTATTATAATTAAACTAATAATATAGGAAATATACTCATCAACATTTTTCCTCCACAAGCCCATAACCATCTCATCTGAATACACATGGTTACGAAGGAAGAAAAAGTGTTTTTTGTTTATTGAATGTAGTAGTTTACCAGTATCATAAAAAAATTCTACCACCATGTGCATTACCAACGACCATAAAGTAGTACTTTTATGATATCGAATGAATTGGACACTCAAGAATGATACATGTGAAACAACAATAAACAATAACATAGCTAATACGATTGTCCAATTGCCAAAGCATGAAAACACTAAGATAAACAGAATCAACAACCAAAACATATTTGTCATGGATGGCAGCGCATTTATGTATTCTTTATGTCTTATTATCATTTCAGTTTGGCCAATACCGAAACGGAAAAAACGGGACAATATTGAAGTAAGTCTATTCCAAGTCTCTGTACTGTGGTATACTATACCTTTGGGACATTTTGATATTTCGTATCCAGAATTAACGATTCTTTGGCATAAATCCACATCTTCTGAAGCCTCTTTGGGTGTCAGTACGGTTTGAAATCCACCTACAGCATTAAACACATCAGACCGTATCAATAAATTGCAAGAAGGAGCCCATGTAATATTAATATCCCACTCACACCATCGAAAAGGATAGAAATAGACCATATCTTTTATTCCCTTCCACCAAATGGATTCTTTTCCCTTAAAGACTGTCTTACCTGCGGCACATGCGGGCTCTTTTTCAAGTATTAGTTGCTCGTATTCAATCAACAAATTCTCATTTAGCGTGCAATCCGAATCCACAAAAAGCAAATAATCATATTTTGCATTTCTAGACCCTTCGTTTCTGGCCCGAACAACCCCTTTTTCAGCGTGTATGTACTTAACATTATATTTTTCTGTAATCATCTTTAACGAATCTGAGATTTGTTCATTATCACTATTGTCGGCCAGTATTAATTCAATGGGGATTGTTGGTTTGTTCACAACATTATAACTCTTAAGTAATCTTTCACAGTAGATTAACCTATTATAAATAGGAACGATAACCGAAATACCTCTATTTGACATAATTGTATTCAATATATGACTTAACCAAGTATTAAAGAAAGTCAATTATTATAATAACACCTTCAAATAAACTTCATCTACTAATTATATCTTCAATTTTTTTTATTTTATCTTCTAATGTTTTTATTCTATTGTTCAATTCATCCTTATTTTTAGACATATTACCTCCAATATCTTCTTTCGCAGCCTTAATGTTTTTTAATAAGACCTCCTTGAATTCTTTTTTAGAGTCTTCTACCTTTTTTATCTTTTCCTCGAATTCTTTCTTATCTTTTTTTGAAACCCAAACTGGAACAAATATGCTATATAGGGCAAATATTACTGAAATTATTCCAATTACAATAGTCGCCAATAGGTTTTCATGGTCAATATAATTTTGAAATATTTTTTGTGTCTCATCTGAAATAATCCCTGTCATTTCAAATGTTTGTTTTTCAAACAACCTCTTTTGCATTTCGTCAAGATGAATTGTAAGTAAACTATCTATTTGTTTACATGTAAAAACAGAATCTTCAGTATGGTATTCTGTCTCAGCAAATAATAAAACTGGACAGAAAAACAAGTAGAACAATAATATTATAATAAATCTCATGATTATTCTTTTTTCTTCATGCCGATAATAGTTACATTAGACTTCATCTACTCATATAACATCCCTTCACAGACCGTTGAATGCAAATTAATTGATGTAGCCTCTTGCTGAGGCTCTACATCATGGTTTGCAGGGCCTATTGAACCTGTCAGAGGTGAATTGCACTTTACACAAACCTGTGCGCCTTCACCATTTTCCCAACCACAATTTTTACATCTCATAACTACTAACTATTATTTAATTATTTATGTATAAAACAGTTACAAAAACTTTAGACGGCCTATTACTCAATATGACTATTTAAATAAGATCGTGATAGAGCACAAAAAAACATACTCCCCTCTCGGGAATTGGAAAAAGATGATAATGGTTTTATGTTCATTTCGATCTCTAGTTTTGTTACCTCCTGAGTTCTCAATAGAGGTTTATGCATACAAAAAAGCATAGAACTCGCGTTGTTTGTTCTACGCTAACTAGGCATCGCCAAACGCCTTTCACAAGTAAAACTAACTTTGAACCTTATCCTATGCTCCGATATGCAGTGGCGCAGAGGCCAACACATAGGCTGAAGCAAAAGGCATCAGTATCGTTGTCCTTGTGAGTAAATTTTGGCGAAATTTAGTTAGCGGACCAATACAAATGCTTTCTTCGCATCGCACGACTACTCGCGTCGATTTTCGTGTGCAAATATACACATTTTTTTCAATATTGATGCCTTTTTTGATAAGGTTCGGTGTAATAATAATGGATTTCAATAGTTTGCAACTCTTATTTTTTCAAAAATTGCATTATTCATGTTATAAAAGAAGGTATAATAAGAAGATTCTGAAATAAAAAAAACTAATCCAAACTTGGCTTATAGTAAGTCTCTGTATGGACTAGACCCGCAAACATATGCGGGTGGACAAGGGTGCGGTGACGCAAATATCGTCTCTCTCGCTACCTCTACAAGAAGTTCGATATTTCTCCTTTAGTGGGGCTGAGTGTGTAAGTATGCTTATCAATCCTCCGCAGGCAGCAGGCCGCGGTGGCGAAGGGATTCGAGGTAGGAGTCTTTGCCGGGGAAGGGGCTGTCGCCGTCGGTGGCACCGCCGTGGTAGCAGAAACAGACTTGGGGCGAGTAGGGTATGACGTTGTAGGCGTTCATCTGACGGCGCATCTGCTCGGGGGTATAAGGCCTGAGTGTCAGCTGGAACCAATAGGTGGCGAAGCCACTATTGCGGTAATGGAAGCGGGCAAGGGCGGTGGGCTTATATAGGCGCACGTTTTTGCACCTGAGACTCCTCATGAGGGCTGTCAGACTGTCT
>Ga0247611_10009402_pt1 | contig 11763 bp, 9 predicted proteins | sample 177DNAGHGhighgp2_FD_192422 | JGI IMG/M metagenome (GOLD analysis project Ga0247611, IMG submission 192422) | Sheep rumen microbial communities from Palmerston North, Manawatu-Wanganui, New Zealand - 1770 DNA GHGhigh gp2 | ecosystem: Host-associated > Mammals > Digestive system > Stomach > Rumen ... | reverse complement strand
GCTGCATCGGCATTCCTTGCTGCATACCGAACTGGCCCTGCTGCATCGGCATTCCCTGCTGCATACCGAACTGACCCTGCTGCATCGGCATTCCCATGCCGCCCACAGCCATTCCGGCACCGGCCATACCGCCCATATTCGCAGGCGCCGCGCCACGCATCATGTCGATCTCTGCTTTGATCTCATTACCAACCTGCAGGCACTCATAGTAGTCGTTGATACGGTTGTTCAGACCGAATCCGGAAGTCGTTACGTTCCAGCCGGCTGCCATTGTATTCATCGGTGTTTCACCGGTCTTGATATATCCATTGGAAAGAGAGAACTTCATCTCATCGAAATACGGATGGTTCACGCGGATCGTCACATGGAAATCATAAGAATATTCATAACGAGGCGGATTATAGCTTACGGACTTACCGGTGCTGTCTGTACGACGGATCTCATTGCGGCTCTCTTTAATATCCAGATCACATCCGACTGCCTGAGAGAAATCCAGAACGTCCGGATTGGCGCTGATCAGATCATTGGCACTGGTAACCAGGAACTTTCTGGCGTTCGAATCCACATAAAGCTTCGTGTGACGTCCGATCGCTTTGGTCGTAGAGAATGCTGCTACTGCAGCTTTATTCTGCTCTCTGTATTCGAGCTGCCTGTCAATATCCGCCTTCGTGCTGTGACGACGCTCATTGAACCAAGGCGAGAGCTTGGAAGCACACTCTTTACACATGTTCGCATCTTCTAATTTCTTGTTACCAAGAAGTCCGATCTTGTTTCCACAGAAGTCGCAGAATTTCTTATCAAAAAGTCCCATATCCATCCTCCTATCGATGTCATTTCTTTGGGAGCCCCATGCCATCGATGTATCCTTCGGCCTGTGAGCTATCTTAATCATCCTGTTCTTCTCTCCGGGAAGGATAATTCCCGGAAAAAGAACGTCAATATTACTTTACCATTTGCCCTCTTTTGCTTCAAGGTTTTTCGCAGCCACAAGAGGGTGAAAATTCAAACTTTTACGTATGCTTACCGGGTGAGCAGACAACGTGATCCGAACCGCAATACGGACAGATCATACTATCTTTGTACGTATCGATCTCCGCGCTTGCTCCGCAGTCCTCGCACTTCAGAGTCAAGAATCGCGGAAGCTTGCTGCGTTGCGCAGAAACGGTATTCTCTTCCGGCGTCTTCGTGCCATTGATATAGTCCTGAAAAAGGTTCAGGGCTTTCCGTTCATTCTCCGAAATACCATCGCTGGTCTCGGCAATACGGATCATGTCCGCCTTGAAACTCTCGAGTTCCTCACTCGGAACACGATTCAGATACCGTTTCACATTCGCAAAACTCGTTCCCCGGTCCGCCAGGATCATGCGCAGTTCCACACGATAATCCTGACTCGTGTTCGGATTCTCGAGAAGCGCCCTGCACATTTCATCAATGACTCCCTGTTCCTCGCTTGAGACGCCATCTGCCTTGGCAACATAGTAGCAAAGCGCGATACGGGCCAGTTCAACATAGGAAGGATCTTCGATCGAAGAGAGCGCTTCCCGGGAGAAACATTCCTCCTGTACAGAAGACTCCTTCACCTTCCCCGGATATTGGATCCAGTCACTGTTCAGCGAACGGGAATCCCACATCATCTCACGAAGGAAATAAAAAGTTCTACCTAAAGTCATTGTCTGTTCTCCTTTGCTCATCTTCGTTTAATTGCTTCATCGCGAAGGATCCGCCACCTTCACATGAAAAATTATACCGTTAAATATATACAGAAAAAGCTCTGCATCCGCAAAATACGACCTCTCAATAAGCTATCGGTTCCGCTCTTTCAGGATCTGGTCTCCCTCCGCAATGCCCGGTTTTTCTTGAAAAGTTCCTCACATGCCAGCCTGGTCTTCGCCACCACATCTTTCTTCTTCGGAAAACAATAATACAGACAGTCCTTCTTCCCGATACAGATCACGTCACCGATCTCATACCAGAAATAATCCGCGTACAGACTATAGTTCTCTTTCGGCGTCTGCTGATAATGAAGTTTTCCCTCACAGCCATCAAGCACAAAACCGTCCGCATCGTGGTGAAGTGTTCCGGATCCCACCATATAGAGGGATTTGAAATCCACGATCACGCCGATCTCCACTTCGGTGTTCAGAACATATCGACCATCGTCGATCTCTTTGCGGACGCATTCCCGTTCCCACGCATACCAGTCCGGAATATGGGAGAAAGACTTCTCATCAGGCAGCTTCTCCCTCCCGGTTTCTTTCCCGGCGGGTGAGGGGCTCTCTTTTAGATACCCCAGAGGATCCAGCTCCCAGCTCTTCCCGCAGGCATGGCACACCAGTGTCGTCCCGCTCCCCTCCATCTGTCCTTCTGTTCCACAGCAGGCACACTTATAGAGGATCCGGTGCAATCCGTCGGCCCGGAAAGATTCCTCTATCCTTACCTGATTCTCTTGCTGCCATCGGAAATAGTCGAAGGCGAAAGCCTGATCCAGGATCGCATCGATCTCTTCCACGCTTTTCCCCTCAACCTCCTCCGGTGTCAGAAGACACTCGATCCGGGCAGATACTTTCACTTTCCGTTTCTGAAGATTGTTATAAAGCGGGTCCCTCGCGAAAGAACCGAAGGTCGTGATCATGACGATCGGAACGCGAAGCGCCTTGAAAAGCACCCCCATCCGGCGTGGCAGAGGTGTGGCTGTTCCATCGAAAGAATAGCTGGCTTCCGGATACATCAGCACAGAGATCTTGTTGTTCTGGACCGCATGCTTGATGTCCGTGATAAGCTTAAGATCCGTAACGAATTTCTGCGTCGGAATACACCCCAGATGACGCATCAAGCCCTCTTTCCCCACCAGTCCGTCCGAAGTACACACGATGTTATACCTTTTGGGAAAAAGGATCTTCGATGCGATCTCCAGATCCAGAAAGCTGGAATGGTTCATGAGCACCAGCCAAGGACCCTTGCCGGCTCGTTCCAGGTTCTTCTTCTCATAGGCAAAATGAACCGCATGCAGATCCGGTGTTGAGGCAAGACGCATCACCACACTCAGTAACCGGCTTGGTTTACCGGGTTTTTTATGTTGCGGACGAGGAAGCTTCTGTACTTCCTCCCAGCTCTTCTGGCAAGACTTGATCTTCACTTGACGTTTCTACTCCCCGCACCTCGTTGCGTTTTCGATCCCCCTACTCTTTTTCTATTGTAACAAAAAACTTCCGAAGAGATCTTCGGAAGTTTATCGTTGAACCTTATTGTTGTTTTGTTTCCGGATCAGAGAAGCGGCGTATCACTGTACTGCTTTCTGTCGCTCTTCTTCACGTGAATGAATACATTGTGCAGAAGGTTGACGCTCGTAAGGATCAATTCACCTTGGTTGAGCTTACGCACATGCTTGATCGCATAATCGTCCAGATGGCTCTCTACTGCACGGATCTCATCGTTGATCATGAGTCTGTGGATCAGAAGTGTACCGATCTGTCCGAAGAGTACCGGAGAAACATCCTTCGGGTTCTGCGTTGTCAGGTAAAGGAATACACCCTTTCTACGACCTTCTCTTGCGATAAGAGTCAGACCGCCATGGAACTCCTTGTCGGAATATCTGGACTTGGAATATCTATGTACCTCATCGATGAAGAATACGAACGGGCTGATATTGTCACGGGACATAACAAAGTTACTTACGAGGTCGATGACCATGCCACCGATACCTTCCGCCGCACCAAGTGAAGAGGTGTCGATATACAGGCTGGCCTCCGGCAGATGCAGGAAATCGTCAATAACATCGAGAAGATTATACATGCTCGGGTCATTGGAGAAGAAAGACAGGAATCTCGTGTTCGTCATCTGATACTGGATCTTCTTGATCAAGGAAGCATTGGAGTTAGCCTTGAGCGAATCGTAACGATATCTGAAGTTGTAATCATTATCTCTGTCCGGTTCACATACGGATTCCGCCTGGATCTGCTCCGGGAGAAGCTCAATATTGAAATCGGTATCATCCTTGGATACGGATGCCAAGTTGCTCTGGATCTCGTCGATATTCTCACCGACCTTGAAATAATAGGAATCATCGCCGATCTTCTTCATGAAACGAAGGGATGTGATCGCCTCGGAGAGGACAGCGCCCTGACTCCGGTTCTCCGTGTCGAATAGTTTCTCCCACTGTTCCATGGTGATCTTACCAGGAGAAATCGTTGTATCCACACCCAGTGTCAGCTTTGTGATCTCAGCATTGGTGAAAGCATCTCTATACTCACCGGTCGGGTCAATAATAAGAGCTTTTCTCTTCGTAGCGATCAGTTTCTCCAGGATAGCCAGAGCCGTTGTCGACTTACCACTATTGGTTGCACCGATACACATCAGGTGACGATTGAAAAGCGTACTCGGCTTGAGGGAAACATCCGCCTGTGAACGGTTGATATATGTAGCAAAAGCAGGCAGCGGCTGTTCTTTATCCTTAGACAACTCGAGTGATGAAAGAAACAACTTATAGATCTCATCGGTCGCCAGATAAACATTATCGGTAACACCGAGCGTCTTAAAGCCTGCCAGTTCGAATCTGTCTGTTTCCGGAGACATAAGCGAGATCGTATCGATACAGATCTGCTGGGAATCGTTTCCGCTCATGTCATCTGCCGCCTGCGGTTCATCACCCTTTCTGGATGCTTTATTCTCAAAGACCTCTCCTAAGAAAACGCCTACCGTCGAGTCAACCACCACATAATAGTTGATCGTGTTAGGCAGAATAGATTGGTTAAATTTGCTTCTATTGTTCATCAAGGGGAGGTTCTCAACCCTTGCAATACAGTTACTTCTGTATACCTGCGTAACTTTGCCTATGTAATAATCCTGAGGATTGAGTCCTTTGTAGAGTTGTTCAAGTGTCATATAAAGCCTCCCGAGCTGAAAAGAATTGGGTCGGGTCCGAAAAGAACCAATTATTATTATACCGCCATATTCTGAAAATAGCATCTATAATATAAAGAAAGAAGAAAATTCTTTGGCAAAAGCGCCCGTAACGCTCATTTTTCCGCCATTTCTTCCGTCTTCGTCTGCCTCAGAAGACCAGGTTTGGCTTCCGGCAACAGGGAAAAAGATTGCAACTTATATATCGTTTCCTTATATTTTATGGGGTGCGGGTGTAGTATTATTGTTAGTCGGAAAACGAGCTACGCCTTATTCAGGCACAAGGGGATGCAAATTGAATGAACAAGAATAACACCGTCGCCATAGACGAGAAAACACCGCTTCTTACCTTAGCAGGTCCGATGTTTCTCGAGTTGTTTTTAAACACTATGCTCAACAATGTGGATACGCTTATGCTGAGCCACTATGATGAGTATGCAGTCGGCGCAGTCGGAAACGCCAATATTATTCTCTTCATGATGAATATTTTTTTCAATGTTATAGCCACGGCAACCACCGTAGTGGTTGCACAGTATCTCGGGGCCAAGCGGCATGATAAGATGAACATGATCTATACCTTGTCGATCATGGTGAACCTTGTCTTCGGTCTTGTTCTCAGCGGTGTGTTCTGCCTGGCCAATCCGCTGATCATGACATTTCTTCAGGTATCCCCGGAGATGCGCCACTACTCCATGATGTACCTTTATATTGTCGGAGGAGGCGGATTCCTGACCGCCGTATTCAATGTCATGCTCCAGATCGTACGGTGCAACGGGCATACCAAGATCGGTATGCGGGTCACTTTCGCGATCAACATTTTCAACATCCTCGGCAACTACCTTTTCTTATATGGTCCTTTATCTTTCCTGAATATGGGCGTGGAAGGCGTCGCCATTTCCACTGTTGCCGCAAGGCTTCTTGCTTCGATCGCGCTCCTGTTTTTCTTCTATGCCAGCAATATCGGCAGGTTCTCCCTACGCTATCTGCGGCCATTCCCGCGCAAGCTTCTCGTCAAGATGATCAAGATCGGTCTTCCTACCGCCGGAGAGAACCTTACTTATAATCTTTATCAGACGACACTCCTGTCTTTCGTAAACGGTATGGGAAATGATGCGGTAAATGCGCGTGCTTATTGCAATACCCTCATTTCTTTCGCCATGATCTTCTCGAACGCCTCGGCCATGTCAACACAGATCATAACCGGGCACCTCGTTGGCGCCGGCAAATCAGAACAAGCCTATAGAAGAGTATTTAAAACGCTACGTACTTCCATGCCGATCACGATCGCACTGGCTTCCATAAATGCCATATTGTGCAGATATACCTTGCAGCTGTTTACGGATAACCAGAATATCATCGCTCTCGGGCAGATGATCATGATCGTAGACATTTTTGTCGAGATAGGACGTTGTCTCAATATGACCTTTGTATGCAGTCTGAAAGCCGCCGGAGCCTACATATTCCCCTTGATCATGGGCATTCTATGCAACTGGGGTCTAGGTCTGACAACAGGCTATGCTGTCGGTGTCCTGCTGGGTGTCGGTGTGGCCGGCATTTTTGCCGGAACCGCCACGGACGAATGCATCCGCGGCCTGATCGTCATGTACTACTGGTATAAGAAGAAGTGGGTCGGCAAGTCTGTCGTGGATAAGAAAGACGTACTCGATCTTGACGAAGCTCCGGCAAAATAACTGTACGTTCTTCCTTCTTTTCGGAGATTATCACTCCGCTCCGTTACCTCGGATATCCTGGTCTCCTGTAGACCAGACATGCTTTTTTGTTGCGTCGCTTCTCTTATTCTGTGCCATGACTCCTGCCAAAGGATGCGGCACATACGGTTCCTCAAGATATGTGATCTCATCGCTTGAAAGTTCAAGATCCACAGCTTTTACTGCTCCCTCAATGTGATGAAGCTTCGTCGCGCCCACGACCGGTGCCGTGACTTTCGTAAGTAACCACGCCAGAGAGATTTCCGTCATCGTAACTCCATGCTTTTCGGCAAGTTCTGCCACCCTTCCGATAATGACTCCATCCTGCTCTGCGGTAGCATCATATTTAAACTTTGCATACGCATCTTCGGAGGCCCGCTTGGTTTCGCCTTCACCTGGCTTGCGTGAAAGCCTGCCGCTTGCAAGTGCACTATACGGGGTAAGCGCAATGTTCTCTTCCTCGCAATATGGCACCATTTCTCTTTCTTCTTCCCGGAAGATCAGATTATAGTGTCCCTGGATCGAGACAAACTTCGAAAAGCCTTCTTTCTCTGCCAGCGCATTCGCTTTGGCGATCTGCCATGCAAAACAATTGGAAATTCCGATGTATCTTGCTTTTCCTGCCTTAACGATGCGGTTCAGGCCGTCAAGGATATCGTATAATGGGGTGTTCCAGTCCCACATATGGTAAATATACAGATCGACATGATCCATGCCAAGATTCACAAGGCTGGTATCGATCATATTTTCAATATGCTGCTGACCGCTGATGCCTTTCCCGATCTCTTCCGGAGTACGCGGCAGGAATTTCGTCGCCACCACCACTTCTTCGCGTTTAGCAAAGTCTTTCAAAGCCCTTCCGACGAACTGTTCACTGGTTCCACTTTGATAAGCAATGGCTGTGTCAAAGAAATTCACACCCAGATCAAGTCCTCGTTTTATGATCTCTCTGGAATGCTCTTCGTCGAGCGTCCAGCTATGCTGCCCTCTAGACGCATCACCAAATCCCATGCATCCCATACAGATCCGGGATACTGTAAGCTCAGAATTTCCAAGTTTCGTATACTTCATTGCTACTCATGCTCCTTTCCGTTCCATCCGCTTCGTCCAAAGTTTTTTCACGCTTCATTCTCATTACAGTAATTTCATCAGACACCGGTATGTCATTTCAAAAACCGACTGATAAACAAAGTCCACCTCTGCTTCTTTCATGGCTTTGCGTTGCTTGTCCGTTACAGTGGAATATGGATATATCCCGAACATAAACGGAAAAAATGTGTAGATAAAATCCTGGATCTCCTGCGTTGACTTTTCCGGGCAGAATTTTTTCAGTATCTTGCACACGTTCTTTATAGATTCACCATAATCAACCTTGAAAGATGTCAGAAGTTCCGGCCGGCTGTTCTCTTCCATATCGAAATTATTCATGGAAAGAAGTTTCAGAAGCTGCATTCTATTGGCTATGGAGGAAGCAAGTTTTTCCGCGATCTGCTCCTTCGTGAGCACGTCATTGCCATTCAGTATACTCAGAAGTTCTTCATTCCAGCGCTCATACTCTTTCTCAAAAAGGGCGAGGAAGATCTCTTCTTTCGTCTGAAAGTAGTTATATATCGTTGGTCGTGAGAAGGAAGTTTCATTTCCTATTTCCTTCAGCGTAATATCTTTAAAGCTCATACTCTGATAGAGTTTCTCGCAAGCTCTTATGATCTCTTCTTTTCTCGCTTCAGTACGTTCCGGTGATCCCTTGGGCATATCGTTCCTCCATTCAGTAACTCGTCATATTCTGACACCGTGTCAATATGATTATATCACCTTACCGGATCGCGTCAAGAACTCTCCCCGAAAATCAGATAGAAAACATCGGATGTGGATTCTCCGAACTTCATTTTACGATCTTCACAAATCCCACTTCCTCGAGCTGCCGAACATACACGCACAATCTCTCATAAAGCGGTTCCGCTTCGTCACCGAACTTTCCCGAAACAAGCTGTCCGATATCGTAGACAGTGCTTTTGCCGTCGATGGATAAGAAAATGAAACTCCCCATGCCCTCGAGCTTGATGTGCGACACAGAAGGCTGCTTGAAGAACCGCTGCGCGATCCTGTTCGTAAAGCCTTTATTCTCCATATCCACCGTTACTTCGCCTTCTTCCGATGTGGAAAAAGCAACGCCGGGCATTTTCTCGTAAACACGATCCAGGAAATTCTCTTTCTTCGGCATGCAGCAACTACCTCAACATCTTACTTCTTAGTCTCTTTCGATGCCGCCTTGGTTTCATCCTTCGCCACATCAACAGAAGCATCCTTTACAGTCTGCGCATCCGCACCTTCCTTAACTACAGCCTTCACCGGCTTCTTCCCGGCCATGAGAAGCACCAACACACCGATACCGATCAACACGATCAGCGATGTAACATTTCCGGTAGGTATATGTGAACTGATATCGATCTTCTCGGTCACATTCGTAACCGTCAGGATTGCAAGAATCACGCCCAATATACCTTCGCCGGCAATCAAGCCGGAACAGAAGAGAATGCCTTTACCGGACTCATCCTTCTGCTTACCGTTCCTCTTGTCCACGATCCACTTAATTAGACCACCGAACATGATCGGAGCGGACAGCTCCAGCGGGAGATAAAGACCAATTGCAACCGGCAGCGCAGAAACACCGAGGAACTCGATGACAACAGCGATAAAAACACCGATAAAGATCAATGCCCACGGAAGATTTCCATCCATGACTCCCTCGATGATCATCTTCATCATCGTGGCCTGTGGCGCCGCAAGCTTATCCGTTCCGAAACTGAATGCAGAATCCAGAAGGATCATAACACCACCGATGGCCAGCGCCGCAGCGATCGTACCCATGATCTCACCGATCTGCTGTTTCTTCGGTGTTGCACCCAGAATATAACCGGTCTTCAGGTCTTGCGAAGTATCACCGGCCATACATGCCGCAATACAGATGATTGAACCGATTGCGATGGCACCGTGCATACCATGCACACCGACATCGCCGGTAAGTTTCAGACAGAAAGTCGCAATCAGCACTGTCGCGATCGTCATACCGGAAACCGGGTTGTTTGAACTTCCTACAAGGCCAACCATTCTCGAGCTGACTGCACTGAAGAAGAATCCGAAGAACACGACCAGAAGCGCGCCGAAAAACGTAACCGGGATCGACGGAAGTACCCAGACCAGAACGATCAGAACGACGATCGACACAAGCACGAACCGCATGTCCAGATCCTGACTCGTACGATCCGCAGAACCCTTGCCCTTTGCTTTTTTCGAGAGGCCCTTCATGGAACCCTTGAACGCCTTCACGATCGTCGGGAATGTCTTGATCAGACTGATAATACCAGCCGCCGCAACTGCACCGGCACCGATATATTTGATATAGCTCGCCCAGATGGCGGACGCACCGCCCTCCGCGTAAAGTTCCGCAACGGAAACGCTCGCCGGATACATAACTATATCCGTGCCGAAATTCACGATCGCCGGGATCAGAACGAACCAGCCCAGAAGACCGCCTGCAAACATGTACGCTGAGATCTTCGGTCCGCAAATATATCCGACCGAGATCAGCGCAGGATAGATTTCCGAAGAGAATTCCGTCTTCAACGCGGAGATCTTAAATGTGACCACCGACTTCACCGCACAAAGTCCGTCAGCAAAAAACTTGACGACAGCACCAAGTGCCATACCTATAAAAACAGACTTAGCAGAAGATCCGCCTTCCTCACCGGCAAGCAGCACTTCTGCACAGGCAGTGCCTTCCGGATACGGCAGTACACCGTGTTCTTTTACGATCAGGGCACTGCGGAGAGGTACCATGAAAAACACACCCAGAAGTCCGCCCACCAGAGCAATGATCGTGATCGAGATCAGCGAAGGTTTGTCCATCACACCTTCCTTCGCCCAGATAAACAGTGCAGGCATCGTGAAGATCGCACCCGCCGCCAGTGACTCACCGGCAGAACCGATGGTCTGGACCATATTACTCTCCAGGATAGAATCTTTACGCATGATGATCCTTATGATCGTCATCGAGATGACGGCCGCCGGAATCGAAGCCGAAACAGTCAGTCCGACTTTCAGTCCAAGATAAGCATTTGCCGCACCAAATACGACAGCAAGCACGATGCCCAGAATGATCGAGGCCGGTGTCATCTCCGTCGTGACTTTGTCAGCAGGTATATATGGTTTGAATGGCTTTTCCATGAAACTATCCCCCAACTCCTATAATACTTTGATTGTATCACACAACCACGATTCGCACATCTTTGCCACGTAGACGCCTCCGCTCAGGGAAAAGAAAACTGCAACAAAAAACCCGCGATGAGATAACCATCACGGGTCATGTATCCACGATCCACAAAATACCAGTCTTAAAAAGACTGATGAACTCACAAGCATTCAGTTTATGTGTCTACACAGATATAAATATCCATGTACCCTGTACCGTCTTTCTCATATTCGTACTCGAAACAGCCAAGAACGTTATCGTCCTGTCTGCCCTTGATGCTATTTGCTTCCAGGTATTCCATGATGTGCTTATACCCGACCGGGATACGCTCGAACGGCTGTACCATCGGATCTTTTACCGTGATCACCGCATAGCTGGCTTCCTTGTTATCGCAATATTCCACGCCTTCGCAATTTGTCCGGAAACCATCAGGAAGAACATATGCAGCCGCATATCCGTGCATGCCGAAACGCATGCTCTGTTCCTGGGACACAAACGGGAAATCCCATCCGATCAGTTTCGAGTTCGGATCCGCGGCAAGAAGACCACATTTTTCCGCCCAGTTTCTCATATGCGTCAGTACGTCATCTTCCGGCTCCTGGGAGATAATGGCATATTTCGCCATCCGGAAAGCAGGCACTTTCCGGATCGTGACATCGGAATAGATCTCCCCTTTAGAAGTCAGATCTCCTCTGACCAGTTCATCCATATTGCATGAAAACAGGGAACACATCTCCACCAGTTTGGGAAGTTCCGGAGTCACTTCGTCCGATTCCCAACGGGAAATGGTCTGTCTGCTGACGCCCATCTTCTCTGCAAGCTGGTCCTGCTTCAGCTTATTCATCTTACGCAAATATTGAATATTCTTTCCTAAACTCATGGTGTAATCTCCTCAGCTTTATAGAT
>Ga0247611_10009401_pt1 | contig 11764 bp, 5 predicted proteins | sample 177DNAGHGhighgp2_FD_192422 | JGI IMG/M metagenome (GOLD analysis project Ga0247611, IMG submission 192422) | Sheep rumen microbial communities from Palmerston North, Manawatu-Wanganui, New Zealand - 1770 DNA GHGhigh gp2 | ecosystem: Host-associated > Mammals > Digestive system > Stomach > Rumen ... | reverse complement strand
TCGGAGAAGATGGCAAGCGGGATCGTCTTATTATCCAGGTCGGATTTCGAGCCGCCGCTGAACATGAAACGAAGCTTGACCCACAGTCCTTTGAATACGAAGCGGGCCACACCCAGAAGACCGATGAGGATGGCAAAGAGCATGGAACCCGTGCCCGGGTCAATGTAAAGTCTTACGATATGCATGATCAGTCTTCCTCCTTCTTCCAGTTATTCTTATCGAAAACATTCCCGCCCGTCAGGGAATACCACTGGGCGTCCGTAAAGACGTTTCCGGAGTTGGATTCCGGAGACCAGTTGTCGGTGTAGAGAATGTACATCTTTTCCTGCTTGGCATCCGGCTGATAGATCGGGTTCTTGGTGAACGGATTCAGCGGATTGTCCAGAAGTCCGGTCATAGCCAGTGTCGGAGTATCCGCATTGGTCATGAATTCGTTGTCCGTGTGGAAGCCCGGCTCCGAGTTGAAATCCTTGAAAAGAAGGATCGGATTGTATCCCATGGCATCTTCCGGATCGTAGATCGAATCTTTGTTGTCACCGGTACCGAAGAGCATATCATCGAAGTGGCCTAATCCCCAGCCATGGTCGGATACGATAATGATCCTGGTATTGTCATAGACGCCCAGTTCACGTAAGCGGTCCATCCATTTTCCAAGCTGGAGGAACGCGGCCATGTTGCTCTGGTAATGCGCCAGCTGATAGGTGGTCTCCATATTCATGGTCTTTCCATCTACGGTAAAGCGGTCCGTATGGGACTGGTCATATTCGGAATTATCGACGATGGAAACCGGCTCATAGGAAGGTTCCTGTAAAGGAATGATGTTGTGCGTCGTACTGTTCTGCATCATCAGGAAAGTATTCTTGCCGGATGCGTCCGCCTGGGTGATCGAAGGAAGTGCTTTGAGCACTTCGTAGGAATTCAGGAACGAATCCATCAGGGCGTCCGGGACGGCGTATTTCTCGATGTTGCCACCCTGGATCAAGGCGGTGCTGGACGTGCCTGGTTTGAAGTAAATACCGGTGGAATAGACTCCCGACTGTGCGAAAAGCGGAAATACCTTCATGATGCCGTAGCAGAAGAAGTTACGCTTCCAGATGGCCTGCATGTTATCCACGATATCCGAGGAGACACGGAACTGACCGAATTCAGTGTTATATGCCTTGATGTTCGGATACGGTTCGAAGATCGAAAGATCCGGAATCAGACTGTATCCCGCGTATGGCGGATCCATGACGGTGACGTCATAGCCGGCCTCCGAGAAAAGGATCGGCATGGTCAGAATGGATTCGTTATGTTTCTCTTTCAGGGAAATATCCGTGCGCTTATCCGAGTTTTTCGGCATGTAATCATATCCGCCGAAAAGCGCCGGCGCACCGACGAGTGTACGGGTTCCGAAGGACAATGTGTTCGGATAGTAGGTGAAGCCGTCGAACTGCTTGGCAAGCTCCGGTTTCTCCTGCATGACGTAGGGGATATACGAGGAAATGGAACGGTCGATCATGAGGACGATGACGTTCTTTCCGTCTTTACTGAGCGAAAGAGAAGGACGGTCATCTGCACTCTCGCTGATCACGCGGCGGATCTCCGGCATGGTGGATTCAATCTTGTACATGTTGAATCCGGACATGGCGGCCACCGCCAGAAGCAGGACCGGAGAGACGAAAGAAATGAGATTTTCTTTCTTGAAACGGAAGATCACGATGATCAGAGCAACCAGTACGGCGATCATCAGAAGATTCAGGAGAATGCGGGACGTCGCAAGATCCAGGGCGACATCGAAACGAAGATCCGGTGTCAGAGAGTTGCTGTTAGTTCCGAAGACCATGTAGTTGGCCACGCCCGTGATGGCGCAGATCCAGATCGCGATCGTGAAGATACGCTTGGCCTTGTTTCCGGCCAGGTAGTAGAAAAGACCGAACCAGATCACGAACAGACCTACAGCCGTAAGGAGCGCGAAAAAAACATAACGGTTCGGCGAGTGGACGGCAGAGGTCAGAACGAATTCATAAGGAGAAGACTTGATGACGGCAGAAGGAATCAGTCCGCCAACCAGGATCGCCAGAAAAGCAGCACCGCTCAAGAAAAGCTTGACGTACGATCTTCCTTCTTTCGAGTCTTCCTTCTTCTTCGAGGATTTTTTGAAGAGGCTGACAAGAAGCGGGATCTGCATGAGGATACCGCAAGCCAGGATCGCCAGACGGAAGTTGGAAGGTCCGTGATAGAATCCCAACGCGAAAAGGATGACGCCCGCACCGGCGAAAGAGAAGAAGAATCCGGTCATGCGAAGTTTGTTGGTGCTGGCATTGACGATGTTCTTGAAAAGCGAGAACAGGTTGTTCAATGTCCAGTACAGTACCAGTCCTGACGGAGAATCGTAAAGCAGGAAAAGAAAGATCAGTGCCATACCGTGCAGCTGGATCTTGTCTTTCAGCTTCAGTCCCTTGGTATACAGCTCACTGGATACCACATTGATCAGGGTCATCAGGATCGGCAGCACATTGATCGCCACGCCGCCGATCGTGATCAGAGCATCCGGCTTGGAAAGGTCTGTCAGGATCCCGAAACGTGCGCCCTGCAGGTCCGGAAGTTTCGAAAGAAAGTTATAGGCCGCAATAAAGAACGGCACCTCCAGGACAAGCGCGATAGAGCTACGGATCGAATAGATCGGCTTGTAATGATTCTGCCGGTAATAAGTCTGGAGCATCATGTAACGCTCGTCACCCTTGAACGTCTTCTTGATATGCTCGACGAAGGGAGCCATTTTCTTCTCCCGGTCGCGCTCTTCCGCCTGAATAGCATCCGCTCGGTTATAAAACGGCAGCAAGAGAAGATTCACCACCAGGCTCAGCGGGAAAATGGCCGCGCCACTGCTGCGAAGAAGATGAAATGCGATGCTGTATACCGCTTCGAAAACCAAGGTCAACGGAGACAGCAACAGCTGGTATAAGATCTGAGATAAAGACATGTCGTCTACTTCCTTTGTTTCCTAGTCCTTTTTCCTGGGAGAATGCGCCGGGTACAGCATGTGTGACAACTGCTTTCCGAAGATTCGGATGCGCATTCACGCATTGAAAGATTATACCATAGTAAAAGAGAGCGTGCCCATTTTTCCTTGTGTTCTTTATGCTACAATATCTCTATATCAAACACGCAAAATACAGTGTTTTTGTGAAAGGAATCCGACTATGTCCCATAACGATCCTGGCGATGTGAATACGATCTTTTTCTCTTCTCCTGCCAAGTGCTGGGAAGAAGCGCTTCCCGTGGGAAACGGAAAACTGGGAGGCATGGTGTTCGGACTTCCCTACACAGAGCGCATCCAGCTCAACGAAGACAGTGTCTGGTCCGGCGGTCCGCAAGACAGGAATAATCCGTCCGCGCTGGCCTATCTTCCGAAGATCCGTAAACTTATTTTCGAAGGAAAGATCGCGGAAGCAGAGGAATTGTGCACCTTCGCCTTGTCCGGCACGCCGGAGGAAGAACGGCACTATGAGACGCTCGGTAATCTTTTTATCGAATTCTCGGGAAAAGAACTCGCCTACGATTCGTATTCCCGTTGGTTGGATCTGTCGCGCGCCATTGCCGTCACGACCTTCCGGATGAACGGTGTAACGTATACACGTGAGGTCATTGCCTCTTACCCGCGCAACGCCATGATCATCCGTCTTTCTTCGGATACTCCCGGCAGCCTTTCGTTTCACGCACAGTTGGGAAGAGGCGGAAAACCATGGGAAGAGATCCCGTACCAGATGCAGACTCTGCGAAGACAAAGCTATAACATTTATGCCGACAAGATCACGGCCCGACCCGGCAATATCCAGCTGATGGAGGCATCCACCGGAGGAAAAGACGGGATCGCTATGGCCTGTGGCGTGAAAGTGATCCCGTTCGGAGGAGAAGTGGAGGTCATCGGCAATACCACGCTTATAAGAAACGCGGACGAAGCGGTCCTGATCCTCTGCGCGGATACCACTTTCCGCAAGAACGATCCGGTCGATTCGGTACTTTCCCGGCTCGAGAAAACTTCGGAGCACACCTGGCGCGAACTTCTGGAAGAACATGAGAACGATTATCAAGTTCTTTTCGATCGGGTGAAGCTTACGATCGACGGACAGGAGGATATTGTCCGGTTCTTCCAGTTCGGCCGGTATCTTCTGATCGCCGGCTCACGTCCAGGCTCGCTGCCACTGAATCTGCAGGGCATCTGGAATCAGGATTTCACACCGATGTGGGGCAGCAAATATACGATCAACATCAACACGGAGATGAACTATTGGCCGGCGCTTTCCACAAATCTTGCCGAGTGCACGGAACCGTTGCTCACGCACATTGCGCGCATACGGGAGAATGGCCGGATCACGGCGCAGAAAATGTACGGATGCCACGGTTTTATGGCCCATCACAATACGGATATCTGGGGGGATACGGCACCGCAGGATGTGTGCCTGAGCTCGAGTTACTGGGTCATGGGCGGTGCGTGGCTAACGCTCCATATCTGGGAACAGTATCTTTATACCCAGGATCTGGAGTTTCTGAAGAAACACTATCCCACACTTCGGGAAGCAGCCGAGTTCGTGATGGATTATCTCGTTGAGGATGGTAAATATCTGGTCACCTGTCCGACGCTTTCTCCGGAGAATACCTACATTCTTCCGAATGGCGAGAAAGGCGTGATCTGTAAAGGCGCATCCATGGATAACCAGATTATCACGGAACTTCTTCGTGCCCTGATCCAGGCGCAGGAGATCCTTCGAAGCGCGGAAGATGCCGGGGAATACTTATATCTCGATGAAGCTTTGGCCGAGCGGGCAGAAGCGACGCTGGCGCGGATCGCGCCGATGCGTGTGGGAAAACATGGACAGATCATGGAGTGGAACGAAGACTATGAGGAAGCCGAACCCGGGCATCGCCATATCTCCCAGCTTTTCGCGCTCTATCCAGGATCCCGGATCACGAAGAACGGTACACCGGAGCTTTTCGCCGCCGCGGCAAAAACACTGGAGCGGAGGCTTTCTTTCGGTGGCGGCCATTCCGGGTGGAGCCGCGCGTGGATCATCAATATGTATGCCCGCCTGGAAGAGGGGAACCTGGCCTACTCGAATCTTCGGACGCTTCTGGAGAAGCAGACGCTTCCGAATCTTTTCGATGACCATCCACCTTTTCAGATCGATGGCAATTTCGGCGCTACGGCTGGCATCGTAGAGATGCTGGTGCAAAGCCATGAGAAAGAGATCTCCCTTCTTCCGGCATTGCCGGATGCGTGGAAGAAACACGGTGTGGTGGAAGGCCTGAAGCTTCGCGGTGGCAAAACACTGACGAGACTGGAGTGGAAAGACGGTGAGATCGTCTGCGCGCAGATCGACTGAGCACTTCCCGGAGCCTGATTTTTGCCTTATTGATCCATTCCTTTTCTTCAACGAAAGCTCTGCGCATATAACTGGTAATTCTCACTCTTCTTTGTTAGAATAAAATCGTTGCGGATCCAAGATCACGTGACAATCTGAGGTGTATTTGAACATGGAGGTATGTTCAGAAGAGAGGGGTGTATATGACTATCACAAATGTTGTCATTCTGATCGCTATTGCGTTCTACCTGATCGGCCTGATCATCATCGGCGCCGTATTCAGCAGAAAAAACAAGAACACAGATGATTTCTACCTTGGCGGAAGAAAACTGGGCCCGATCGTGACCGCGATGAGTGCGGAAGCATCGGACATGAGTTCCTGGCTTCTTATGGGACTTCCTGCCGTTGCCTTGATGACCGGTATTCCGGAAGCGTTCTGGACGGCATTGGGTCTGGCCATCGGAACCTATCTGAACTGGCTTTTTGTAGCCAAGAGACTGCGCGTTTACACGAGCAAGATCGACGCGGTTACGATTCCGGACTTTTTTGCCAAGCGTTTCGGTGACGATAAGCACGTGATCACTTTGATCGCGGCACTTTTTATCGTCGTATTCTTTATCCCGTATACCGCTTCCGGCTTTGCTGCATGCGGTAAGCTTTTTAATTCGCTTTTCGGCATGCCTTATGTTGAAGCCATGATCATCTCGGCGATCGTTATCGTTGTGTATTGTACATTGGGTGGCTTCCTCGCTGCTTCCACGACAGACTTCCTGCAGTCCATCATCATGACCATCGCGCTGCTGGTCGTGGTCGGTGTCGGAGAAGGCGTGATGCACGGCTTTGAGAATATCTTCAACAATGTCCGCAATTTCGACGGGTATCTGGATGTCTTTAAAGGCTTCGATGTGGCGGGAAAAACCACGATGAGCTATGGTGCCCTGCCTGTTGCTTCCACTCTGGCCTGGGGTCTCGGATACTTCGGTATGCCGCATATTCTCCTGCGCTTTATGGCCATCGAAGATAAGAAGAAACTGAAGACTTCCCGTCGTGTGGCTTCCGTCTGGGTCGTGATCTCGATGGCGGTCGCCGTCCTGATCGGTATCGTCGGATATTCCCTCATGAAGGATGGCATCGTTCCGAATTATGAGAATGCTTCCGCAGCAGAGACCATTATTGTTGACGTGGCAAAATGGATCGCCTCGCATGGCTATATCCCGGCATTTGTGGGTGGTGTGATCCTGGCCGGTATCCTGGCTTCGACCATGTCTACGGCGGACTCTCAGCTTCTGGCTGCGGCTTCGGCTATCTCCCAGAATCTGGTGCAGGAGACTTTCAAGGTCAAGCTGACAGAGAAGAAGGGTATGTGGCTGGCTCGTATCTGCGTACTGCTCATTTCCGTCATCGCTGTTTTCCTGGCTTTGGATCCTTCAAGTTCCGTATTCCGTATCGTATCTTTCGCATGGGCCGGTTTCGGCGCCGTGTTCGGACCTGTCGTACTCTTCGGTCTTTTCTGGAAACGTACCAACAAGTTCGGCGTCATTGCCGGAATGCTTTCCGGCGGTATCACGATCTTTGTCTGGAAGTTCGTCGTACGTGAAGTTTTCGCGGATACTATCCTGAACATCTACGAACTCCTGCCGGCATTCATCATTGCATGCGTCCTGATCGTTGTAGTCAGCCTGGCAACGAAGAAACCCGAGGAAAAGATCGAAAAGACATTCGAAGAAGTTAAAATAGAATGTAAGAACTGATCCGGAATTCTTCGGTCCTTCAATCCGCCAATCGTCGGATAACAGAAACAAAACAATAAAAAGCGTGTTTGGCGCTGGTCCTCGGCACGTTGTGCCTGCGGAATCGCGCTGCAACACGCTTTTTCTATTGGTTTTGAAGTTTGATTCGAAGAAGACGGGCTTGAAGGACCCGTAGATCTTTCGGGGGATGAAGTGTAAGTGGTTCGGGTTCGAAGAGGGAGAAATTTCGGATAATAAGGTGTGAAAGTTTATTCTAAAATCTCTGAAAATCCTAATCTGTTGGGGCTTAAGATTAACACTATCGTCATAGTTATCCGTAGACGGTATTGTATAATTAAATTGTATAAATCCGATCTTGCCGAGGGAATGAGGGGATCATTCGGCAGCGTTCTTGGGAGGGAATGCCTATGAGTAGATCAAGTGGATTACGTATACGTCGTGGCGGCTTTTGGCCGGCGGTATATGTGGGAGCGATCGCGCTTGTTTTAGTTTTGGCGTTGTTTGGAAGTACGGCTTCGGTAGTGCGTGCGGACACGGCAACGGTCAAGGGAAAAGTAACTTTTCAGCAGACAACTGCGAGAAGTATGTTGAAGATGGTCAATGATTTCCGGACGGGTGACGATGCCTGGGCATGGAATTCAACCAATTCCGAGAAGATCTATTATTCGAATCTCAGTGCTCTGACTTATGACTATAATCTGGAACAGATCGCCATGCAGCGTGCGGTGGAGATCGTGCTATGCTGGGGACATACCCGTCCGGACGGTACGAGCTGTTTTACGACGACATACAATTCCACCCGTTCCAGCGCAGAGAATCTGGCGATCAACTTCAGTAATGTGGAAGTGGCTTTCGACCAGTGGTTGGAGGAAGACGCGGATTACTCTGGACAGGGGCATCGCCGGAATATGCTGGGTAAATCGTACAATGCGATCGGCATTGCTCACGTTGTAGTGGATGGATGTCACTTCTACGTTCAGGAATTCGGACTCAAGAACAGTGGCGCAACTGCCACCTCTCCGGAAGATAAAACCGGAACAAGAGCGATCAATGTCGATACCGCTTCGCTGACCATGTCGATGTCTTTGAACAAGACCAGCGTGAGTGTAGAGTATGGTAAGAGTCTGGCACGGCCGACACAGACTATCTCGCTCCGTTCCGGCATGACATGGTCCGGAAGCCCATCGCTTCCTTTGGATCCGTCCTCTGTGAGCTCTTCCTGGTCATCGGCCAACTCTTCGGTAGCGAAAGTATCCGGTTCTAAGGTTGTGGGTCAGGGCATCGGATCGACCAAGATCACAGTAAAATCAACCATCGGAAACTGTACGGCCAGTTCCTCTTTCACTGTGAAGGTCACGACCGCCAACCTGTCTTCGGCGACCGTGGATCCTGTCGCAGCCAGAACCTTTACCGGTTCAGCGATCAAGCCGACAGTGAACGTCAAATGCGGCGACCGTGTTCTGGTTTCCGGAACCGATTATTCGCTGACCTATTCCAACAATACTAACATTGGTACGGCCACGATCACTATCAAGGGAAAAGGTAACTACACCGGAACAACGAAGACGACCTTTACGATCAAGGCTCCGTCAGTAGGTAAGGTCATCAATCCGAAAGCTGTATCCGCGTCGTTCAAGAGTGTGAAGGTCTCCTGGGACGCAGTGAATGGCGCGACCGGCTATCAGGTATGGCGTTCCACTTCCGCTTCGGGTGATTTTGTATGCTTGGGATCGGTAACGACAACCAGCAGGGAAAGTGTTGCTTTGACGACCGGAACCACATATTACTACAAAGTCCGCGCCTATAAAGAAGTCGCCGGTACGAAGTTCTACGGAAGCTACAGCGCAGTCGTCAGCGCAGCGCCCAAGCCGTCTTTGCCGACGAAGATCACGTTGCAGGCACAATCTCCGTCTTCAGTAAAGATTTCCTGGACCGCAACATCGGATGTGAAGTTTGTTCAGGTCTGGCAGGCTACGAAAGCGAACGCGGCACAGAGCGACTACACTTTAGTCGGGGAGTATTCCGGCACCGCGAAGAATTGCCTGGCCAATCATCTGACTCCGAATAAGACGTACTATTACAAGTTGAGAAGTTATGTTCTTTCCGATAAAAAAGTGAAAGTATTCTCCGCATTTACTTCCGTGTATTCCGTGAAGCCGACTGTATCCGTGGGTATTCCGACAGCCCTTCGTGTGACGGCCACGACGAAGGATTCCATTACGCTGGAATGGAATGCGGTCGCCGGGACGAACATCAATTATGAAGTATACCGTCTGACGTCTCCGACGGCGACACCGGGTGCCATGATCAAGAGAACGGCCCTGACTACGAAGACAAGTTACAGTCTTGAATCCGGAAAGACGTATTACTACCGCGTCCGCGCATATTATTTCTACACGGATCAGGACGGAAACACCAAGCGCGTCTACGGCGCCTATACAAGCATCATTTCCGGCACCACCAAGTGATCGGAAACGCACAGCTTTTAAGAACTCAACTAAAAAGGCTGGAACGGAAAAAAACCGCTCTAGCCTTTTTTTTTCAATCGACATTCTGCGACCGGTCAGTCCGGATCTTTCAGGAGAAAGTTTCCCGTCAGCGGATCCCGGTTCGCATAATCGAAGAGCTCTCGATCCGGAACATTCTTGACGAATTCCGGTTTGCTCTTCGGCTTCTCACGCAGGTAGTAGTCCATGGTCAATGCATCGCGGATCTCTTCGATATACAATGTGGTCTTTTCATCGGCAAAAGCGAGGAGGATCTCATAGCGGCGGCTTCGGGCGGGTGTCTGCACGAAATATCCTTTCTCCTGATAGTAATCCGCCAATGCGCCGAAAAAGTCGAACGGCGACTCAAAAGCCTTGATCAGAAGTGGCAATGTCGTGGTGAACTGATTGGAATTATAGTACAATTCCACCATCTCTTCGATTCGCTTGAGATACTGGACTTCTTCGAATCGCAGCCAGCGGGTGGAGAGGACTTCGTAAGGTGCGCTGTCCGTGTAACGGATCGAGTATTTCTCACACTCTTCCTCGATCGGCGAACCCTTCAAGACTTTCAGAAATCCCAGCTGAAGCTGATTCGGTTTCATTTCATATACATCGTTGAAAGAATTACGGAAACTGCGGAGCCCCTCGTAGGGAAGTCCGGCGATCAGATCCAGATGAATATGAACGTTATGGGCTTTGTTTAAGTCTTTGACGATCTCCGTGATCTTATGAAGCGACGCTGGACGGTTTACTGCCTGCAACGTGTCCAGATTCGTGGACTGGATGCCGATCTCCAGCTGCACGGAGCCGGGACGCATCTTGCGAAGAAGATCGATCTCTTCTTTATCGATCAGTTCCGCAGCGATCTCGAAATGAAAATTCGTGATCCCGTTATCATGCTCCAGAATGTAGCTCCATATGGCTTTGGTCCGGGCTTTGTCGCTATTGAAGGTCCTGTCGATGAACTTGACCTGCGGCACTTCATGATCCAGGAAGAACCGGATCTCCCGGAAAACGAAGGGAAGACTTCGATAGCGTATGGTCTTATCGATCGCGGACAGGCAATAACTGCAACGGAAAGGACATCCGCGCGAAGATTCATAGTAGACGATTCGGTTCTCAAATCCGTCCATCCCTTCTTCATAAATGAAGGGAAGAGCATCCAGATCAAGGAGATTCTGGTCGATGACATCCGGTCTTTCCCGAAGGGCAAGATTCGGGATCGAGGTGAAATCTCTCTCGTTCCGGTCTTCGCATCGTACATATTCACCGACAATACGGGTGAATGTCCTTTCGCCCTCGCCGACGATAATGCCACGGATACACGGGTATTCCTCGAATAACTTCTCATAGTGGAACGATACTTCCGGACCGCCCAGCCAGATCTCTGCATCAGGAAGGATCTTCGGCAGTTCGGAAAGAAGTTTCCGAACCGTTTCAATATTCCAGATATAAGTGGAGATGCCGATGGCGTCCGGATGTTGGGAGAAGATCCCCGAAAGGATCTGGTCGAAATTGTGATTGATAGTATACTCGGCAACAGAAGTCACTCCGGGATAAACACGATCCGCGAAAGCCTGCAGGGAATAGACCGCAGGATTGGAGTGAATATATTTCGCATTGATGGCAACCAGTAGGAAATTCATGATCTTCACCTCCTGACTAACATATTTTCATTATACGCCCCATGGACGAAAATGAGTGGACTGAAAAGTGAACATATCATAAATTTCTTACGAATAAGACCTGCCTCTTCACGAAGAAGAAACAGGTCTATATAGTGAAATCTGTTTTGCAGAAGAGGATCACATAGCTGTATAACCACCATCGACAGGCAGGTTGACGCCTGTTACATAGGAAGAAGCCGGAGCCGCAAGGAAGATCGCAGCTGTATCCAGCTCACCCTCTTCGCCGTAACGCTCTTCCGGGATCATGGTCTTGGCATTCTGCTGGAAGAAGTCGCTGTTGAGAGTATCACGTGTCAGATCTGTGTAGAAGTAACCCGGGCAGATAGCATTTACAGTAATGTTGTACTTACCCCACTCGGCGGCCAGCGCACGTGTCATGTTGACCACTCCACCCTTGGCAGCGTGATACGGAGCCGAACCACAGATCTTGTTTCCTACAAGACCGTACATAGAAGCGATGTTGATGATGCGGCCGTACTTGGCGCCGATCA
>Ga0247611_10009400_pt1 | contig 11765 bp, 6 predicted proteins | sample 177DNAGHGhighgp2_FD_192422 | JGI IMG/M metagenome (GOLD analysis project Ga0247611, IMG submission 192422) | Sheep rumen microbial communities from Palmerston North, Manawatu-Wanganui, New Zealand - 1770 DNA GHGhigh gp2 | ecosystem: Host-associated > Mammals > Digestive system > Stomach > Rumen ... | reverse complement strand
TTCCGGGATTCAGGCCGGGTCTGAGAGAGCATTTGAAATTAAAGGTGCTCCTGAGGCTATGGAAGAAATGTACATTGACAGGATTTCTGCAGCGTCTTCTGATAAAACAGATATCACGATGCAGATTCATGATGTTCATACCGGCTATGACCCGATATGCGGTTTCAGCATTAAATCAGAGCTCGGCAGTGCACCTACATTGTTGAACGCTTCCGGTGCGACAAACTTCGTTTATGAAGTTAGGGGTATTACAGATGAAGACATGGAACGAATCAATGTCATTGACACCAAAACTAAGATCCTTGATCGTATAGCCGATATCATGAAGCACGGGGAGATGAAATATATCCGTGTTGCAAATGATAATTTCTCATCAAACCTGATGCTGATAGACAGCTATATGGATAGCATAATCGCAGATATGCTTCTTGCCTTCTATCAGAACAAGGCAACTGATTGCAAAACCTTAGTCGACATTGTTGAAGAACATAATCCTCTTGGATATCCGCGCCGTGGTTTATATGAGTTCAAATTTAAAAAATTCCTGTGCTCTGTGGCTCTTGGAATGATGCCGTCGAAAGCATGGGACGGCCATGATGAAGCTAATGGTGGCTATGTAATTGTTAAAGAGGATGGTGATGTATTAGCATATCACCTTTATAACAGAGGAGCGTTTGAAACGTATTTACTGAATAACACCAAATTAGAAAGAGGATCTACTTCTAGACATGGGTTTGCAATCATATATAAGGAGAGTGGCAAGTACTACATTAATTTGAATCTGCAGATTAGATTTGTTTGAGGGCATTACTATGGAGAAAATGAATTCTATAGATGAAGCTTTTCGTACATATACGGATTTACACCCGACTTATAACAGTGTGCTTTTTAGTAGTGTCGCTGATGAGGCTAATGCAAAATTGCACCCGTTATATGTGATGAGTCAGTATTTTATTGATTCATTATTAGAACAAGAAAAACGAAGAATGTCTATAGTGTTGCCTGACTATGATAGCAATCTGATTACTCTTGTCTTAGCAAAATACTTTCAAAACCTCCAAGAAGATCCATATTATGCAGATAGCATTCTGGATAGTATTGAACCTGGTCAGCATGTTAAACTTGGAAAAGCAGTTGCCGAATTTCTAGGAATTGATCGCGAGAAAAACACTATTAAATATAGAATAAGCAGGCCGGACAAATACGGAAATTCAATAATACAAACCTCACCCATAACTAATTACCATCTATTGTTAGAAAAAACAGAAGCAGAAGTTTCTTCGTTGAAAATGTGGGGAAAAGAAAGAGCGAGAATACAGCAAAGTATCCCGGCTGAGGGCATATCATTATTTTTGGACAAGATAATACAGAAAAAGACTGGTGTAAAGAAAACTATAGTTGTGTTTGCCCAGAAAAATGAACTCAAAGAATATATGTCGGATTTATATATCAACGATAATTCTTTGGAAGATATATTGGCATATGGTGAATTAACGGAAGATGAAAAATGTTATTCTATTTTTAATAAAGGCAGGCTGGATTGCTTACCGGGAATATCTATTGCAAACAAATTATCACAGATAACTAATTTTGCTTCAGCTATGGAGCCAGAAACCATAGCATGCATTTATTGCTTTCCCGAAAAGTTTCAGGAGATTCTAAACAATTTAGATGAATTTAAGAAAGTATTAAAGCTTAAGGTGCCTGTTGTTATATTTGTTCCTGAAGGTGAATTTGAATACTATGATGTAATCCGAGATTTAAACTTTGTATTATGGCAATGGAAACCAACTACTTTAAAAAGTGAGTGTTTTAGATACGCTTATGATTATCAACAAGCGGATAACGTTTTTTCTCGCCTTGCTAGAAAAGTTGATAGGGCTGGAAAGGCTACATGTAGAGTTGTAAGATGCGAATCAAATGGACTTGCTGATGTAAAGGCTGTTATCCAAGTATTGTTTAAAGAGATTGATGAGGATGATAAAAACCTAAAACATGTTTTAATAATGCTTAACAGATACCATAAAATCAGTTCTTCTCTTTGTTTTATTATTTCACCTGAAATGAAAAAGTACCTAATGAAACAATTAGAAGCTATCGACGATTATTGGAAAACAATAGCAAGAGTATATGATGGAACCACTGTTGGTGAAAGAATCGAACAAATCATTAATTATTTTATTGATAGAATTAATGTTGAACAAACCAATAAGGCAACGGTTATTTCAGATACTATTAAAGGAAACGGACGTTCATGTGTGGTAATTCCAGATGATATTTGTGAGTTGTATGAGATTATATCTGAAAGACGGGCTATAGACTATGCCGTCGCAGGGAACTATAGGGTCTATTCTTTTTCTGAATTCCTAAGTAAATGTGATTCGGGATTTAGTGTTGATAAGGTGATTGTTCCATGGTTTGAGAGCTCAAAGTATTTGAAGATAAAGCAGACTTACAGCTATAATCAGTTGATCTGCGTATTGTATGATTTTGAGAACAAATGGAGATCGGCTTTTATACGCAGATTGGACTCTTCGTTCTCACATGAAGAGCTTAAAAAAACTATATCCAAAATGAATATTTCCAATAATGAGATTGCTAATGTCCCATTTGATAATGTTGAGATAGAAATCGATCCTAATAATCCGTTTAATGATGAATATGATTTTGACAGAAACATTATTAGAAGAGCAGTAGGAAAATCGACTGCTTCTGAGAATCTTGCTGATTCTGTTGAATGTGTTCCTGTTATATTAAGTGGTGAAACAGTTGCTTTATGGGGATTAGGACATGAAGTATTTGATGTAACTGATATATGCTTTGAAGGTTCAGATAAGACGGAAAAGATAACAGCCGAAAAACTTTCTCCTGGTCATATTGTTTTAATTCGACAGAGTGGTAGAAATCTGATTACTGAAAAAGCAGATCAACTTATGAAGCATGAAAACAGAGAGAATTTAAGAAAAACAGCTTCACTTTGGGCATCAACTCTAGCTAATTACGCTACGGGAAAGACAATTCAAGAAGTGACAGATGCTTTGGCGTCTGCTGGTTCATTATGCACTCCGCAGCAAGTCCGATACTGGATACAAGGAGAAACAATTAGGCCAAACGACAAAGAAGCAATTCGTTCTATTGCAAAAGCCTCAGATGATAATTATCTGATGTCAAATGTTGATAAAGTATATATAGCTGGTGGAGATGTTCAGGAATATCACAGGAAAGCTGGAAGGCTTTTAAGCAAAGCTATAAAGAATAAGGCTAAAGAAATACAGAATATCTATTTTTCTGGTTCAATGTCTGGTGTGCTTGAAGGAATCGGAGAAATACGTCTATATGTCGTCGAAGAAGTTCTTAGCAAAGAATTTGTCTCAAGAAATAAAATTAACTCCTTGGAGGTATATGCTTAATGGCAAAAATGTATCCCAAGTTATTCCCGAACACTAATAACAGTGACGCAGAAAAAGCTGTGTTTAAGTATTTTGATAAGGAAGCTCCGGCTGATTGGATAGTTTTACATTCATTCCGTTTACCAGAGCACTATGAGGTTGTTTTCGGAGAATCTGATTTCATAGTAATTGCGCCTAACCTTGGTGTTTTTATCTTAGAAGTCAAAGGCGGCGGAGTCGGTTATGACGGAACGTATTGGAGATTTATTAACAGAAAACATGAGATAACAGAAAAAACACGCGGACCATTCGAACAAGCTCGAAGTGGCATGTTTGTTGTTGAAAAGATTATCAAAAATATACTTGGTTCAACTTTTGAAAGAATGAGAATACTGTATGGATATGGAGTTATATTTACTGATGAGTATAACTTCCCTGTAAATTCTATAACTGAAGATGAACCTTGGCGCTTGATTCAGAACAATGTTCCTAAAGATTATACAGAGTTTATTAAGAGATTAGAGAAAAACTTCCGAAAAGAACTTCAGAGCCTGAACAAGAGACAGCCAAGATCTATTAGCAAAGAAGAGGCAGAAGCTATTTCCAAAGCCTTAAGACCTGAAATAGGTTTGGTTCCTCCACTCAAGAGCTTTATTGAGAATTCAGAAGACGATGTTATTGCATTGACTCAAAAACAATATGAGTGTCTTATCGATGTGGAAATGAATAATCATGTTGTCGTTCAAGGCGGAGCTGGTACTGGAAAAACTGTTTTGGCTCTGGAAGACGCTCGAAGAACAGCGGAACAGAATAAAAGAGTGCTCTTCTTGTGCTTTAATGTAAATCTGGCCAAAGAGTTAAAGCAACGAATTAACAATGACTTAATCGAGTTACATTCTTTCCATTCCTATTTGATGAAAATTTGCAAGGACAATCTGGACGGAACAGATACGAATAATGATGACTTTTTTTCAACTGTGTTACCTAGTATCGCTTGCAATGTTTTAGATAATTCTGATTTTAAGAAATTCGATAAATTGATTGTAGATGAGTGTCAGGATTTGTGTACGAAAGAATACTTGGAATGTTTCGATAGATTGCTTGATGGTGGTTTAGTTGAAGGGCGCTTTTCATTCTATGGGGATTTTGCACGACAAGCAATTTATAACAAGTCTTCTTCTCTTGATTTGTTACAAGAGAAAGCCCTATTCATTTCACATAAGCGCTTAACGGTTAATTGTAGAAATACTAAGAATATTGGTAACGAATTGATTAACGTAACTGGATATGAAGATAAATACTATTTATTGACTATATCTGGAGAACCAGTTGAATATTTTTCATGGGCTTCCGCAGATGACGAAAAGCAGCTCTTGAAACAGACAATAAAAGAACTAAACAAAAGAGGCATATTATCTAAAAATATAATGGTTTTATCTCCGCGGACGCGTGAAAAATCTATTATCAATGAATATGACAAAGATAAAACTGTAATAGGAAACTATTGTGACGACCCACAATCATATTTTGCTAGGTTTTCTACGGTTCAAGCCTTTAAGGGCCTTGAGAGCGAAGTGGTTATTCTTGTTGATGTTGAATCATACGATGATTCTCGATTGATGTATGTAGGGTTTAGTAGAGCAAGAAGCAAAATGATAGTGTTGGAGTCTGAAACTGCTGCAAAGAGAAGAAAAGCATTAACTATTAGGAGGTAAAAAGATGATAATTCGAGATCAGACTCTGAAAATAGTCGAGAACATTCTTATGGGTCCCAACCCACTGGATGGATATGTTCAAGAAAATGGACAAGAGATTTTGTATTTTGATTCTCCATTAAAGACATATATAACCGGGGTGCTATTTCCTAAGATGATAATTGACTCTGAATTGGATGAGGAAGAGAATCAGACCTCTACTCTTTTAGAAGACCCGTTAGAAGAATCATCTGATAAGAGTGAGACAGGAATAAAAGAAAAGAGCTATGGCAGTATTGCGGAGCCAACAACTGACCTTGAAACTTCAAAAATAAACAACTATAGACAGTCGGCTATGGGGATAACTGTATGTATTCCCAATGATGCTCCAAGCGTAAATGTAAATATCAGTGTTGGTAGTTATTTTGAAAAAGAAATAAATTATCCACGTGAGCAGAGAGATGAACAAGGGAATAAAGAAATAGTACTATCTGAGTCTAGCAAGAAATGCTATCTTAGAAAACAACACAGTATTTCTGTAGACATACCCAAACACGAAATGCCGGATATTTCAAAGCGTCACAGGGATGATTATATCTTGATAGATGATTCCGGTGAAACAGTCAAAGGTTTGTGTTTGGCCGTAACTTTTAGAATGCTGAATGAAAACGAGCAGTATTCAATTTATACTTTCACTTTGATTAATACACAAGAGAGCAAGCAGAATTATCCCAAAGCTGAGCTCTGTTGGTTCCAAGCTTTTTTTTCACTTGAATGTCCAAAGGAGTTTTGTCCTCTTCCTGACAATTTTTGCAATGACATTTCCGATTCTGACTACAAATTAAATGCGCTTTTATATAGAAATGTTAAAACGTATGGTATTGGACATGGTTGTGCTGCAACGTGGAAACCAGGGTGTGTTCCCAATGTTATCAATGCGACTGTTATGCCTGAATATGAAGTAAAGGCAATAAAACCTGGCACTCATTCAAAAGCAGAATTATCTATGATAACTTATGCAAATGATTTGGACAGGTCTGTATCTGATCTTAAAATTCTGTGTAATGAATATGAGAACTGGATTAACAATAAAACTGAGGAAATAAGTCAATTAGATAAAGTTTTTGTTGAAACAGCGGAGAAGCAAATGACATTGGCTCGCGAATGTCTTTCTAGAATGAGATCTGGCTTGGATTTATTGATAAAAGATGAAAAAGTCAGATTAGCATTTCAATTAGCTAATAAAGCAATGTTAATGCAGCAAATTCATTATAAGATGCCGTTAGTTTCATTTGATGGATATGATGCTGATGAGTTGGAGTATGTATTAAAATCAAAAATTTATTTGCCAGAAGAAACAGATCCTTCAACATGGTATAATCCAGATCCTGAAGCTCCAATAGTTTATGGAAAGTGGAGACCATTCCAGATAGCTTTTATTTTGCTTAACCTTGTATCAATGAATGCTAAGGATTCTCAAGAGAGAAAAATAGTGGATTTAATTTGGTTTCCTACTGGTGGAGGTAAGACAGAAGCATATTTAGGCCTTACAGCATTTACAATTCTTCTCAGGAGGATAAAGAAAAAAAGTGATTCTGGAACTGCTGTAATTATGAGATATACTCTCAGACTGCTTACAGCACAACAATACGAGCGAGCTTCTTCTCTTATCTGTTCTTTGGAAATGATACGTTCGCGAAATAAGGAATTGCTTGGTGATGACCGTATTACTATTGGATTATGGGTTGGTGATTCACTTACTGATAATAATTCATCTTCGGCTATTTCACGCATAAAAAAGATACAAAAAGGTGAAGAAACCACAAATGTCTCTGTTGTTCTAAAATGTCCGTGGTGCGGAGCGAGTATGGAGACTTTTGTTTCAGGAAAAAGTCGATACACGCCAGGGTATGTTCTTTCCAAAGAAAATAACAGACAAAGAGTAAAACTATGCTGTGGTAATCCAGATTGTGATTTCCACAATGAAAAGAACCCTTTGCCATTACAATTGTTTGATGATGACATTTATGAAAATCCTCCGGCACTGTTATTTGGTACGGTGGATAAATTTGCAATGTTACCCTTTAAACCACAAGCAAAAACATTATTTGGTGGTGATGGTGAATATACCCCGCCGGAATTAATTATTCAAGACGAGCTGCATCTAATTACCGGACCATTAGGTTCTACCGTTGGATTGTATGAAACTCTCATAAGCGAATTGTGTCGTTGTGATGGAAAAAGGCCCAAAATAATAGCTTCTACAGCAACTATTAGTCACGCTGCTCAACAGTGCAACGCTTTGTATGACTGTGGTGAAGATAATGTATTCCAATTCCCGGTACAAGGATTAAGCTATGATGATTGCTTCTTTGCAGAAGAAGATAACAAATCACCTGGACGCAAATATGTGGGTTTATTTGGTTCCGCTGCCCCTTCTTCGGCTACAGCATCTATATATGCGTTTGCCGCATTTCTATATGCGGTAAAGACTCTTGAAGTTGAGAACGAATCATTAAGAGATCCTTATTGGACAAATCTTTGTTACTTTGGAAGTATGCGAGAGCTTGGCCAGGCAGCTACATGGTATATCGCAGATATCAAAGAACGTCTAGAAGTTCTGTATCGGAATCGATTGGAATCAATGAATGATAAAACAGAGAGAAGATACCTTTATGATGATGGATTAGAAGAACTGACAAGTCGAATGAGTAATTTTGAAATTCCTCAGATACTTAAAAAACTTGAAATTAAGTGTACTGATCCTGATAAAAGGGCGCTTAATATGTGTCTAGCAACAAATATGGTTTCTGTCGGAGTAGATGTTTCACGTTTGGGATTAATGACAGTAACTGGACAACCGAAATCGTTTTCTGAATATATTCAAGCTACTAGTAGAGTGGGAAGATCAGCTGCTGCTCCTGGTTTGGTACTAGTAATTTATAATACTTCTAAGCCTAGAGATAAGTCATATTATGAACGTTTCCAAATGCAACATTCGCAATTGTATAAAAATGTTGAACCTACTTCAGTAACACCTTTTTCAAGGCCGTTGAGAGAACGAGCTTTGCATGCAATATTTGCTGCACTTCATCGTTTTAATGTTGATAAAAGTCTTAGAAACGATGCTCAAGTTTTCCCTACTGAAGCAGAGTTTAATAAGATATTGAAAACTATTTTAGATAGAGCTGCTGATATAGATCCAGACGAAAGAGAAGACATTGAAAAGCAGTTGCGCAGATGTCTAACTGAATGGAAAGCTTGGTCTCCTAGTAAATACGAAGATTTCAGTAGAATAGCTACAGAGGATGCACCATTGCTATTTAGTTCTAATCTTATTAGACCAGCATTGTGGGGCGAAAGAGGGTGGCCTACACCGATGTCTATGAGAAATGTAGATAGAGAATGTCAACTTGACTGTTCTCATGTTCTTGACTTAGAGGAGGAAGATGATGACTGAGTATAAAATTAGAAGAGACAGTTTGATTTCACCTTGGGGTGTCGGTGCTATTGTTCCTTTTCCGCACGATGAATCATTGATGGTAGCTGGAATTGATTTCTGGTTTGATAAAAATAAGAATCAAGATTATACGGATTTTCAAATAGTTGATGAACGTTTAACCAAGAGGTTAAATGGAAAACTATTTGCTGCTCCCCCTGATTTTCGCAAACCGTCTGAGGATGATTTGCATTCTTTGATGAAGATACCTGCGGTGAGATTTCCCAGATGGCAATACTGTCCTGTTTGCGGGAATATGGGTTTTATTGGTGAATCTGGCGTTCGTATGCGTTGTCCCGGCGATATAAGGAAACGCAACAGCAAAGAGACATACTGCTTTAAAGTCAAAAAAGAAAACAAGACAACACCGTATATGATTCCAGAACGTTTTGTTGCTGTTTGTAAGGCGGGCCATATTGAAGACTTCCCCATTATGTATTGGGTCCACATTAAATCGGATATGCCTATTCAGGCAGACTGCAAGATTGTAAGAAGTACAAGTGCCAGTACTTCATCGCTTGCAGGTATTAGATACACGTGCACTTGTGGTGCAAGTCAAACTATGGAATCTGCTTTTTCTAAAGGCGCTTTAGATAGAATTGGTTATAAGTGCAAAGGGAATCGACCATGGTTGGGTGAAAATAGAAATGAACCCTGTGATTGTTCTTTGCAAGTTGTTCAACGAGGTGCTTCGAATGTTTGGTTTGCGGATGCAATTAGTTCAATCTACATTCCCTGGTTACCAAGATATACTAATCAGGCGACGAAGGATTGTGTTGCCAAGGGGGTAAATAGGTTCAAATCTCAATTGGTGAATGGTGAGGTGGATGTTGAGTCTATTCGCAAATTTGCTCAACAACTTCAAGAATTAGTTGATAGCGATATAGTTGTAGAAGAAGCAGTTAGTGAGATTGTGGCGACATTATCCCAAAAAGATGATGCTATGGGTGATGCCTCCGAAACAGATTATCGTTTGCAGGAATTTGATGTGTTGACCAGAAATGCTGGAAAGTCAACAGATGAATTATTCGTTAAAAACTATTCTGCTTCTGAGTATGATAATCTCGGATTTCTTAAAAGTATTTCTATGGTTCATAAATTACGTGAAACACGGGCGTTTATGGGCTTTAAACGATTGGAGCCTGACTCAAAGAATTCTCCGGCAATTAGTATTAACGAAATCCCGTGGCTTCCTGCCGTTAAGAATTCCGGTGAAGGAATAATGCTTGAATTTGATTATGGTTTAGTTGAGAATTGGGCAAAAAACGAATCTGTTATTAAGCGTGTTGGTATTATTGAAGATAATCTTCGATTATCTAATCAGATAAATAAAGAGCAACACATTAATCCTATTTTTATATTGCTACATACATTTGCTCATTGTTTGATTACTGCACTTTCAAATCAAAGTGGTTATGCCAATGCTTCCATAAGAGAAAAAATTTATAGCAGCAAATTTGTTGAGAACGAAGTGAAAATGGCTGGTATTCTGATTTACACTGCGTCTGGTGATTCAGAAGGTTCATTAGGCGGATTGGTTCGCCAAGCAACTAAAGGCAAATTTGAAGAAATAATAAAGAGAGCAATCTTAGAGGCAAGATGGTGTGCTTCTGATCCTGTTTGTATACAGAGTACTGGTCAGGGACAAAATGGTTGTAATTTAGCGGCATGCCATAATTGTGCCATGCTTCCCGAAACTTCTTGTGAAAACAATAACAGATTGTTAGATAGAGGATTGTTAATTGGAACGTTAGATAATACGTTACTTGGTTTCTTTAGCGATTACCAATAATTATTTTATATGAGCTTTTTGAGAGAACAAAAATGACCTTAAAAGAGAAGTTTATAAAGAAAAGTTTATTAAGTTTATGACTGAGTACGGCCAGGAACAGGCTGATGCAAATGCAACAGGAAACTATAAGCGTCCATTTAGCAACTTGGTTAGGCATGATATTGTTGATTGCTTAAAAGAGCAGGTTGATAACAGCGTATATCTGGTGGATGGCAGTGTAGGAAAGGGCAGATGGGCAAAGGTTCCGTGGATTGCTGTTTTTGATACAAGAATAACAACTTCTGCTCAACGTGGTGTTTATATTGTTTATTTGCATAATAAGGATAGCAAGGAACTATTCCTTACTCTGAATCAGGGTGCTACAACTGTAGCTCAAGGTGGTGCAGAGAAACTTGAATTTACCGGAATGGCAGGTTCATTTAGCAAAAAAGCAGCCGATTTTTCTTGATGAACCCTCTTGCGCAATACTCTTTGGAACACCTTCACACCCTAAACTCCCTCATATCCTCCAGTCTCAGCAGCACGGGCTCTCTGCCGAATCCTGCGCCGGCATCGATGTCGATCCAGGTGTCGGTCTTTATTATCTTACCATCGTATTCTTTGCCGAAAGATATTGTCGGAGTGTGACCGAAGATGGTCATTTTGTCTTTGTAATAGACATCGGTGAGTTCCGGCCAGGCCCAGAGGAGTTCTTCGACCGTGTAGTCTTCGATGTTCTTTTCGGGACTGAAATTATCTAAGCCTGCATGGACCAGGATGAAGTCTTTTCCGCCTGCGTTTACGGTCTCATATAAGGGGCAGTCGCGAAGATAATCAAGTATGTCCTGCTGGTTCTCTTTCGAGAGCTTTTGCATGGCTTTGAGTGTGACATCACCGCCGTCAGCCTGATATCTGGTGAGCATGTCGATCTTTTCTTCGGTGAGTGAATCAATGCTGTCTTCGGTTATCTCATCGAACACGAAGGCGCAAGCTAACAGCATCGATTCGTGGTTGCCGAGAATAAGCTGCACGTTGGTCTGATACATGAGCCAGTTCAACGTCTCAACTCCGCCGTCACCATTGCGGTCTACAACGTCGCCTAAGATATAAAGGAAATCGTCCTTGCCAAAGCCGGCCTTGTCCAGCAGGACAAGGAACTTCTCGTGCGGATATCCGTGAAGATCAGAGATTACGTAGATCATGTAAACCCTTCTTTGGTTGATGGAATAATAATATCACTTATGAAACAACATGGAGTTGTAATTGAGGTGTTGGGTGGTATAATGATATTGCAAAGCAATGTTAATTCACTTCTTTCATGCGAAGAAAAACGAAAACCCCGAAGAGGCAACTTCGGGGTTTTCTTACGCCTTTTTACGAGGGCTTAACTTTAAAAACTCCCCATTGCATTT
>Ga0247611_10009397_pt1 | contig 11767 bp, 17 predicted proteins | sample 177DNAGHGhighgp2_FD_192422 | JGI IMG/M metagenome (GOLD analysis project Ga0247611, IMG submission 192422) | Sheep rumen microbial communities from Palmerston North, Manawatu-Wanganui, New Zealand - 1770 DNA GHGhigh gp2 | ecosystem: Host-associated > Mammals > Digestive system > Stomach > Rumen... | reverse complement strand
AGTAGATAACTTGTTCGGTATTATACAATCGCCGACAATGAGAGCTGAGAATATATATTATTTAAAAGCAGTTGCAATTAGAAATTCTGGTCATATGGGAGATAGGAAAAAGTTTGACTTTGTTCAGAAATATTTAAGAATAAATGAAAACTTGCAAGAACCTATATTAGCAGAAAATATGTCGCTGCCCAGTGCTATGAATAAAACTCAAAATAACAATACATATTCAAATCCTGGGAGCTTTAATTCTAATAATAATGTAAGTAACTAGACAACTTTTATGCCTCAATTAGGAGTGTCTGAAACACAATTATCGGCATAGGATTTGTTTAATATATAATAAAATAAACAGTATGTATAAATGGCAAGGATTAACACAACGAAAACATTGAGCAATGACGGATATTTTTCAAGTGTTGATAATGGAGGTGATTTTGGATAGCAGCAAATGGCTGTTTCACCAGTTGTATCTGATTAGTATGATTATGCTTTAACAGAAGATATAGTCTTACTAAATGAAAGGAAGGATACTGCTGAAAAACTATATGAAATATGGGTCGAATCTCCTTTTTATGAATAGTACAACGGAATATAGGATCCAGATGCACCACCTACGAAAACAACACCGAAGATACCGAAAGAAGAAATAAGTAAGATATTCTATTATGTAAAGAATAAGCTTCAAGAAAAAAAGAAACTGACTATGTATGAAATGGTGATTGCTATAAATGAGTTTTTTGAATTTAATTATGACTATATAGTAAAGAAAGTTTTATCACCGAAAATACGAGCTGAAATTCTTGAAGATTATTATAATAATGGAATGAAACAAAGAATGGATATGAACATTGCTGAACGTTTATTTTAATATGTCATGATAGTATCATGACATATTTTTTATTTGTTAAAAAACGTTAAAAATGTAAACTATTATATAAATGTTATATAGAAATGAAACAAGAAATCACAAGTTTAATTTTTAATAATTTGATTTATAATGGCTAATATTTCAGCAGATTTAGTTACTATTGAAACGAGATCAAATCAAGTTCCTCAAACAATTGATTATGATACTCGTCTTAGAATGTTAACTCCCGACGAGAAAAACGCTCTTAGTGTTATCACTGAGAAGATTAATGAGCATGACCTGGCAACAGTTCATGATGTCGGTGCAGAGTTAAATGCTACTATTAGTAGTTCATCACGAAAGATTCTTGATGCTGCTAAGAAACAAGAAGTTAATGCAGAAGCCATTACACTTGCTAATGAGCTTTTGGCAACTCTTAATGAAATTGATCTTGGTGAGATCAATACAAAGTCGAAAGTAAAACGTATCCTGAGAAAGATCCCGTTCCTTAAGAAGACCGTTACTTCAGTGGAGACTGCAATTATGCAGTGGGATACAGACACCAAGGGTAAGGTTGACACTATGGTTGAGAAGTTCCAGGCCGGTAAGCTTATTGCCCAGGCAGATAACACCAATCTTCAGGAGATGCGAGACCAGTCTATCCAAGTTTTGCAGAGAATTCGACAAGTTATCTTAGCTCTGAAGCTTAAAGAAGAGCAGTTCAAGGAGAAGCTTGCTGATATGGAAGCAAACCGTGATCAGTATGAGTTCTATGAACTTCAGGATATGTCTGATTGCATCCATGCTATTAGCAAGAGAATTGTAGACCTTGAAGTTAATGAAGACATCATTAAGAAGGGTGTTTATCAGATCAAGGCCATTCAGACAAACAATGATGCTATTGTTGATAACTACAAGAATATGTGTGGAAACCTTATTCCTGTATGGGAGCATCAGATGGCTATGGCTATCAACATTGCACATCAGAAGAAGAATCTCGAAGTACAGAAGAAGTACAAAGAGAAGATGAATGAATTGCTTGTTAAGAATGCTGAAGAGTTGAAGCAGAATTCGATCGAGGCTGCTCATGCTTCAGAAGAGTCTATGATCGATATCGAGACCATTCAGTCTACGACTAACGACCTCATCGAAACGATTAAGACAGTGACAATTATCTATAATCAGGCTGAGGAAAATCGCAAGCAGTATGAGAAAGTTATCCATGACTTCTCACATAAGCTTGATAATGAGGTTAGAAATACACAGCGGAAGTAACTTTTAATGTTGATTGTCGGCCGAATAGCAAGCAGTATTATATATAGTATTGCTTGCTATTCTTCAATAAAATTATGTTAAAGGTTGTTAAATATTTAAAGAACTAAAAACGATGAGATTTAAATCAACTAAAATTAAAATTCCGTTTGATAAATTTCAAACGATGACAGATAGAGAGATCGAAAATATGATTATTCATTATTTTGATGAAGGTAATATAGAGGCAGATTCCGATGATGTTACAGATTCTGAACCTGAAGAAGAACAGTCTAATGAGGAATTAGTAACTACTGCAAAGGACGAAGAAACCTATAAGCGGAACGTCATTCCTCTTGGTGAACCTACACCAAAAGAAGGAAAATACCCTATTAAATGGGTAGTTAACCATATTTATAAGCTTCGTGTAAAAGGCAGATATGGTATTCGTGGATATGAAAGGAAATACATACTTAAACAGTTTATGTATAAAGTTAAAAGTGTTCCAGTTTATATTGTTATTATGAAACAAATTTCTGGACCTCGCTCTAGTACATATACATTAAGTAAATACGATTGTAAGATCTATCATATTAAGTACGAACCTGGGTTACAAGTTATGTCGATGAATATGAATTGGATTCCTTGTGATAAAAATGAAAAAGAACAAGAACAAACACAAGCATAATTTTATATGTATTAGAGATAATGATCGCTATATTAATGCTGATTACATTGTAGCTATACTACCATACAGCAGTGCTAAAGTAGTTTTTATAACTTCAAACGAACAAAGTTTCATAAGTTACGAGCCACATACTTCTAACTATTATTATGACTTGTTAACAGTTAAACAAAAGCAGAAGTTAACACCTATTAAAGTATTAACTTTTGATGAACCAGGAACATGTGCATATATTAATTTTGACTATTTGATTGGAATTCATCCACAAATAATAAGAGATACTGTAGTAAAATGTGAATTTGTTTTTAGATTCGAAGTATCTAATGGTAATCCTATATTTTATATAAATAGAGACACATTTAATAAACTAATCGAATAATATTATGGGTTATATTCGTTCAGATATATATCAAAAGTATAGAAGTATGGATCCTGATCCAAAAGAAAGGGTTATTTATATTAATAACATTGTGGCTGTTATAGATTGTATAGATTATAGTAAGTCTGCAAACCCTATTTATACTACTATTAGCACTAAAACTGTATTGGCAGATATTGCAATGCCATATGATGATGTTGTGCATAAAATTAAACTTGATTTAAATGCAAAATATAATAAGCAGTTTGTAGAGCTTAATTTTTATGATTCTATTGACCCTATGATTAATAGATCAAGTTATTTCCGTATTTTAATCAGAAAAAGCGAAATTGAAAATATTGTTATATTTAAAAAACCAGAGTATTGTGAACTATGGGAAAATAACAATAAACCTCATTTTAGGACTGATATATATCATACCGGTGTTTGTTATGATAGCCGAGCACATAATGTGACTTTATATCTTTCAGAAGATGAAATTAAAAAACTATGTTTTTAACAATTTTTAATAGTTACTTTATAGACAAACATTATTTTTAATATATAAATAACAACAAACAGTTAAATTGATATGAAGAAAAATTATCACATATTAGTACACAAAGCTGATGACAATTCAGCTAAAATTATCGATGTTAGAAACATCATTCTAGCAACGAAAAAGAAGGAAATTGATGAGTATTCAGTAGATAGTAACTATGACAATAAAGTTAATATCATTATTGATACTCTTGACGATGAAGACTGCTTTATTGTTAATGAGACAGTAGACAAGATCTATTCATTAATTAATAAAACAGATGTCGATAATGTTTTTGTTCGTCTTCACTTTAATGAAGACAACGAGCTGATGGTGATTAATGCTTCTTATATTGATGCATGTCATATTGATGAAGATGGCGATAACAAAGTCAATATCAGCAACAATGAACTTGACATCACCCAGATTTTTATCAACGAAAATCCTGAAAAAGTGTATGATTTGATTCAGACAGCTATCGTAGATTTGAATAAAACAGCATAATGGTTGGTTGGCTTAAATTTATCTAAGAGTTAAACTACCGGGTCTTAATCGACATAAATGTGAAAGGATTCCACTTATATTTTTATAATTTAGTAGTATTTTCTAGAGTGGATACTGGAACTAGGAGATTTTGACACAACTTTGATAATACTGTTTAGGTAAAGAGTTCTAAATGAGTCTGGTTATGGATATTGTAGGTAAACTTGCAGCTAATTATACCCGTATCTTATGACTTATAACTGTAGTAAGCTATGAATGTCCCTGTTTCCTGGGGTTTATTCTATGATTGAAGTTTCCAGAGGAGTTTTTAATTTTCTTTGTTTATACAGTGCTAATCAATTATTTAATCGAAGCCATAGATGATTCTTCATCTGTGGCTTCGCCCTTTTTATAATAAATAATAAAAGGTTTACCTCAAGTTAATGAACAAACATATATAGAAAATAATTAACGAATATAATAAATTTGTACTAGATGATCTGGATGATGATTCACAAGATACATAGTATTATGATATAATATGTGATAGACTTTATAAATATAGACCATCTTCAAAAGAAGATCTTATAGAGAATATGATATCATTATTTGAGGATGGTATCTTTGATCTTAATTGTATTGATGTTTCCCGTATTGATGATTTTTCAGGATTATTTTTTGAAAATTTTAGATGCTATGGTGTGAGCGATTTTGATGAAGAGGATGATGAAATGAATGAAGATGTAGGTTTATATATAATTGATGAACCTATTGATATTTCTAAGTGGGATGTAAGTAATGGTGTATATTTTGATGACATGTTTAAAAAATATACAGATTTTAATTGTGATTTAAGTAAGTGGGATGTAAGTAACGGATAGCATTTTTGTTCAATGTTTGAAGGTTGTTGTAATTTTAATTCTGATTTAAGCGGATGGAATGTAAGTAAAGCGAAAGACATGTATAAAATGTTTTATAACTGCCATAATTTTAATTCTGATTTAAGCAGATGGGATGTAAGTAATGTTGAGGATTTGGCTAGAATGTTTTATGACTGTCATAAATTTACTAGTGATTTAAGCAGATGGAATGTAAGCAGCTGTTGCGATTTTAAACAAATGTTTTATAATTGTAGATTATTTACTAGTGATTTAAGCAGTTGGGATGTAAGTAACTGTTGCCATAAGAAATCATTTTTCAACGGTAACTGTGTTTCATTTGGATTTTCAGAAATGTTTTATAGATGTAAAAATTTTAATAGTGATTTAAAAGATTGGGATGTAAGTAATGTATAGGATTTTCAAGAAATGTTTTATGGAACATCTTTTAATAATGATATAAGCGGTTGGGATATGAGTAATGCAGTATATGGGTATGGTATGTTTAAATCAGATTAGACAAACAACCCACTTAATAATTAGAATGTTATGAAGGCTAAAGAAACATGGCTTAAAAAATATAACTTTGTAGTAAGATGAAAAAAGTATATCAAAATTTCTTAGATATTATTGATGATGATCCTGATGAGCAGGTATTTAGAGATGTTGTTCATAATAATATTTTTAGGTGGCATCCAGTAGATAGAGATGAATTAATAAAGTGTATACTGTATCATATAAAAGTCGGAAATACAAACCTTAACGATATTGATGTTTCTAGAATTACAAATTTTCAAGAACTATTTTCAAGAGTAATAGATATAGTACAAAAAGACAATAGTATTACAGAGACAGAACTTGAAGTATTTTTTAAATATCTAGATATTTCATTATGGGATGTAAGCAATGGTATAAATTTCGATAAAATGTTTTTTAAGGTTCCCAATTTTAACAGTGACATAAGTATGTGGAATGTTTCAAGTGCCGAATCTTTTGCATATATGTTTCTTTGTTGTAAAGACTTTAACTGCGATTTAAGCGATTGGAATGTTTCAAACTGTTCAGTTTTTACGGGAATGTTTGATGGATGTTGGAAGTTTGAATCGAATCTAAATAAGTGGAATGTTAAAAAAGGACGAGTATTCAATATAATGTTTAGAAATTGCTATAGTGGTGAAATATATATTGATGAATGGGATCTAAGCCATGTAGACTCAAAAAATAAATGGAATATGTGTATATATTCAAATGTTATTATGCCAGAGAATAAAAGTTAAATAATGTTAAAAATTTTTTCATATCAAAAATATTTTATATCTTTGCTTTATAATTAAAAAGCAAGGATATTTTTTATTATGAAGATTTACGAAATTTTTAAAGAGGATAAGAACGGTAAGTTTGTAGATGTGGACTGGGATAAGCTTGAAACTATTCCGGAGTTTGCAGCATTACATGGAACATTACAAAATACCGATTGGCATCAGGAAGGTGATGCTTATGAGCATACTCGCAAAGTAGCTGAAAACATGAAAGCTATCTTGGAGCGAGAAAACGTTACAGAACCTGATGTGTATCAATTATTAATGGCTGCAGCCGTATTCCATGATATTGGTAAGCCTGTTACTACATATTTCAATGAGCAGACTCAGCAATATGCAACTGAGGACCATGCTACTGCTGGTGCTCTTATTACTCGTAGTATTTTCTTTGATGAGTATATTATCGGTCGTGAGGAACTTGTTTATATGGTGCAGAACCATATGAAGTTTCATTATATCATGAGCGATAAACCTAAGTATGTAAAGAAGCTCATAAAGCTTTCATATGGCTTTGTTTCTATTAAGTATATGCTGATGCTTAATGAAGCTGATTCATTCGGTTCTGTGAGTGTTCTTGAGACTACAGAAGGCATTCTTCGCCGAATCAATATGATGCGAAATATCGCTATCAACCATAACTGTCTTTATCAGCCTTATGTATTCCACGATTATGTTACAGCTCGTAAAGAGTTAAACAATATATCATGTAAGGATGAAGTTGCTGTTAACTCGTTTACAGTGCATATTATGTGCGGAATTCCTGGAGCAGGTAAATCAACATACATTAAGAATGATCCTATCTTGTGTGACTTGCCTGTTGTTTCTCGAGACATTATTCGTTATGAACTTGGTTTTACGAAATCGGTAGACGAGAAAGCTATTTGTTCATGGGAAAACGAAGCGAAAGTTTCTCAGATTATCAAAGAACGGATTAAGAATTACTGTAAGGCTGGACAGTCATTTGTTGTTGATAATATGAACTTGAAAGCTTCATACCGTCAGGATATTATCAAACAAGTTATTCCTTTCGGTGCTCAGATTCATATTATCTATGTAGAAGCTCCAAGTATAGAAACATGCATTAATCGCAGGAATGGTCAAATTCCGGCAAGGGAATATACAAGAATTATTAAGAGCTTATCATTCCCGATGTTGTTTGAATGCGATAAGTTAACTATTTTTAAAGACTATGAAGAAGGATGGCAAAAGCATGTATCTTTTTATCGTCCATTATATGAGACTGACCAAGCTTTTTCTATTCGCACTCCATATAAATCAGAGTTATTATATAAGTAATGAGCTTGTTCGATGAATTAAATTTGGATGACGATAACATTTGTACTTCTATTATAAAAGACAAATGGAAGAATCGTTATAACTGTTACACACTTCCTATTTTATGGAGTGATGGAACTGTTACATCGTTATTGGAAATTCTTACTAATAACGGATATCCCGACGGTTATCCTATTGGGATTAATTTTTATGAAAACAAATTCATGGCTTTAAAGCTTTTGTCATCTGTTAAGAAAAAAGAAGAGATGGCGGTAATAGGATCTGTGTCTCTTTATCAAGATAGATTAACAGAAGAAGGCATTCCGTTTTTGAATGAACCAAATGTTACTGATCTCTTTTTGCCAACCAAGGCATTATTTTTAGATGCATTGGCTTATCAACTTCAATGCGAACAACGTTATGCTAAAATTAGTGTAAATTCATTTCCTGAAGAGTATTCATTTTATACAAATGGTATTTTAAAGATTGGAGATTTTTCTTTATTATCAACATTCGAGGTTCAACGGATAACGACCGAACTTGTTTTTTTATCAATGTTTGATAATGATACAGTATTTGAATTATCTGAAGATATTAGTGATTGTTTCCCAACTAAGTTTGGCATTGAAGATAATTTCAATGGTAGACTTAATACACGAAATATAAACTTAATAACTAAGAACCTTGAAATTAGATCAGCTTTACCAATAAGATATTGTTCAGAATATAATGAAGGATTTACTAAACCCGGCGATTGGTATTTACCTTCTATTGGCGAGGTTCTTCAAATTTATCGTTATATTGATAATATTGCATCAGTAGAATTAATGTTGATGTCGTTAAATCCTGATTATAATATATATCCAATAATATTAAAACCTTGGATTTGGACATCATCGTTTGTAAACCCGGAAAACTTATATAACTCAGATAAGAAAAAGGGTGTTTATGTTTATTCATTAAACATGCTTGCTAATACAATACGGCTTATTGATTTAGCTGATAGTTTTAGTTCTTTTTATAAATTAACAGTTTTACCTGTTATAGATACTAGTTTAATATAATTCAATATACTATAATTTAATATATAATGAAGCGGTAACTACTGTAGTTACCGCTTTATTAAACTATGTATGTTATTAATTAAGCTTGCTCTCGCAAGTACTCAAATTCTTTGAACATGTCAATACACTGAGGTTCACGAGGATCGAACCTGGGCCTGTTCGAAAGCGGGTAATGAGGCACATCTTCAGGAATGTTCTTGACTTCAACCAGGTCGTTAGGTGTAATCATCCACCTTGCCTGAATGCAGACATACATTGCCTCTTGAAGAGAATAAACACCGGTAATATAGGCAGGAATACCTTTTACCATAAAAGACTTAACTTGTTTGTTGTTAGTTTGATTATTCATAACTTTAACTAATATTATTTGTTTAGCATTACAAAGATAATATATGTTTTTGGAATTATACAAATAAAAAATGTTAAAAAAAGTTAAAAAAAATAAAAAAACTTTATTTCTATATCCAGAATTCTATTAGGGTAGTCGAACCGGACACAATCAAGTTAACTGTTCTACCGATTATTGTTCTTGATAAGTGTTAAGTTGCATAAGCTTATTAAAGTCATTGTCTAACTTCAATACTGACTTACAACCGTCTATGTCAGTTATCCCGTTATAATTGATACATAGACGGTTTTTATTAATATAATCTAAGGTAAATGTTAAATCGGTATAAGGTCCATGTTTTGTCATGAATCGATGAACCATATCACCATAATTTTGTTCATTAGTCGAAATTCGGTTATTCCCTATATGTTTAAACTGTATAGCCATACATTTATTCATAAAAGTATAATGTAAACCAAGATGAGGATCATATGGATAATCCGCAAATAAACATTCTGACCTGAAAATACCAAACATTTTAAAATGCTCAAATACATCCATATTGTTCTCAATAAAATAACATGATAGGAGAAAGCCAATTGAACCGTCATCTAAATAACCGGTATTTAGGTTTATATCACTATCTGGATGATTATAAGTAAGAGGATATTTCTGTTTATACTTATTCATATTTTGGATGGTTATAACATTAGCAAGTTTTTTGGATATGATTAATGCATTTCCTCTGGGAAATAAACCGTAAGCATATGGACCTTGTTCTTTTGCACAACATATTTGCGGTGCATAGCAAACATCTTCATTTACAGCATTTTGAATAAAACTATTGATTAATGGTATATTAAGATAAGTAGATGTATTTGTTCTAATTATATAGTCGTATTCAAACAGTTTATCTACAATCTTTAAAGTTTGACATGTTTTTTCGAATGTCCCTAAGAGAGTATCGGTTTTACATGGAACTAGGATAAAATGATTCTTTTTATTGATATGAAATTTTGTATCTGGAGACTGTCTGTAAAAATAATAATCAATATTTTCAAAATTTTTTAGTTGTTCAATCCAATTATGCAACAGATATTTTTCCTATTCAAGAAAAAATGGATCGTTACATGACATGATTAACACTATAATTTTCTTCATATTATAAAAAATTAGTTTTTAATTTTTATGAAATTTGGTAAAAATAGTTTAGAAACTACAAACTTTATATACTCAAAAATGTAAAATTTTTAATAATAAATAAATAAATCTAAATAAACACCGTTAGAAAAATGAAAATATATACACAGGACGAAGTTATGTCAGCTGCATTGTAGTATTTTAATGATGATAATCTTGCAGCGAAAACTTGGATAAACAAATATGCTAGACGAGATAAAGAAGGAAATCTTCTGGATTTAACACCAGATGATATGCATAAGCGAATGGCAAAAGCATTTGCTGAAATTGAAGAAAAATATCGTCATAAACTTAACCCCGATAATAACCTTAAACTTTCTGAATACGGTTATTCGAGAGAAGAACTAACAGAAGAAAAAATCTATAATTTATTCAAAAACTTTAAATATGTTATTCCGGCAGGATCTGTCATGTCGGGAATCGGTAATTATGCACCGGTTTCGCTTAGTAATTGTTGGGTAATTAATGGCCCTCAAGATTCTTTAGAAGATATTTTTAGAGTTTGCAATGAATAGTCTCAATTAATGAAGAGAAGAGGTGGTGTCGGCTTTGATATTTCTTTTTTAAGACCTAGCGGAGCTATTGTTAATAATTCAGCAAAATCATCAACAGGAGCGGCATCATTTATGCAATTATTCAGTCATGTGACTAATACTATTGCATAGAATGGTAGACGAGGTGCGTTAATGCTAAGCATATTCATAAAACATCCAGATGCTTTATTGTTCATAGAAATGAAACAAGATTTGTCACAAGTAACCGGTGCAAATGTTTCTGTTTAGATTGATGACGAATTTATGGAATGTGTTAAAGCTGATAAAGACTATTTTCAGATTTGGCCGATTAATGCTGCTGTTAATGATGAATTAACTCATCGAGCAAATAAGTTAAATAACTATGATGAATATGAGTATGATAAAATGTATCCAATGGTTTATACAGATAAATCAAAAATGTCATCTATTGTGAAACAAGGATATATTAAGAAAATTAAAGCTAAAGACCTTTGGAATAAATTGATTCACTGTGCATGGAACACGGCAGAACCAGGAATTATATTCCAAACTAAACATCATAATTATTCTCCAGATGGTGTATATCCTTCATTTAGAGGTACTTGTACTAATCCATGTGGTGAGATATTCATGAATGAGGATAGTTGTCGTCTCATACATATTAATCTTACTTCGTTTGTTAAAGACGGAAAGTTGGATGAAGACAGCCTTTATAAAACGACTTATGAAACAATGAGGCTTGCAGATGATTTGGTTGATCTAGAAGAACAAGCTATTGACAGAATTCTTGATAAGATCAATAATGATGGAGATTATGGAAATTCTGAATATAATCTTTATGAACGTCTTCTTACACATTCATTGGAAGGTAGAAGATGTGGTTTGGGATTTACTGGCCTTGCTGATACAATTGCTTTATTGGGATATAAGTATGATTCAGATGAAGCATTAGATATGATTAATCATATTATGAGACTTATGTTTATTGCTGAAATGGATTCTGAAATCGATATGGCGATTACG
>Ga0247611_10009396_pt1 | contig 11768 bp, 8 predicted proteins | sample 177DNAGHGhighgp2_FD_192422 | JGI IMG/M metagenome (GOLD analysis project Ga0247611, IMG submission 192422) | Sheep rumen microbial communities from Palmerston North, Manawatu-Wanganui, New Zealand - 1770 DNA GHGhigh gp2 | ecosystem: Host-associated > Mammals > Digestive system > Stomach > Rumen ... | reverse complement strand
TCATGTTGGCTCCAGTGTTGCCCCCGCGTCTTTGCTTAATGCTGTGTTTGCATGGGAGTTTGAAGGCGGTACGCCTCCTACTGCAAATGTGACTGGTGCAGGCGGTGTGAGCCAGAATGTTACCTACACAACGTCAGGTCAGCATGGTGCCAAACTGACTCTCACGATTGGTGCGAGCCATTATCCGATTACCTGCTCTCCGGTTCAGGTGAATGGAGCGAAAATTACGGGTTGCAAGTGCACGGCCTTGAAAAAAACGCCGGATATTGCAGACGGCGAAATGGGAACATGGTCGGTGACGGGCTGCTCTTCTATGGGGCATCAAATTATTGGGTACGAATGGCCGGCTGGCTTTACGGGTGATGGTGCTGCTGCAACGTTCGCTTTTACAGCAAAGAAACAGTCGCAGGCTCCAATCGTGAAGGTCGCCAACGATGACAACACAGTTGTGTCTGTTCAGTGCGAAAAAATTACCGCAGTGGATAGAAATGATCCGGATTATGTGATTGATGGTACTGCAGCAGGTACGTTTACGGTTGGACCGGGTACATACAAGATGACCTATGCTTGCAAGACAAGCACGTTCTATCAGCGTTCAATAATAATTGAAGCTCCGAATGGACCGGTGACGGCATCTGTTGCTGGAAAGTCTTACTCTGTTAGAGCAAATGGTCGTGCTGAGACATATAAATCTACAACATCAAATCATCCAATCGATGTTGAAATTCTATCAGGCACAGCTAAGATTTCTTGCGAATAAGAATTTAACTGATGTTTTTAAAAAGACCTCCCGCTGGGGAGGCCTTTTTAGTTTCGATTATTTCTTTTTAGGGGTGACCTTTAGTTTTTGGATTCTTTCAACTTGGCGAGGAATGTCTTTGTTTCTTTGGTGACGATTCCCGAAAGCAGAATCAGCGCGACCAGGTTGGGGAACGCCATGAGTCCGTTGAAGATGTCGGCGCTTGTCCAGACGGCGCTTACCGTGAGATACGGTCCGATGAAGATGGCAAAAATATAAAGCCAGCGGTAAACGAGAATTGCCTTTGCGTTCTTGCCGCCCATCAGGTATTGCAGACATTTTTCGGAGTAGTAGGCCCAACCGAGAATGGTCGTGAAAGCGAAGAATACGAGTGCTGTCGCAAGAAAGTATGGCGCAACCACAGCTCCGCCGGGGATGATTGCGAGTCCGCGGGAGAACGCTTCCATCGTGATGTTCACGCCTTCGAGCCCGAGCTTCGGATCCCATGCTCCCGAGACGACAATGGCAAGACCGGTCATTGTACAAATGATAATCGTGTCGAAGAATGTACCCGTCATGCAGACGAGGCCTTGGCGAACGGGTTCCTTTGTCTTGGCGGCGGCTGCGGCAATGGGAGCGGAGCCTAAACCAGCTTCGTTGCTGAAGATTCCGCGGGCGATACCTTTTTGCATGGCGATAAAGATGGAACCGACTGCACCGCCGGTGACTGCGGACGGGTTGAACGCTGCGCGGGCAATTGTTTCGATGGCGCTGGTGACATGCGAAAAGTTGAGGAGCAAAAGCAGCATGCAGGTGAGAACATAGACTATCGCCATGATGGGAACGATGTATGTCGAAACCTTCGCAATGCGCTTTAGGCCGCCAATGATGACTGTTGCTGCGAATGCGGTAACGAGGAAACCTGCGATGGCGGTGGTGACGCTTATGGAGTTCCCGCCAATGTTGACAAATTCAGCGGCGTTGGGGGTGAGGCGGGCCATGGCGCTGGTGATGCCGTTGACCTGCGTGATTGTGCCGATGCCAAAGAGGCCTGCGCCAATGCCAAAAACGGCAAACAAGACGGCAAGCCATTTCATGTTCCAACCGTAACGTTCCTTGATTCCCGTTTCGATGTAGTAGAACGGACCGCCTAGAACTTTGCCGTCTTTGCCTGTCTTGCGGTATTTGACTGCGAGGAGGCCTTCGGCGTACTTGGTCGCCATGCCGAGAAAAGCGGCGACTTCCATCCAGAAGAGGGCGCCTGGGCCGCCTGTGCCAATGGCGGTTGCGACACCGACGATGTTGCCCGTACCGATGGTTGCTGCAAGTGCCGTGCAGAGAGCGCCGAAACTTGAAACTTCGCCGGCGCCGTCTTTTTCGCTATGTACCATGAAACGGAGCGCGTTGTGCAAGTTCATGACTTGCAGACAACCGAGGCGAATCGTTAGGAGGATTCCTACGAAAAGGATGATGACTATGAGGGGGACTCCCCAGACGTATCCATCGATGGAATCGAGGATGGAATTGAGTGTTTCCATAGAATATCCTGTGATGAGGATGGTTGTTTTAGTTGACGGCGGAAAAGATAGAAATATCTCTTATATGTAAGTTTGTCCACCGATGTTCTTTTCTATATTTACTGACGGAAATTGACTAAAATTTTTAAGCGAGGATAAAACACATCATGTGCGAAAATTGCAATTCTACTAAGTCCCCGGTGCGTGTCCGTTTTGCACCGAGCCCCACAGGCTATTTGCACGTTGGCGGAGCACGTACCGCTATCTACAACTATTTCTTTGCGAAACACATGGGCGGTACGTTCTACCTGCGTATCGAGGACACCGATCGCAAGCGCTATAACGAAACAGCATTGCACGATTTGATGCGTGACCTCAAGTGGCTGGGCCTGCAGTGGGATGAGGGCCCGGGTTGCGAAGGCGACTGTGGTCCGTACTTCCAGAGCGAACGCCTGGACATTTACCACCGCGAAATCAAGAAGCTCTTGGATGCGGGCTGCGCCTACTACTGCTTCTGCACCGAAGAGCGCCTGCAGGAAGTCCGCGCTGAACAGGAAAAGAGCCACGTGCCGGTCACGGGTTACGACCGCCATTGCCGCAACATTAGCCGCGAAGAAGCCGAAGCCCGCATCGCTGCCGGCGAAAAGGCCGTGATTCGCTTCAAGGTGCCCGAAACCGGCGTCACCGAATTCGACGATATGATTCGCGGCCACATCAGCTACCAGAATGAACTCCTGGACGACCTCGTGCTCATCAAGCGCGACGGTTACCCGACTTACCACTTTGCAAGCGTTGTCGATGACCACCTGATGGGCACGACCCACGTGCTCCGCGGCGACGAATGGATCAGCTCCACGCCGAAGCACGAACTCTTGTACAAGGCTTTCGGCTGGCAGCCGCCCGTATGGTGCCACCTGCCGGTGATTCTCGACAAGAATGGCGGTAAGCTCAGTAAGCGCAAGGGTGCCGCTTCCGTGGGCGATTTCCGCGACCTCGGCTACCTGCCGGAAACTCTCGTGAACTACCTCGCTCTCCTCGGCTGGAACCCGGGCGACGACCGCGAAGTCATGACCATCAAGGAAATGGTCGAAAGCTTCACGCTCGAACGCATCAATCCCAAGTCCGCAAGCTTTGACGAGAAGAAGTTGCAGTGGATGAACGGCCAGCACATCCACATGTGCGACGATGCTTTCCTCAAGGGAATCATGAAGGAAGGCCTCGCCGCCAAGGGTATCGACCTCTCTAACGAACCGGAAGAGCGCCTCGACGAAATCGTGAAGCAGTTGAAGCCCCGCGCCCACTTTGTGCAGGACCTGGCCGACATGGCTGTTTATTTCTTCGTGGCTCCGACGACCTACGACGAAAAGGGCGCCAAGAAGCACTTTGGCGAAGGCTCCAAGGAAGTGGCGACGCTCGTGCGTGACATGCTCGCTTCCATCGAAGATTTCAAGACGCCTGTCATCGAGAAGGGATTCTACGACCTCGCCGAACGTTGCGGTCACAAGGTCGGTGAACTCGTGGGTGCGCCGCGTCTCGCAGTTTCTGGCGTGACCGCAGGCCCAGGCCTTTGGGAAATGTTCGAAATCATCGGCAAGGACGAAGTGCTCCGCCGCATCGACGTGGCAATGCCGCTGATGAAATAGGATACAGACGAAAGAACGCCCGCTTCGGCGGGCTTCAGACGAGAGACGAAAGAGAAATAATGGCACTTCGTGCAGATATTCTAAAAATCTCTCGCCATTCGTCCAAAAACTTTGCAATCTCTCGTCTCTAGTCTCTCGTCTTTCGTCTAACAAATGCGTCAATATTTTCCGTATCGTTTATACTCTCGACAGCTGTTCTGCAGGCATTGCGGGCAGGCTGTGCTCCATGACGTGTGCGCCATGGAAGAGTTTTCGACGTATGGGGGAATGGAACGCGGAATTCCGTTGCTCTGCGTTTGTACGCAATGCGCTACGTTCCATGTCGCGTTTTCGCAGGAGTTTGCATTTTGCTGCAAGGACAAGGAAAATGCAGAGTATGCCAAAGTTTATGGGCATAACCGTATTTTTCCGGGGGATTGGATTTATTTTGACGGTGCAACTAGGCCGAGTGTCGTAAAAAGTTTTTTCCAGTCTGGAGATCGCGAAGTCGTTGTCTATAAGCAGAACGGCTTTTCAGAAGAAAAGTATGAAGGACCTAGAATTACTATAGAACATGAAGTGTCGCCTGAAGGGTACAGGCTTTTACCTGCGCAATGTGTACATACGTTGCTAGGGGACCATGTCTATCATGTACTTCGCAAGCAGTTTGGAATTGCCGTTGGTGTGGTTAAAGACGATACTAAGGATAAACTCGTTGTAAAGATGGATGATGGAATGCTCATTTTTATGAGCTATCCCCGCTATGCCGAAAACCCGCCCAATGACGAGGTGATTTCTGTTGTTCGAAAACGTCTAGAAAGCTTGTCCAATGGACTTAGCGAAGATATTTCGGTTGAGGCTGGGCAGGGAATTGTCTATTTGCGCGGGTTTGTGAGCAGTCTTGCGATAAAACGAGCCGTGCAGTCGTGCGTCAACGATATTGCGGGCTTGCGCGGGTGCGTGAATTTGGTGAGGGTGAGAAAAAACTCCAAGTTCTCCGATCGAGAATTAGAACGAAAAGTTTGGGATGTTCTCGATGATTCTTCGAATCCTATTTTCAAGTATGGTGTAGAAGTTAAATCTGGAGCGGCTAAAGTTTCGTTCTTTTACGAAGATGAAATTTACCCGACCGAACTGAAATCTCGCATTGAAAATATCCCAGGAATTATTTCGTTGAATTTAATTGGGACCGCTATTCTAAAAGAAAATATTGGAAAGCGGGATCTTTGCCGCAAAATCATGGAAAGATTGGCGTCACTACGGATACTGAGTAATTCATTTGTTCGTGTTACCTGTGTAGGTGACCGACTTTTAGTGGAAGGCCGAGTGAATAATGTTTTGCAAAGAGAGTTCGCGCTTCTTGCGGTGGCAGGGCTTTCCCGGTCTGTTGCGGTCGGAAATCGCCTTAGAATATTTAAATCTTAAAAAGAGAGGGGCAAAATGGCTACTGGATACGAAAAAATCAATAAAATTAAGAACAAACTTCGTGTGCCGATGACTGTCACGATGCTTGCAGATGCGATGGGGTGTGGCCCCAGAACGATTTTCCGCCATTTGGATGCGTTGCAGCAAGAAAACTGCGGACTCCATAAATTCAAGAAAAATGGCGAAACGTTTTATGTTATTCAAACTGAACAGAAGGTGGATTTCAATCAGAAAATCGTAAAGCAGCTCGAAAAGCTGAAGAAGACGATGAATGATACGACACCTTTGGATTTGAAGAACAGAAAGCTTATTGATAGCGTCATTACGTCAATGCAGACGACCGATCCCGATAATTTTAAGGCCGAAGCGATTACGCTTGACCCGAATTATATTATGGATTATGGCCCGTTCTGTGATCACAAGGCTCAAGATGCGACTGTGTCGAGACTCTTAAAAGCCATCCGTGAAGGTTTTAAAGTCAGAATCACGTACAAGAGTACAAATGAAGGCTCGGAAAAAGAGACGAAAGAAGTGAGTCCGGTAAAGCTCATTATGCGTGTAGATACGCTTTACTTGATTGCTGCCGATGATTCTTATCCTGAAACCCACATTTTCAAGAATTATCTTGTCGAAAATATTGTGAGCATGGCACAGACGAATGTCTCGTCCATTGCGCTGCGTGAACCGTTTAAAGCCGAAGAGCATTACAAGTATGCTTTTGGAAAGTACGTCTCTACGGAAAATCCGCAGGTGGTATCGCTCCTCATCAAGTCGGGTTGGCTCAAAACGCAGTTCCTCAAGTCTCGTTTTTCTCCGGTTGCTGACATCACTGAGGATAGGGAAAAGAACATGATTGTCAATCTGAAACTTCGCTTGACTCCGGATTTTAAGACTTGGCTGTTCGGCGTTCTCTCGGATGTGAAAATCCTGAAACCGGAATCGTTGAAAGCGGAAATGATTGAAAAATTGAAATTGACTTTGAAAGAGATGAAGGCTTAGTAATGGAATGCCGTCTTTCTGATTACAACTTTGAATTCCCGAAAGAATTGATTGCAAGCCGCACGGCAGGCAAGGGCAAGACGAATATTCTCTATTGCCCGAAAGATGGTGGTGAACGCCGCATCATGAAGGCTCCAGAAATTGTCGATTTATTCCGTCCGGGGGATTGCCTTGTGGTGAACAATACGAAGGTGATTCCGGCGCGTCTCTATGGTGAAACGTTGTTTGGCGGTCAAGTCGAAGTGCTGCTGGTGCAGGCGTTGAACCCGTCCGAGGCGGGGGAGGCCCGATTTGAAGCGAAAGTGCATCCGGGAAAGGCGTTCCAGGTGGGGCGCGAACTCAAACTTGCCGGAGTGCGCACGTTCGTGGAAGAAGTTCACGAAGAAGATGGCAACCGCGTTCTGCGCTTTGAAAAGACTCCTGCCGAAATGGAAGAAGTCATGAACAAGGAAGGGCATGTGCCGCTGCCGCCTTACATTGAACGCCCCGATGACGAAGACGATAAAAAAGCGTACCAGACTATTTTTGCAAAGTACGCCGGAGCTGTTGCTGCGCCGACCGCGAGCCTCCATTTTAGCGAACAAATGCTCGAAGACTTGAAGGCGAAGGGCGTCTATGTCGCTGAAGTCACGCTCCATGTAGGGCCGGGCACGTTCCAGAATATTTCCGTTGAAGATTTCTCGCAGCACAAGATGCACGGCGAACATTACGAACTCACCAAGGAAAACGCCGACATCATCAACAAGGCCAAACGCGATGGCGGACGCATTGTGACTGTGGGTACTACAAGTACGCGTGTGGTCGAGACGATTGCTGATGCAAACGGATTCCTGAAACCGCAAAAGGGTGTGACGTACGCGTTCTTCTACCCGGGATACAAGTACAAGCTAATTGACGGCCTTTTGACTAATTTCCACTGGCCAAAGAGTTCGCTGATTCTCTTGGTATCTGCGTTCTATGGTCGCGAAAATACGCTTGATGCATACAAAATGGCCGTAGAGAACAGAATGAAATTGTTCAGCTACGGCGACGGAATGTTGATTCTTTAACCTGTCACCCCGCGCTGCACTTGTTGCGGGGTCGGTTTTGTAAGTATTATTTCGCGGTAGAAGTTTCTGATTCGATTTCCAGTGCTTGTGGAATCTTTTCATCCTTGCACAGGATTTCTTCGCGAATTTTGAAAGTGAAGTCCTCCAGATTGTTCTCGAACATTTTTTGGAAGGGCTTCTTTTTTTGTACGCGTTCCAAAGCGCAAGAGCAGTAGTTGATGCGCTGGATGAGTTTGACTTCGTTTGTCGGAATATCGTGGGCGAATACGCATTCGTGCATGATGGCGTATTCCATGGGGCGGTCGTAGCGGAACTTGCACTTGTTGCTTGGAAGGTCCGGCTGTGCCGCTATTTTTTCGATAATCTTTTCGGTCGGGACGCCGCTGCCAAACCAGTTGTTCGCTTGATACCCCAAGAAAAAGAAAACAAGACACACGATAATACGGATGGTATTCCGCTTGCGATACGCCATTCTTGAAAAGCTGCGTTCAAGGGCGGCAAAAGTTTGTGTCGCGTGTTTCTTGGCTTCGTTCAAGTCATCGGTTTCGTTAGTATTGTTTTCTGTCATAGCTTTTCAAGTGTCCATATTTCGGGCAAGGTCCGGTATTCGTCTGCGTAGTCGAGACCGTAACCAACCACAAATTTATCTTCAATTTCAAAACCGACAAAATCGGCGTGGAAGTCAACCGTTCGTCGTGATTCTTTGTTCAACAGTACGCAAGTCTTGATGGAGGCTGGGCTGGATTCTGCAATGGCTTGCACGAGTGCGAACATCGTGTTGCCCGTGTCGAGAATATCATCGACTAGCAAAATACGCTTGCCCTTGATGTCGAGCTTTTCGAACCCGCTGATTTGTACTTTTCCACTGGATAGTGTGGAATCGCCGTAGCTTGATGCCCTGATGAATGAAATTTGCAAATCGGGCTTTGCAATTTTCCGTGAAATGTCTGCTGTAAACATGTAGCTGCCGGTAAGTGCAGATAAAATCACGTCGAAATCGCAAGCCTTTAATTCTTGGGCGAGCGATTCCAGGCGATTGCTTATCTGTTGCGCTGTAATGAGTGGCGCGTTCGACAGCTTGTACAGCATATTAGACATTGGCGACCTCAAAGTTCAGCCATTGGAACATGGGCTTGAGTGCCGCGAATTTCCCCTTCGGCTCTGTCTTGTATTCCTTGTAGAATGCGAAGACGTGGTTTTCGAGGGCTGTTTTGTTGATATAGAGTTTCAACCAATCGGCAACAGTGATGAGGTCCGTGATGTAGTTGAGCGTTTTTGCGTTGTACTTCTTGGATACTTCATCGATGAGCTGCGTTAGCTTGTGGTGGAACATACGGCCAAGCCCGCCAAAACTGAACTTGGTGTTGAGCGAGGTCGCCTCGGTGATGAGTTCCTTTATTTCTGCAATGGTAATCTTGCTGTGTTCGTTCAGCAACCGCAATGCGGCATGGTGGATTCTCGCGTTGATTTCAACGGTGAGAATCTTTCGCATGGTGTCCGGCAGCGTGTGGTCCGGGTCGGCAAGGCTGTCGATGGAAATCCCGTGATTTAGGGCGAAACCGGAGAACGACTTTGTGATGCTCTCGAGGTGCTTTTGCGTTGAAAGCTGGTTGATGCGCTTGAGCGAGTCGCTGGCAAGGTTGCTCATGCGGACAACGTAAGCCGTCGGGTAGAGGTTGTGCAGTTCGTCCGTTGTCATGTTCGCGTCGCTGACAAAGGAAAGCCCGCAATCTTTTTCTTCGCCCATCATGACGATGATGTTGACGCGGCTTAGCGAGTCTGTAACGACGAGGTTTGTCGTGACGCAGGATTCGCCGAGGTCGTTGTCTTCGTAGGTGGCGCGCACCAAAGTCTGGCGGCGGCGGGATGCAATCTTTGTCGCCGTGATGCGGGAATCCTTGTTCAGGTAGTCGTCCTCAAGTTCGAGGTGGTAAATTGCGGCGCGTTCGGCCATCTGCTTGATGACGGAGGGAACGTCTTCTTCGGCGTACTTTGTGAAGACTTCGGCGCCGTTCCACTTGTGTTCGTTACTTGTGGCGCGAGCGAGGATGTAGAGAACTTCGCTCTTGAGGTTGTCTCCCATGGGGAGGAACGGCTTTAAGAGCTGCATTGCGCGGAGTGCGTAACGCATGTTCTGCACGGGTTCGAGACCTTCGATATCGTTGAAGAACCAGCCGCAGCTCGTGAAGCTGAACAAGCAGAACTTCTGGATTTCGAGAAGTCGGAGCGCCTTGACGCGTTCTTCTTGATGGTCTGGATTCTTGAGCGTTTCCTTGAGGAACTTTTCCTTGCGGGATTCGTCTTCGGGAGCGACAATCACCTGAATGTAATTGTTGCGAACTTCCCACGGGTCGATTTTTGAAAGCTTTTCGAATTCGCGGACGAAAATGTTGTCGGCGACTTCCTTGAGATGGTTGAAAGCGTCGCGGAGCGGGCCTCTCCACTTTTGGTTCCAGTCAGGGCCACCACCGGTGGAGCATCCGCAATCCCTGTACCAGCGACCGACGCCGTGAGCGCAGCTCCAGGCACAGCCTTCGCCGTAGAAGTTCTTAAGTTCGACTTCGTATTCGGGCGGGAACTTTTCGAGGAACCAGCCGTAGTTGACGGGAATCATGTTGTTCTCTGGAGCGAACCTGTTGTAAAGCCATGCGGCGCACATGTCGCCAAACGGTTCGTGATGGCCGTAGGATTCGCCATCGGTGCCGATGCTTACGAGTTGCGGTTCGTCGCGATTTGCATTCCAGGCGCTTTCGATGCGGTGGCCGAACGTTCCGGCATCGCGGAGCAAGTGCTCAAATCCGACAGCGCTCGAAAGCCAGGGGTTGTAGAAGAACACATCCAGGTATCCGTCGCAGACGAGGTTCCCTTTCTTGTCGCGCGGGTAAATGCGGTACGGGCGTGTGGTGTCGATGTCAGTATTGCTGCAGTCCGTCCAATCCTTGTCGCCGAACTTGCGGAATTGCGCTGCTTGCGTGGGCGAGAGAATGGTAAACTTGATGCCAGCCTTGATAAGTTCGACGACTGTCTCGAAATTGATGGCTGTTTCGGCAAGCCACATGGCTTCGGGCATGCGACCGAAATGGAACTTGAAATCTTCGATGCCCCAACGGATTTGAGTTCGCTTGTCTTGCTCGCTTGCAAGCGGCATGATGATGTGGTTATAGACTTGAGCAATGGCGTTGCCATGACCGTTTAAACGTTCTTGGCTGCGTTTGTCGGCTTCTTGAATGCGTTTGTAGGTGTCAGGCGTGTTGGTGCGGATCCAACCCATCAGCGTGGGGCCGATGTTGAAACTCATGAAATCGTAGTTGTTGACGATATCGACAATCTTGCCGTTGGAATTTAGAATACGGCTCGCGGAGTTGGGGCTATAGCACTCGCTTGCAATTCGGTCGTTCCAGTCGTGGAACGGACGTGCGCTGGGTTGGTTCTCGATGATGCCAGTCCAGGGGTTCTCGCGAGGCGGTTGATAAAAATGTCCGTGAATGGTAAAATAAAGGGGGTTCTTTACGGTCATGATTTAAAAATAGAAAAAAGGTTCAAAAACGAACCTTTTTTTTAGAATACATGTTACAGCGAACTCTATTTTAGGCGAAAAACCTGCATCGTGTTGTGATGTCCGACGCTTGCCTTGACGATGTAATTGCCGGCGGCGAGCGATTGAAGGCTTAAACTATGCGTTCCTGCCGAAATATTGCCCTGCAAAAGTGTTGCAACGCGGTGACCGGTCAAGTCAAAAACGGTGACTGTGGTTCGTCCGTTTTGATTCGTAGATAGCGAAAGAGACTTGCCACTTATAGAAAGGTTTATGTTGTTTGAAATCTTGAAGGGGCGCTTTTGAACGGAATTGTGTACGGTGACTTTATCCCAACCAGGCATGTTGTCAAGTGCGATGATGCGCTTGTCGTCGAGGTTTTTCTTCCACATGTCCGTAGGAGTCTTTTCAAGGAAGTTTCCGCTCCAAGTCTGGCTCCAGGTCATCCAGTAACTCCAATTGGCCTTGTCTTCGGCAATGCTGTCAACGTCTGGAATGGCGCCGTTTTCACTCAAGGCAATCATCTTGTTCGTGCCGACATCGCTCACGATTTTGTTGTAGTAGTTTGCACCGGAATTATGGTTGTTGAGCGGGTCGTAAATGTCAACAGCGACGATATCGACATATTCATCGCCAGGGTACCAACTTGCATTGAGAGCGGAGTAATCGTAACCAAATTGCGGGTCCGTATTGATGTTCCAGACCCAAATCAAGTTCTTGAGGCCGTTTGTTTTCACCATGCGGTTAAAGACGAGGCGGTAAAGTTGTTTGTAGCAGTCGCCACTGCCGACACCCCACCAGAACCAGCCACCGCTTGCTTCATGAAGCGGCCTCCAGATGACGGCAATGCCTTTCTCCTGCAGTTGCTTGAAGTAACCCGAA
>Ga0247611_10009395_pt1 | contig 11770 bp, 15 predicted proteins | sample 177DNAGHGhighgp2_FD_192422 | JGI IMG/M metagenome (GOLD analysis project Ga0247611, IMG submission 192422) | Sheep rumen microbial communities from Palmerston North, Manawatu-Wanganui, New Zealand - 1770 DNA GHGhigh gp2 | ecosystem: Host-associated > Mammals > Digestive system > Stomach > Rumen... | reverse complement strand
TACTCTCGATATACCCTCGAAATACTCTCGACTCGATTCTCTCTCGTTAGTGTCTCGCCAGTCTGATTTCGATTGATATCTCATCATCCTTGGCTCGACGTTCTCGGTCGGCTTTGGCTCCCCGCCAGCCTTCCCTTTCGAAGCCAAAAGTCAATTGGCTTCTTCACACCAGTCTGATTTGGACAAGGTAGATGCAGAAATAAACTAAAAATAATTAACGGAGTATGCCGAAAAATCCGATAAAGAGTAGGCAAAACTTTTAAATTTAAAATATTATGGCAAAATTTATTAAATTAAACGCGCTGCGAGTCTTTAATATACCTAACAGTGATGATGGGCATAAAGACATAAAATCAGAAATCTATTTGAATATAGATAATATCGTACTAGTAGAGCAAAGTGCAAAGGGTTGTGTCATACATATTAATTCTCCTATTTGCGGTGAAAACTCCGAGTACACAAGAAATGGAGAGCAATGGAAACCACAATCTGTAGCCTCTGTAATTACAGTTGAGGAATCATATAATGATGTAGTCGCAATGATTGGTTGTTAAGTAATGTTCCCCCATCCACATACGCATAAATGTCCGATGAGTGCGACATGCGCTTATCGCGACATGCAACAATGCCCAGATAATAGTACCGGGTGCATGTTGTATTATCAAAATAACATTTCCGAAACTCTTGGCGGAACAGAAATCCAAGAGAAGAACAAGTCCATGCGCTTGAAAGGAGAAAGATAATAACCATAAATCATTTATGCCATATGAAAGAGGGAAATCGGATTATAAAAAAAACAGACATTCGAACCATCACAAACATTGAGCGGGATGTTAAGACAGGTTTCGTTACATATGTATGTGAGGATGGCACAAGAATACCAGAGCTAGAAATAGGGAATTACATTAAGATTTAAATTTCAAATAAAAGGAAGTTGCTGAAAATCCTTAGAAAAGAGTAAGCAAAAATTAGTTTAATTTAAAATTTTAAACACAATGAAAAAATTAATTGCAAAAGTGTTTGGCGTAGAAATGTACGCAAATGCACAAAACATCCATGGTAGAAAATCTAGTGGAGTTGAAGATTTCACAGGTTACAATCACTGGAAACAGCCTTCAAATATTTCTTCTGGAGTAGATTAAATAAATGTATGGCGTATTTTAATTGAGGAGGGGGAACAGCTCCCCCCCTCTTCTATAGTTTACCTATTTTATGTATATTAATTGTAATATCTCATATAATAATAACTATTTGTATTACAACAAATGGTTAGGAGTAACTATATATTCTAAGTACCCCAAAAATCAAGAAGTCTCAAAGCTCCCTAAAGAAATTCTAACCCCCTTTTTAGTGAGTTTACATTCTACAAGGCCTCGTAAGATACAATTTTCTCATTTTTTTCGAGCGTATGCTATTTTCTTGATATGGGCGTCAGAGCATTGCTATTTTATAGTTTATTTATTGAGTCATTTGCGATTGAACATATTTAGTGATGCACAACAAGCCAGTTGGGTATTTCAACAAAGTACAAAAGGAAAGGAACAGAAGTTATTATGCTTACCACGATCGGTTTTTATCGCCACTACTTCCAAACGGTTCAAAGAGCATGGGACAATGTACATAGGTATATTTTTGCCATCAAGGAATATGCACGCATGGGTCATTGAAGACAATTTGCAGACCGACGAATGGGATAATTGTTGGATTTTGTATCAACCATTAATTATGATGCGAGGATGAGAGAATTTATTACACAAGGATTTGCACAACCATCATTGCATTTCTATAATACTCGCATGCAACAATTCCAGAGGGATATTTGGGCGGAATTGCAAGAAGGATTGTGGCAACAATATAATATTGATAATCGGCTATACAATGATAGTATCGGCGAAGTCAGACTTGCGGAATGGAAACCAATCTTCTCACATATTGTTCCTATTTATTCAGGAACAGAATGGGATGTGCAGCAAAACAGATACGTGGAGCAACGATATTATCCTCATTATAATACAGAAACAAGTTTTTATAAGTTTATAGAAGTTGCGGGAAAATTCTTCGATAAATATAAAGGTAAAAAAATAGGAGTGCATTTAAGTGGTGGACTTGATTCAAGTTTAATTATATGTTTATCGCATTTCTTACATATACCATGTACTTTAATTGGTCTTTCTACAGAACGTTTTGAATTCCGTACAGAACGAACTATACAATTGAAACTAATGAAATATGGAGAATATTCAGAGTTAATAGATGTAGAGCAGTATCCATATTATAGCAATTTATCGAATACGCCAAAACATCAAATTCCGGATTCTTTCATCAAGCAAAATGAAGCTTCTAAAGCGCTTGCCGATGCTTTTGCAAAACAAGGTGTAGAAGTCGTTTTTACAGGTCAAGGTGGAGATTCACTATTCGTAGATGCAATAGATCCAATAAATACAAGTTTTAATATTGGTAATGAGTTTACTTTCCCATGGGAACAAGATTTAATCTATTCTCCATTAGGTATAACGTTGGTATCATTCTTTTCAAATCCAAATATTATAGATGCAATATGCTCCATGCGGATTGGGCAAAAAGATGATCCATTAAAGTGGTGGGCTCGCAAAACTTTTAAGGAGATTTTGCCTATCGAGTTATCGGATTATGCTTATTGTGCAGATTTTTTCGGTATATCAATGAGTGGTTTGAAGGCAGCAAAACCAGAAATACGCTTATTATGTGAAGAAGCGTATGATAGGATAAAACATCCGATATTTAATCCGAAAGGGATAAATGAGATATTATCTACAGATGTATTTTCGTTAGAGCATAAAACATATTGTGCTCTGTGTACAAAAATATCAATAGCTGTTTGGCTGCATAGTTTATTTAGAGACGATGAAAACATGTGACATTCAATTTATGTACCCCTTGCGAGCATTTGGCAGCGCCACCTTTCAATCGGAAATAGATGCTTTGCGTAAATATGAGTTTTTTGTAGAATCTGCAGCGAATACGGACTGTCAATTAATACTATATAGAGGATTTAGAATTTGCAGCCCAAGTGATTATCCTGTCGATAAAAGAATGTGGCAAGGTTGGAAAGAATATAAAGCGACATCACGTCTATCTATCTATTATTCTCTTATAGAAGATATCAGTATTCCAACATTTTTTGTAGATGATTTGGATGAAAAACACATTAAGGCGGAGATGGATAAACGAGGCTGGAACGCTGTTTTTATCAAGAATGATGTAAAGTCATTATTCTGTATAGACGAAATGGCCTCAGTTTTTCCGAAGCATTCTCTTGCTGAAATCAAAGAGCGACTATCCAAATTCCCTCCTATAGAAGGAGCAAAATATGCCATCAGGAAATATATAGATGCAGATTGGGTACAGGAAGAAAGATATTTTGTTATAAACAATCAAATTTTTCATCGGAGTGGAATCATTCCTCCAATCGTAAAAGAAGCGGCTGAACGGCTAAAAGTGTTAGGTAGCCATTATTTTGTAATAGATGCAATGCCAGACTTTATAGTGGAAGTAAATCCTGGTGAAAGTTCAGATCGCTATGGAGACAATCCTCCGGAATTATTTGCATCTTGGTTTAAACAAGCATTATCAAATTTATAAAAGCCTGTGATATGAAATATCTCTTATGTAAAATAGGACCTACATTTACTCTTTTAGGACTGATTTGTGCATACTTGATTAGTTGCGATGCAAGAACAGAAGCGTGGTTGCTTCCGCTTTTTATTGTGTCATGCATAATGGTAGTACCCGGATGGATATTCGGTTACAAAGTATGGGATATGCATATCCCGCCTATTGGCTTTGCATTCATGAGTCAAATGGATGTTTTCGATGCGCGATGGTATAGCGTTTTGGCTTGGGGAGTGCGATTTATGTCCTTCCCGTTCATCATAGCAACAATCTTAATACTAATATTTATATAACATGTCTGAACTGAAAATCGGTGCGACCGTTCACCTTACCAACGGAATGACTGCCACGGTAAAGAAACTGCTCGGCGAAGGAGGGCAAGGCTATGTGTACCTTGCCTCGGTTAACGGGAAAGACATGGCATTAAAATGGTATAAAAACCCGCCATCATCTTCTCCAGAGAAGTTCTACAAAAACTTGCGGCAAAATGCAGAATCAGGTGCTCCTGCTCCGATGTTTATTTGGCCGGAGTATGTAACCCAACATGAGCATGGCAGTTTCGGCTATATCATGAAACTCCGCCCGGAAGGGTACTATGAGTTTGGTCAATTCCTTATTAACAAGCAGCGCTTTGCAAGTCTGCCTGCCATCTTTACTGCTGCGATAGAAATATGCGAGGCATTCAAAGCATTGCACGCAAAGGGATTGAGTTACCAAGATTTGAATGATGGCAACTTTTTTATTCAACCATCCACAGGTCATGTGATGATTTGTGATAACGATAATGCCTTCCCTAATGGAGAGAAATCCGGAATCTTGGGCAAAGCACGTTATATGGCCCCTGAAGTAGTAACCGGAGATCGCATGCCGGATGCTTATACTGACAAATTCTCTTTGGCTGTGATTCTATTCTATATCATTTATATGAACCACCCGTTCGAAGGAATGAAAGTGTTGTCGCATCCTTGCATGACAGAGGAATTGGATCGTAAATGCTACGGAAGTGAAATATTGTTTATCGCTGACCCTAACGACAAGTCCAATGCTCCGATTAAGGGCTTGCATAACAATGTGATTATTCGCTGGCCTTTATTCCCGAAATTACTGCGTGATACCTTTACACGCGAATTTACTGCTCCTATTCTCCGCAGTCCTAATAAGCGTCTTACAGAAATGCAATGGCTGGATATATTGACTGCCGTCCGGGATGAAGTTATTCGTTGCCCTTATTGTGGCAAAGAAACCTTTGCGAGTCTTTCTAAATGTACGGAATGCGGAAGAACGATACAGGTAAATAATGTATTATCCATCGAAAAACGCAATCTGCCATTGACAGATGGTAATATGCTTTTTATCGATCGAGATGATAATCCGGATATGCGCGTTGTGCATACTGCGCAAGACCCGACAAAACTCGTAGTCCAAAACTTGATGTTGGAAGATATTGAGGTGCAAACAACAACAGGGCAAGTTCGTATTGTTAAATCCAATGAATACTTCCCCGTAAAGGCCGGATTGCAACTGAAACTCAAAATAAAGGGATATCAATATATAGCTAAAATACAATAACTTTAAATTTTACAAAAATGGGATTACTTGACGTAGAAGCGGTTCCACGCCGCACAATGACTTTGTTCCTCCTTGCCGATGTTTCCGGCAGTATGAGAGGTAGTAAAATTGGAGCAGTAAACGATGCCATTCGTAATGTGCTGCCCATAGTAAATGACATCAACGATTCAAATGCTGATGCTGAAATCAAAATTGCTGCTTTGACCTTCTCAAATGGATGCAGTTGGGTAAACTCCGAACCTAAGATTGCTGCTGATTTCGAATGGGTTGATCAAACAGCGGCCGGCGGTACCGATTTGGGAGCTGCATGCTCTGAGTTGGCAAGCAAGTTGTCGCAGTCGCATGGATTTATGAAAAGCGGTAGTGGATCATTCGCTCCGGTTTTGATTCTTCTATCTGATGGCGGACCAACAGATGATTTTGAACACGGTCTTGCTAACCTGAAACAAAACAATTGGTACAAAGCAGCTATCAAGATTGCTATTGCTATCGGTGATGATGCTGATTTGGAAGTGCTTGCCAAGTTTACCGGCAATATTGAGATGGTTATTCAAGTTCACGATGTTGAATCACTAAAGAAAGTAATCAAGTGTGTTGTCGTTACATCTTCACAAGTAGGTTCTAAGAGTTCAAGTTCTTCTGCCGGCGCGGGTGCTCCTGAAACGAAACAAGAGGAAGTCGGACAAGCCATCGCACAGCAATTGCAAGGCGAATCGAATGTGCAGATCGGTCAAGAAGCAGCAAATGTAACCATGGACGATAATTGGTAATAAAGTTATGGGCATTGTTAATTCTATCAAATCTATTTTCGGAAGCAAAAAAACTGAGGAACGGCAGATAGAACCATCTGCCGAACCTCAAGTTTTGCCGCTGATAGAGCCATCTTCCGAGTCTCAGACTTTGCCTACTACTGAATGTTACAATTATTCCTGTCAAGGGGACAGTCATAAAGCAACCAACAAGGAATGCCAAGATTATTCGCGTACGTATGTTGATAAAGAAAAAGGTATCTATATCGCCGTGGTATGCGATGGCCATGGTGGAGATACTTACTTCCGTAGCGCAGTAGGAGCTAAAGCAGCGGCGGATATCACAATCACGAATGTGCTTGAGTTGATACGTGAAGACGGTAAGAACCTCTTTGCAAATATGCCATTTACTCAAGTGGGCATATTAGATACGATTGCTGAGCAAGACAACTTGGATATCAGTATGCGTCGATTGTTCGCAAAAATTTACATCCAATGGAGAAATGCTATTTTAGAAGATGCAAAACGCCCTATCACACAATGGGAAATCGAGAATGTTAAACCGGAACATTTGCAAATCTTGCAAGACTCAGAACGGATAGTCAAAGCATACGGATGTACGCTGATGACGTACGCACAGACGCCTGATTATTGGTTCGCCTTCCATTTGGGAGATGGCAAGTGCGTTATGATGGATAAGGATATGCAGTTCTCCCAACCTATACCTTGGGATGAACGTTGTTTTCTTAATAAAACGACATCCTTGTGTGATTCAGAACCTGTAGAGGAATTTAGATATTGTGCAGAAGGCGATGGGCAATTCCCTGCCGCCATATTCTTGGGATCGGATGGACTTGACGACTCGCTTGGCGATGGCGACAAATTATATAATTTCTATGGTAATATTATTCGTCGTATAAAGCAAGAGGGCTTAGAATCGGTTATTAAGGAGATTCAGGAGAATCTTCCTATACTCAGTGCTATGCGTAGCAAGGATGATATGTCTGTAGCATTCGTCTATGATGAGAGTCAGCTGGATGCCATGTCAAATGCGGTAGAATGTCGTTTAAAAGAGGCTCTGTCGAAAGACTTAGAATCTCTTAAATCGTCAATGGAAGAATGGGAACAAAAATTGGCTGACATTAATCGAAGAATAGAGAAAGCGACCAAGGAAGTAAAAGATCTCGAATCTCGAAAACCGGCTATAGAGCGTGAGTATCAACGTGTCAAAGCAGATTACGAAAAAACACTAAAGTCACTTCAAAATATCGTAGGAGAGAAAGTAGAGACTGATAGCTGATGAACATTCGCTCATTATTGTTAGGACATTCGTGCAGTATTTGTGGTAAGATTATACTTGGCGAAGCGTACCAAGACTGGAACGGAAATCTTGCATGTAAAAAACATAATGCTTGCTTCTGTTCCAGTTGCGGGCGTTATTATGGAGCAAAAGCCAAGGAAATGGTTCCTGGCGAATGGCTGTGTGAAACATGCGTGAATAACGTACCGGATAAAGCCGGTGCAGAGAAAACGGTTTCGTATATTCGTACGTTCTATAAGCAGCAAGGTTTAGACATTAAATCGCATATTATGTTAAAAGGAGTGACTGCAACTCAAATGGCGAATCTGCATTCGGCTCAGGCGAGAGGTTTTGTGGAATTACCTCCTGATACAGACGGATACCATATTGTTGTACGACGCTACTTATCACGAGTTGTATTAGCCATGGTTCTATCGCATGAGATGTTACATATTTGGCAATATGAACATCAAATATATCCTCCTGACGCAATATGCGAAGGTTTTTGCAATTTAGGATCATATCTCGTTATGCTATCTATCCATACGCCTACTGCAATGGGACAGATTGAATTATTAAACCGAGATACAGACGTCGTTTATGGCGATGGATTTCGAAAAATGAAAGAAATGTACGAACAAAAAGGCTTTTCGTCCGTAATCACATATATGCAATCATATAAACGTTAAGTATGCATCTTATAATAAAGAAAATAATCAAGCAGAGAGGAATAGATGTCCTTTATTCAAAAACTCTTATCAGTTGTATGGATGACGAAGGAGCTTTCTCCGATATTGAGATGCGTCCATATAAAAAGATACTGCGCACTATCGTAACAGAAGATTACTCTCAAAAACTGATTGAAATCGGCGAATGGAACGCTGAAACTGAAGCTCTTGCTCGTTCTTTTGCTCAGAGAAATATGTTACAGGAGGATGAAATTCTTTATGTATTCTCCTGTTTGGCCTATGGCTTAGGCTGGTTGAAAAAATCACCTAAATTACCTGCTGAGACCAAGAAGATACGGCAGCAAGAGGCACAGAAAAAAGCCAAAGAAGCTGAAGCTGCCCAGAAAGCCAATGAAGAGGCAATCCGCCAAAAGGCCGAAGAAACAGCGCGTAAAAAGGCAGAAGCAGCCGAAAAACGCGCAAAAGATGCCGAACGTCGAGCTGCTGCGGCTGAAAAAAAAGCGAAAGAGTTGGAGAAAGCGAAGAAGAAGGCAGAGCAAACGATTAAAGAAAAAGCGGACAAACAAGCAGCAGACGTGGTGATAACTATGATTAAAAACATAGGGACCATAGAATGTACCGAAGATTGTATTAATAAAGTGAGAGCCGCTTTATTGGCGTATAATAGTCTTAACTCCGCTCAAAAAAGTATTGTTGATTCATGCATTGGAGACACCCTGCAACGAATGGCTGATGAAACAAAGAGAATTGCAGCAGGAGTTGCTCAAAAAAAAGCAGAAGAGGAAAAGGCACGCAAAAAGGCAGAGCAAGATGCTAGGGACCAAGAAATAGAAGCAATATTATTAGCATATTGCAAGAAGAAAGGCTCTTCGCTAACCAATTCTTCTCATGATCATGCAGAATATGACATGCCTCGTAAAAAATATGATGAGATATATGAGTATGTACTGAGAAAAAACAAACAGCAACGCAATTTTTCTATCTCTTTAGATGGTTACGATTATTTCTTTTATGCTGCACCAAACAATAAAAGTTTTGGAATCTCTGTTTGGCGAGAAATCAATGACGATGGATTATGGGATTTGAATGAAAAGAAGACTAAAATTGGCCATATTGACAAAGTATTTAAAATCGGATTTGTTATTTTGTGGGCATTCTTCTTAATCGTAAATGCAATATATACATGGGTGGCAAATTCTTGGCTCTCATGCATCATCTGGGTGATAATAACCGTAGTCGTATTCTATTGTCTAATGGTACTTTTGGACAAAGCTAGTGAGGAATTTCCTATAGAGACGAAATCGCCGGACGCAGGCACTATTGCCCACCTTGCCTGGAGAATATGCTGGGTGCTTGGTCTATCTGTAATAAGCGAAATAATTATGATAGTGATATTTGCATCTTGAAATTATGACAAATTAAGTCTATTCCAGTAAAGTAATTTTTCAAGTAGTTATCGTCCCGTATGTGAGTCGTATGTCGCTCGAAAGCAAGTCGACAAACCTTTATGGATAATTATTGCTAATTGCAAAAAAGATAAAATGTGATCTTTGAAATCATTTCCAAATTTCTATGAGATACCCAAGATCTCCGAAAAATGAAGAATCTGCTCGCTTTTGCGGGGCTCAAAGAGCAGATGCTCAAAATCACGCTGCTTGGTTTTGAGATCTGTATGAGTGACGGTTTCTTGGAGTTGCGTACGTAATTGCTCTTCGGATTCTATTCCGTGGCGTTGCTTTAAGAATGCGTAGTCCGGTTTCGTGCGTTGCCACAAGAAAAGGACATCGTAAAAATCACGGCCTTTTTGACGAGTCAACAGAGCCGATTGTTTCATGGACAGGAGAATGCTAATCGGCGGAACAGGAACAGGGAAATAGAAACCTAAGCGGCTGATGGTTGCCATTTCACGCGGATAACTGATACCTTGGTCTTGCGCCTCTATCTTCATTAAGAATCGTTCTTCCCGATGACCCGTTAGTTGGAGTGAGAAGAGCAGTTCCGGAAAATAGACATTTCGACGGAAAGCCGTCAAGTTCGGATTCTCTTTATCACGTGCCTCGACCGTTAAACCCTGTAGCGTCAGATAGCGCATTAAACCGTCTGTCATTTGGATGAATTCCTCTTGGCTGAGGTCTTTGCAATCAAAGTCCAAATCCTCGGAGAAACGGTCAATACCATGTATCAGCCGCAAGTTCGTGCCGCCGATAAAAGCTAACTTGTCCGACCACGCCGATTGAGAAATCCATTCCATCGCCAAACACTCAATATATTCCTTGAGCAGATGTTTCTGGAAGTTGGCATTGTTGGCTATCTGCGGCGGATAGAAACCGCGTATGTATGTTAAATCAATCATAATCCGTATGTTTTGAGCATGAGTTGTACCCGCTTGGTGATTATCGGACTTCCAATGCGAGTAGTATATTCGATAAGCCGTTCCTTATCTAACTCGTTGTGAATGAAATCTTCGTCCAGACGCAACTCACGCATCTCTTCTTCCGTCGAATACTGCGGATAGAGGTAGAGCAGGTCAATCAGCGCTTTCTCAGGCATAGCTAACATAAAGGTCTTTCCGTCGGATAGTTGCTTGGGCTCATAGCCCCAGAAGAGAGAAGGCTTGATTGTTTGGTAGCTGTAAGACGCAAAGACGTTCTCAAACTGAGCTGTTTTGCGCGTAGTGATACTCGTAATGGCTACCACTGCTTCCGGAATTATTCCATAAAAGGACAAGGCGGTATGCAGGCTGATATACGATGGGGTATAGATTTTTGACGCTAAATAGCGTGCGTAATCCGGCTTGTTCACATAATCCGCAAAGGCGTACCAACCCTGCCGCAACGGAACTATATAGCCCGCTTTCTGCCATTCGGAATAGTTCCGGCGGTTAAATGTCGGATATATTGCCCTCACTTGTGCGATAGAAAAACAAGCCAAATGATGCCACTGATTATAAAACGATTGATAAGTCATAAATGCACGTTTTATTTCTGTAATGTAATGAAATTATCACACTATAGAAACAAATCCGCTGCAAAATTACAAAAATAAAATGAATTGTGCAAATATTTTTCATTAAAAGTGCAAAATAAACACCTTTATGGCTAATTAGGGCAAAATGTCAAAAAGATTAACTTCTATTTTTTAATTTGAGAATAAAGTATTACCTTTGCCGCAAAAAAATTTTAAACGCGCATAAATATGAAAACAAACAAGAAAACAAAGATGGAAGAAAACGAGTATTGGTTGGATGAGTTATTGGAGCAACCTGAAAACCACAAAGTAGAACCGGATGGTTCGGTATTGTACGGCTGTGATGAGGACCCCGGAGTGTTCTCACAAGGCTGGTGGCTGGACAAGAAGAATGCCCTGGAGCATGTATGGTTGGCTAAGAACCCATTCAACGATAAATATGATCGTGAGTTGCATCGTTCAGGGCTAAGGCTCTTTCATCCGGGCGCGTACCGTATATTTTTTCCGTTCACTTATATTTGGGGATTGATTGCCGATATTATCCACCCGGAATATGGCACGCGAGGCGATGCCTGGGGGCGTTTTTTTGAATCATCGGTAGGCGAAATAGTGTTGCTCCTGATCTTTGGAATAATCGTAAGTGGAGCCGCTATCATCTTCTGCAAACTAACTGGAATAGGCTTGGCGTGATTTTCTTGCGGGATATAATCCCGCGGAACGACCAAGGAGAGCGGAAAGAGGCATCGGAAAAAGGGAGCGGAAGAGAGTAGTGAGGGGTAGTACAGGGGTAGTACGTTGTACTGACGTCGTATGGAGCATACGATGAGCATACGTTCAGCATACGA
>Ga0247611_10009394_pt1 | contig 11770 bp, 10 predicted proteins | sample 177DNAGHGhighgp2_FD_192422 | JGI IMG/M metagenome (GOLD analysis project Ga0247611, IMG submission 192422) | Sheep rumen microbial communities from Palmerston North, Manawatu-Wanganui, New Zealand - 1770 DNA GHGhigh gp2 | ecosystem: Host-associated > Mammals > Digestive system > Stomach > Rumen... | reverse complement strand
TTGGTATTAGTTATTGCAATATGCAAAAAGGTGTGATTTAATAACCGCAGTTTTGATTTAAGGAGATTCCTTATGAAGACTGCGGTTTTCTTTTATGCGTATAGCTATTACTACTACTTTAGGGAGACGAACTAAAGCGGCTTTTGCTAGCGCCAAGAGAACCAAAGATATGATTTGATTTGAATAACGCTGCAGGGTACGCTAAAGGCCCGGCAGCGTTTTTTATTCAAGTTAAATCAGTGACATAAGGGGATCCGAACCCGAATAGTAAGGAGATAAATAAAATGATTGCAGTACTTAAGAACACGGCAACAAAAGAACAGATCGCGAGCCTCATCTCATGGTTCGAGGATAAGGGCCTTAAGGTCAACGAGTCAAAGGGTGAGTTCTGCACCGTATTAGGCCTTATCGGCGATACATCGACGGTAGATATCGATATGCTCCAGGGTCTGGACATCATCGAGAAGGTCACGAGAGTATCAGAGACCTTCAAGAAAGCAAACAGAAAGTTCCATCCTGAGGACACGGTCGTAGATGTATCCGGAGTCAAGATCGGCGGAGGCAATTTCGCTGTCATCGCAGGTCCCTGCTCCGTAGAAAGCGAAGAGCAGATCATGAGCGCGGCAAAAGCAGTCAAGGCAGCAGGCGCAACGATCTTAAGAGGCGGCGCATTCAAGCCGAGAACATCTCCTTACGATTTCCAGGGCCTTCACGAAGAGGGCATCAGGCTCCTTCTCGAAGCCAAGAAAGAGACCGGCCTTCCCATCTGCTCCGAGATCATGAGCCCTGAGCAGATCCCGGTTTTCGAGGACGTTGATTTCCTTCAGGTCGGTGCAAGAAATATGCAGAATTTTGACCTTTTAAAGGCTCTCGGCAAGACAGGCAAGCCGGTCCTCTTAAAGCGCGGTCTTTCCGCTACGATCAAGGAGCTCCTGATGAGCGCCGAGTACATCATGAGCGAGGGCAACCCGAACGTTATCCTCTGCGAGAGAGGCATCAGGACATATGAGACTTACACGAGAAACACATTCGACGTAAGCGCCATCTCAGTTTTGAAGCAGATCACACACCTTCCTGTCGTAGGTGACCCTTCACATGCAACAGGCAAGTCCAGCCTCATTAAGCCGATGTCTATGGCAGCGGTTGTTTCCGGCGCGGATGCACTCGAGATCGAAGTTCACTGCAATCCGGAAAAGGCCCTCTCCGACGCAGCACAGCAGCTTACACCTGCACAGTTCGGAGATGTAATGGAAGCAATTGCAAAAGCAAGAAGCATTCTGTGATCAACAAGGCGCTGATAATTATGTCAGCGTCTTTTTTATTAGTTCGAAAAGGAAGTGTATTTAAAATGAAGATAACAGTCGGAGTTGTAGGTCTTGGTCTTATCGGAGCATCATTCGCAAAGGCATATAAAGAGAATGAGAGTGAAGCGGTGGTTTATGGCTGGAACCGTACAAAGAGCATTTCGCAGATGGCGAAGATGCAAGGCATCATTGACGATGAACTGACAGATGAGAATCTCGGTGAATGTGATCTTGTTATCCTCTCTTTATATCCTGAAGCAAGCATCAACTGGATGGAAGAGCATAAGGAGCACTTCAACAAAAAAGGTATGATAATCGATGCGTGCGGCACGAAGCGTCTCGTATGCGAGAAGTGCTTTAAGATCGCTGAAGAGAACGGGCTCCTTTTTGTCGGATGCCATCCGATGGCAGGAACGAAATTTTCCGGCATGACGCATTCAAGAGGCGACATGTTTTTCGGTGCGCCGATGGTCGTCGTACCGCCGAGATTCGATGACATGTTCCTGTTAGACAGAGTAAAGGATCTTCTCTCACCCTGCGGTTTTGGAAGCTATCATTTATCTCACGCCGATGAGCACGATAAGATGATCGCCTTCACTTCGCAGATGGCACATCTCGTATCCAATGCTTACATCAAGAGCCCTTCAGCAAGGAACCATAAGGGGTTCTCGGCAGGTTCATACAAGGACATGACCAGAGTCGCATGGCTCAATCCGACGATGTGGACACAGCTCTTTCTGGAGAATAAGGACAACCTGATCTTTGAGATCGACCATCTTCAGGAAGAACTCGCTAAGTACAGAAAAGCGCTTGTGGAAGATGATTTCGACGGCCTTAGAGACTTGCTCGATGAAGGCAGAAAGATAAAAGAAGAGGTTGACGGCATATGAGAACAGTCCGCGTAAATGCAGCTTCCAAAAGCTACGATGTCCTTATCGGCAAAAAAGCCGTTGAAGCTTTGGGTGAAGAGGCAAAAAAGCTCTGCCCCGGCGCATTAAAGGCACTGGTCGTATCTGAGACGAATGTCGCACCGCTCTATCTGGATGCGGTTAAGGCACAGCTTGAAGGCGCAGGCTTTGAAGTAACGGATTATGTTTTCGAGGCCGGCGAACAGAATAAGAATATCAATGAGATCGCCGGCATGTGGAATAAGATGGCCGAGAAAGGCTTTACGAGAACTGACTTTGTTGTCGGCTTGGGCGGCGGCGTAACGACTGATATGGCAGGTTTTGCGGCTTCGACATTCCTTCGCGGCATCAAGGTCATCCAGCTTCCGACTTCGCTCCTTGCGATGGTCGATGCATCGGTCGGAGGCAAGACCGGGATCGACATTCCTATGGGCAAGAACCAGGTCGGCGCTTTCTGGCAGCCGTCACTCGTTCTTGAAGATACATCATTCTTAAAGACGCTTCCTGATGAAGTATTTACTGAAGGAATGGGTGAGGTTACCAAGCATGCTTTTATCATGGATTTAAAGCTCCTCGAAAAGCTCGAGGAAGCAAATGGTGACATAAGGTCAGACGAAGATCTTTTGGAAGAGATCGTTTACATGAACGTCTCTGACAAAGCAAGTGTTGTAAGTGAGGACGAGACAGATAACGGCAGACGCCAGACGCTGAACTTCGGCCACACCGTAGGGCACGTTATAGAGCGCGACAGCGGATTTGCAAAGCCTCACGGAATATGTGTTGCAAAGGGCATGGGAATCGTCATTGATTCGTGTGTTAGAGCAGGAACGTTATCCGAAGAAGATGCAAAGAGAATGAAGGATCTTCTGACGCTTTACAAGCTACCGGTAACAGATGACATCACGCCCGAAGCGATCGTGGAAGGTGCGATGAACGATAAGAAAAAACGCGGCGACACTTTATCGGTTATACTTGTAAATAAGATCGGTAAGGCCGAGATCAAGAAGATGAATAAAGAGGAGTTCCTGAAGTTTTTATCGGTATGAGAATAGCTTGCAGAAATCTTAATCTTGATATCAAAGCTCCTCTGTCAAAGTCTGTTTATCACAGGGAGCTCATAATCAATTTCCTGCTCGGTGCAAGAGGTGATTTCCTTAACGATTCCGGCAATGACAATGATGATATAAGAGCTACCAAATCCTGCCTCCGCGCGCTCGAAAATACTGACGCTGAAGAAGTAATCCTTAACTGCAACGAGAGCGGTTCGACGCTCCGTTTCATGATCCCCGTTGCTCTCGCAGCGAAGTCTTCAAACGTTAAGAAGCTTATCTTCAAGACTCGCGGTAGACTTATCGAAAGACCCATAAGAGAGCTTGCTGACTGCCTTGCACCCTTTGGCGTAAGGATCACCAAAGATGCAGAAGCTAATGAGATCACCGTTACGGGAAATATAGAGCCCGGTCAATATGTCATTGACGGCAGCGTATCGTCCCAGTATATCTCAGGTCTTCTGATGGCGCTCTCAAGTTTTGAAGAAGAGTCAGAGATCGTTGTCACGGGCGGCGTCGCGTCAGTCCACTACATCGAGCTTACGACAAATGCGCTCGCAAAGTACGGGATCGGCATAGTAAGAGAAGGCGACACATATAAGGTGCCCGCAAAGTCAATAAACAAAGCCGCTGACGGTAACTTCGAAGTTGAAGGCGACTGGAGCAACGGTGCATTTCTCTTATGTCTCGGAAGCCTTATCCACGGCGGTTCGGCAAAGATAACGGGACTTAATACGGAGTCTGCCCAGGGCGACAAAGAGATACTTCATTTCTTAAAGCTTGCAGGCGTGACTTTCCTTAATGCAGACGATACTTTCTTTGTGCAGGACAGCCGGACCAATACGGTAAGAAAGATCCTCGAGATGGACTGCAGCGACATTCCGGACATCGTTCCTTATATGGCAGTAGTAGGCGCGTTCAGGGCTGAAAAGACTGTCCTTAAGGGAATTAAGCGCCTGAGGATAAAGGAGTCTGACAGGGCGAAGGCGATCACGGAAATGTTATCTGCAATAGGCGGAAAAGTTACGCTCGAAGAAGACATAATTACGATAGAATATATAGATAAGATCAACGGTGATATCGTGCTTACTTCATCGGGTGATCACAGAATGGCTATGGCGGCAGTTTTATGTGCGGCAGCCACCGGCAGGGATATCGAATTGGATGATATCGATTGTCTCAATAAATCTTTTCCTGAGTTCAGGAAAGTCGTGGAAGAGGAGATGATCTTAAAATGAGCATGAGCAGTACATATCAGGGTGATGCCCTCGACATAATGATCTACGGTGAGTCTCACAGCGAGACAATCGGCGTATATATCAACGGACTTCCCGAAGACGTGATACCGGACACAGCAAAGACAGCTGCTTTCATGGCAAGAAGAGCTCCCGGAAAGAATGCATGGTCGACACCGAGGAAAGAAGCCGACGAGGTTATCTTCGAGCGCAACGGCGCTATGCTTCACGGATATATAGTAAACACGAATACAAAACCCAAGGATTATTCATCGATATTAAACTGCCCGCGTCCGTCGCATGCAGATTATGCGGCAACATTGCTCTATGGCGACGAGGCTTCGAAGTCAGGCGGTGGGATCTTCTCCGGGCGCATGACTGCTCCTCTATGCATAGCAGGATCCATCGCTTTGCAGGAGCTTAACAAGCGAGGCGTTCAGGTAAGCGCGCATCTTAAAAGAGTTGCAGGCGTAAGTGACGATTCGTATTTCGATCATGGCGTTAATGATGAAGGCTTCAGGAACAGACTTGCGGTAGTGGAGAATAAGGATTTCCCTGTCGTTGACGATTCCAAAGGCGACCTCATGAAGGTGAAGATCGAAGAAGCGCGTATGGAAGGCGACTCTGTAGGAGGCGTTATCGAGTGCGTAATCTACGGCTATCCGGAAGGTATCGGAGGTCCTATCTTCGACGGCATCGAAGCCAAACTTGCACAGATCCTTTATGCGATCCCTGCAGTTAAGGGCGTTGAGTTTGGCAACGGTTTTGAAGGATCTGACCTTAAGGGATCAGAGAATAACGATGCTTTCGCCTTTGACGATGAAGGCAATCTTACTTTAAAGACAAATCACAGCGGCGGGATCCAGGGTGGCATAAGCCTTGGTGATGCGGCACCTATCGTATTCGATGTTGCATTAAAGCCCACTCCGTCTATCTCCAAAACGCAGGAGACAGTCGATATGGCAGCGCATAAGAATACAACGATAAATATTGAAGGCAGACACGATCCGTGTGTCGCACCTCGTGCGGTTCCGGTCGTCGAAGCCGCTGCAGCGATCGCACTTTACGACCTTCTTTTGGTATCAATGTAATGGAGGATAATAACATGAGTGAGAGGCCTGACTTAAACGAACTCAGAGGAAAACTGGATGAGATCGATAACAGCATCCTGGACCTTCTTGAAGAGAGAATGGCTACATGCCGTCAGATCGGAAATTACAAGAGGGAACACGGCATGGATGTCTATGTTCCTTCAAGGGAAGAAGAGAAGTTCAAAGCGCTTGAAGAGATCGCAGGCTTCGAGAGCAGGCCTTATGTAAGAGCGCTTTTCAAGACTCTCATGGACATCTCGAAAGACCATCAGAACAAGCCTGCATTCGGCGTTCTGGGAAGAACTCTCGCACATACATATTCACCTGAGATCCACAGTCTTTTCGACTCCTCTTATTCATATTCGGTAATCGAGCGTGAGCCCGAGGAACTGGAGGCACTCTTTAAGAGCGGCGTCTTCAAGGGTTTTAACGTAACTATCCCTTATAAGAAGAATGCATGCGCTATGTGCGATGAGCTTGACGATGCATCGAAAACAACGGGCAGCGTCAACACTGTCCTTTTCGAAGACGGCAAGGTAAAGGGCTGGAACACCGACTACTTCGGATTCATCTACATGCTCACGAGAAAGGGCATCTCCGTTAAGGATAAGAAGGTTCTGGTGCTCGGCACGGGCGGCGCTGCATCGGCAGTCTTCTATGCTCTTAAGACACTTGGCGCTGCAGAGACATATGCATGTGACCTTGAGACGGACATCAACTATTCCAACGTTTATGACAGAGCGGGCGATGCTCAGGTCATCGTAAACTGCACGCCTGTAGGAATGTTCCCTAAGGTAGATAATTCACTTCTTGATCTTACAAGATTCCCTGCGCTCGAAGCATGCGCAGACGTCGTTTACAATCCTTCAAGGACAAAGTTCCTTCAGGAAGCAGAAGAGCTTGGCCTTAAGACATGCGGCGGTCTTGCAATGCTCGTGGCACAGGCATATAAGTCATCGAGGATCTTCGCAGGCGACACCGCAGGTGCCGGACTTCTCGGCAATCCCGACAGTGAGAACGGCGCAGCCTATGTTCCTTCTGAAGCGTCTGAACTTATCGAGAAGGTCATTAAGGTCCTTGAGAACCGCATGCGCAATATCACCATCATAGGCATGCCCGGTTCAGGCAAATCACTTCTTGCGCGTAATATCGCTGCTGTAACAGGCCGCACCCTGGTTGACCTCGACATAGCATTTGCAGAGAAATTCGGAAGGACGCCTGCAGAGGTCATCTCCGAATCAGGCGAGGATGAATTCCGCGAGATGGAATGCGAGATCGCGGCAGAGTTCCTGCCCAAGAGCGGACTCGTCGTATCATGCGGCGGCGGTGTCGTAACAAGAGACGTCAATAAGTTCTATGTGCGCTGCAACTCCAACGTATTCTATCTTGAGCGCCCGCTTACGGCTCTTACGGACAAGAACAGACCTATATCACAGCTCCACGGCGTTGAGAAGCTCTATGAACAGCGCAAGGACAAGTATGAGACATGGTGCGATTACAAGGTCTCCTACGACAGATTCGAAGAGAAGAACGATTTCTACGACAGAGCTATCGCAGATATTCTGGGGAAACTGAAATAATATGAAGATACTTGTACTTAACGGACCCAACCTCAACATGCTCGGCATCAGAGAGCCCGATATCTACGGCGCTTCGACCTACGATGACCTGATCTCCATGATCGAAGACCACTGCGCTGCCAAAGGCATTGAGGTAAAGTGCCTCCAGAGCAATCACGAGGGCGATCTGGTCGATTACATCCAGCAGGCTTATTTCGACAAAGTTGACGGCATAGTGATCAATCCGGGTGCTTATACCCACACATCGGTAGCGCTTCTGGATGCCCTGAAGGCAGTTCAGATCCCTGCAGTTGAAGTCCACATCTCCAAGGTGAACGAGCGCGAATCATTCCGCCAGATATCCTACGTCTCTTACTACTGCTCGAAAACCATTACCGGCAAAGGCTTTGACGGTTATATCGAGGCGATAGACTTCCTTAAGGGCTGATATATTTTGTGTGAAGCACTATTGGGGTGCTCAAATCCGGTAGTGATATTTTGGTAACGATTTTCCGATTTTCGTTACCAAAATGTGAAAAATCGCCCTGAAATTAATATTTTGGTGACGATTTTCCGATTATCGTAATCAAAATCAGAGCATTCCTCAAACAAAATGTCGGAAGATGTAGTATTATCTAACTTATGAAGTAAAAATATTGGGAGGATAATAATATGGCTAAGTTTTGTACCAACTGCGGCAGCCAGGTAAGAGATACGGCGGCTTTCTGCGCTAAATGCGGAACAAAGTTGGATCCTACTCCTGTTGCAGCACCCGAAGCGCCTGAAGCTCCCGTTGCTGAAGCAGTTCCTGCACCTGTTGCTGAGCCTGTTGTTGAAGCAGCTCCTGCACCTGTAGCTGAACCTGTTGTTGAAGCAACTCCTGCACCTGTAGCTGAACCTGTAGCAGAGGCAGCACCCGTTGCAGAGCCCGTACCTGTAGCAGTTCCCGTAGCTGAAGCAGCTCCTGCTCCCGCTCCTGTTGAGGCAACACCCACTGCAGCTCCCGCACCTGCACCGGCTCCGGCAGCTCCCGAAGCACCTGCTGCAGCTGAGCCGATCCCCTTCGAAGCACCTTCCGGTCCGGTTCCCGCCGCACCTGTCGTTGCCGATCCTGCAGCTGCTCCCAAGAAGAACAGCAAGGTCGGTCTCATCATTCTCTTTGCCGCAATCGGTGTTGTTGCTCTGGCACTTATCATTGTCGGCGTAGTATTGGTCATCAACGGCGGCTTGGGCGGAAATATCCTTCAGCGCATTGAGAAGAAGGATGCTGTCAAGGAAGGAAAGAAGTACACGATCTACGACGAAGACTTCAATGATTATATCGAGGAAGCCAAGTGGTGGGATTACGATGATACTATGGATAAGCCCGGTGTCTACAGCACAGATACCGAGACACTCGCATTCTCCATCCAGGTTAACGAAGATGCTGATGAAGAGATCTACTATGCTTACTACTACAGCAAGGATAAGGAATTCGACAAGGATGAGCTGTCAAAGCCCGTTTACTCTGATGACATAGTTCCTGTTGAGTACTACAACGGCAATATCTATTACAACATCGATAATTCCAAGAGCATCAAGAAGGGTTACTACGTAGTAATCGTAGCTTCTGATGAATCTCTTAAGAAGCCTTACGCTGTTGCTTACTGCGAAGTTAAATAAGCATAACGTCAATTGAACTTTCAGGAGGTTGTCTCATTTGAGGCAACCTCTTTCGTTCCCGTGTGCTATAATCTATCGGCAAGCACAGGAAATCTGATTTTATGAGAAAAGGAAATAAGATTATGGGATTTAGGAAATCTTTGACAGCAGTAGTACTTGCAGCTGCATTAGTCCTGGCCGGCACAGGCTGTTCCAAGAAGATATCTTCGAGCGATCCTTCCAACAAAGCAACTGTAGAGATCGTTGATCCGATGTCTTATGCTGCGATCGATGCGAAGATGCGTGAATATACTTTCGGACTTAACGAGTACATGAGAGAGCACGCAGCCGAGGTAACGCAGAAGACTGCAGATGGCGCTACTTTAGGCGGCGTAAAGGCGCTCTGCACTTATACATTATCTCCGGACAGCAAATACGAATCACTCCAGATGGAAAAGACTCTGGACAACGGCGTTCAGTACGACGAGTACTTCAATATGGGTGATTCCATCTTTATTACGCGTACAACGGTTTATAATGACGGCAATTTCGAGCCTGTCGACAAGTACTATATCATTGGCGGTGCACTCTATAAGGTGGATATTACCGACCAGACAGTAACAAAACTTAAGGATCTTAACGATCCCGCAATTGAAGAGACACAAGCAAATATAGATATCTATCTATCTTTTGAGGAGATAAGAGCACTCTATGCCTAAAGCAGAAGAGACGGAATTTACAGGATACACATTAGGGGAGGGCGTCAGAGACGGTCTCCCCATTGGTTTAGGCTACCTGTCGGTATCGTTTACGTTTGGCATCCTTGCCGTATCCAAGGGCTTATCCTGGATACAGGCGGGCCTTATATCTCTTCTTAATGTCACATCGGCGGGCCAGGTCGCAGGATTGGGGATAATGACCACGGCAGGCGGGATCCTCGCCATGATAATATCCCAGATCGTCATCAATCTCAGATATTCCCTGATGGGCATAGCGCTGTCCCAGAAAGCAGATAAGTCCATGACGCCGCTCCTTAGAGCGATACTGGCATTTGCGATAACGGATGAGATCTTCGGCGTCGCCGTCAGCAAGAAAAAGGAATTCGGTGCAAGGTATTTCTTCGGACTTACGATACTTCCTATCATCGGATGGGTAGCAGGCACCGTCATAGGCGCAATATTAGGCCAGGTATTCCCGCCGTTCCTTACAAATGCCCTTGCTATCGGCATCTACGGCATGTTCGTGTCGATCGTTATGCCAAAGGCCAAGCATGATAAGGTGATCCTTGTAAGCTCTGTCCTGGCATGCATCGTATCATGCATATTCTTTTACGTTCCGTTCCTTTCAGAGCATGTCTCACAGGGCTTTGCGATAATCATTGCGGCTGTCATAGCGGCTCTGGCAGGTGTTATCGCGCGCAGGAAGCTTGAAGGCAGGGCAGGAACGGTAACCGCAATAGTATTGGGAGCAGTGCTCGTTGCGCTTCTTGCTGTTTTCGCGCCCTCGTATGAAATACCTGAGACTACTGAGGTTGCCTTCAGCGGTGCCAACGGGTCTTTAGACGGAAGGGTATTCGTGCCGCTCCTTATCGTTATGGCAGTAACGACATATCTTGTCCGCATGATTCCTTTTACCTTATTCCGCAAAAAGCTCGAAAAGCCATCCATTAAGGCTTTCTTCGACTATATCCCTTACACGGTATTGTCGGCCATGACATTCCCTGCGATCCTTTATGCCACGGGTTCTGTCATATCAGCTGCGATCGGATTCGTTGTTGCGCTGATCCTCGGATTCTTCGAGAGGTCACTCATAGTGGTTGCCGTAGGTGCGTGTCTAGCATCTCTTGTGGCCGGAGTGGTCATGATGTACATCTGAAAAGAATAAAGGCTGCCTCACACGAGAGACAGCCTTTTAGTACCATAGAAAGTGTAATTGTTAGAGGGTAATTAACTCCGACAGTTGCACTTTTCTTATAATTAGGGGAGTAATTGGCCTGACGTACGGCCTTTTGGATCTTGCATCCGTCAATAAAACTGTCAGCCAACCCCTTGTTATAAGCATTCGATTAAGCAGGTAGGGATCAGCTCCCGCGTAACCAACTAAACTGAATTGTAATAAGTGCGGCTTGGAACAATTACTAATTTCAGATTTAGGAGGTTCACATGATCAGCGTAGGAATTGATGTATCAAAAGGAAAAAGCATGGTTTGTATCCTTAAACCGGACGAAGACTATGTTTGTAAACCTTTTGAATTGCTTCACTGCAAAGAAGATCTGGATTTGTTAGACGAACTGCTTCAGAAACTTGATGGTGAAGTAAAAGTTGTTATGGAAGCCACAGGAATTTATAACCTTCCGATATTAACCTTTCTCGTCGAGAAGGGTTATTTTGTTTCGGTTATTAATCCTTGTGTAATGAAGAAGTATGCCAGGAACATCAATTTCAGGAATGTTAAGACAGACAAGAGAGACTCTGTAACCATTGCTAATTACGGTATAGAAAAATGGTTCAAACTGCAGAGATATGAATGTTCAGAATCGGTATACGCAGAATTGAAGTTGTTAGGAAGACGGTATCGCAGTTATATGGAATTGCATGTGAAAGCATTGTTAGAGCTCACACATGTATTGGACTATGTTATGCCAGGAATTAAGAATTTGTTCAACAGTTGGACAGAATCTAACAACAGAGACAAACTCTGCGATTTTGTTGAGTGTTTTTGGCATTACGACCTGATAACGGCAATGAGCTGCGAAGAGTTTGTTAAGGCATATAACGATTGGGCGGAAGAAAAGAAATACCATCAGAGCAATTCCAAGGCAGCGCAAGTCTACGAATTAGCATCTAATGGCATTCCCACGTTATCTTCCAGCCTTCCATCTACCAAAATGCTAGTGCTGGAAGCAATTAAAACATTGAGAGCCATAGATGACTCTCTATTTATTATCTTATCGCGAATGAAAGAACTTGCGAAGAGCCTTCC
>Ga0247611_10009392_pt1 | contig 11772 bp, 9 predicted proteins | sample 177DNAGHGhighgp2_FD_192422 | JGI IMG/M metagenome (GOLD analysis project Ga0247611, IMG submission 192422) | Sheep rumen microbial communities from Palmerston North, Manawatu-Wanganui, New Zealand - 1770 DNA GHGhigh gp2 | ecosystem: Host-associated > Mammals > Digestive system > Stomach > Rumen ... | reverse complement strand
TCTTTACCGCTCCGCACCGTTTAAAAGCCGACGGGGTTGTAAAATCCGCTATGCCGCTCTGCTATTCGGGGCAAATAATAGACGGGTTTACGCTCGTTTTCAAAAAAGGAAAAATCGTGGATTTCTCCGCGGGAAAAGGTTACGAAGTACTTAAAAATCTCATAAATACCGACAAGGGCACGCGGCAGCTGGGAGAAGTCGCTTTAATCGGCAAAAACTCACCTATCGCCAAATCGGGAATACTGTTTTACAACACTCTTTTCGATGAAAACGCAAGTTGCCATATAGCGCTCGGCAAAGGCTATCCCACTACGATAGAAAACGGCGAAAACCTGACACGAAAAGAACTTGCGGCGCGCGGACTTAACGATTCCGTTGAACACGTCGACTTTATGATCGGCACGAAAGATTTAATCGTCGAAGGAATTAAAAAAGACGGAACGCTCGTTCCGATATTTAAGGACGGCGACTGGATAATTTAAATTATAATCTGCCGAGATATTCCGCGCCGAAAGTTTTCAGCCACTTTCGGCGCGTTTTATATTCGGGACAATATTGTGAAACGAGCGCCCAAAATTTTTGCGAGTGGTTCATTTGTTTTCTGTGGCAGAGTTCGTGAATAATAACGTAATCGCAAACGTTATTCGGCAAACAAACGAGCAAACAGTTAAAATTAAGATTTCCTTTTACCGTACAACTGCCCCACAGTGTTCGCGCCCGCCTTATCGTTACTTTCCCGAAACTTACGCCTATAACACCGGCAAAATACGCTACCCTTGACGGTATAACGGCTTTTGCCGAAACAATAAAATTCTTTATTTCTTTTTCGGTAAATTTAGACAAAGCGGGTTTTCCCGCAATTTCCGCAAGGTGTTTTTTTATCCAAGCGGACTTTGACGATAAAAAATTTTCTATTGTTTGTAACGAAGTTCGGTAATTCGCCCTGACTATCACATTGCCGTCCGATTTTATCTGTACGGCAAGACTACGCCTTGCGGAACGAACGAGCGTGTATTCCATAATCTACCCGTTTTACAACTTGCGGCTCGGAAAGTCTTTCCGAGCCGCAAAATTTTATCTGAATTTTTTATTTATTGAGCGCCTTTTCGACTGCGACCGCAACCGCAACCGTCGCCCCCACCATCGGGTTGTTGCCCATACCGATTAAGCCCATCATTTCAACGTGCGCGGGAACGGAAGAAGAGCCCGCAAACTGCGCGTCGCTGTGCATTCTTCCCATCGTGTCGGTCATACCGTACGAAGAAGGACCTGCCGCCATATTGTCGGGGTGCAAGGTTCTGCCCGTGCCGCCGCCCGACGCAACCGAGAAATATTTAACGCCGTTTTCCACGCACCACTTTTTGTAAGTGCCCGCAACGGGATGCTGGAATCTCGTGGGGTTAGTCGAGTTACCCGTTATAGAAACGCCGACTTTTTCGAGTTTCATTATAGCGACGCCTTCGGGAACGTTGTCCGCGCCGTAGCATTTCACTTTAGCGCGCGGTCCGTCCGAATACGGTTTTTCATACACCACTTTAACCGTTTCGGTATAGGGATCGAATTCCGTTTCCACGAAAGTAAATCCGTTAATACGCGAAATTATCATAGCCGCGTCTTTGCCGAGTCCGTTTAAGATAACTCTTAAAGGTTTGGTTCTTACGGTGTTGGCGTTCAAAGCGATTTTAATAGCGCCTTCCGCCGCCGCAAACGATTCGTGTCCCGCCAAAAAGCAGAAACACTCCGTTTCGTCGGATAAAAGCATAGATGCAAGATTGCCGTGTCCGAGTCCTACCTTTCTGTTTTCCGCAACCGACCCGGGAATACAGAAACTCTGTAAACCGATACCGATAGCGGTAGCCGCGTCCGCCGCTTTTTTAGCGTTCTTCTTTATGGCGATAGCCGCGCCTACGGTGTACGCCCAGACTGCGTTTTCAAAACATATCGGTTGGGTACTTCTCACGATATCGTCGCAATCGATGCCCTTTGCAAGACAGATTTCTTTACACTCTTCCACCGACTTGATGCCGTACTCAGCGAGTACGCCGTTGATTTTATCTATTCTTCTTTCATAACCTTCAAACAATGCCATAATAACTCTCCTTACTCCTTGCGCGGATCGACGTATTTAGCGGCGTTTTCAAATCTGCCGTAATGCCCCATCGCTTTCTTGTACGCTTCGTTGGGCTCTAATCCTTTCTTGATAAAATCGGTCATCTTGCCGAGCGAAACGAATTCGTAACCGATAATTTGTTCGTCTTCGTCCAGAGCAAGGCGGGTAACGTAACCTTCCGCCATTTCAAGATACCTAGGACCTTTTTTAAGAGTTCCGTACATCGTGCCGACCTGCGAACGAAGTCCTTTGCCGAGATCTTCGAGCCCCGCGCCGATAGTCAAGCCGTCATCCGAAAAAGCCGACTGCGTTCTGCCGTAAACTATCTGCAAGAACAGTTCGCGCATCGCGGTGTTTATCGCGTCGCACACAAGGTCGGTGTTAAGCGCTTCCAAAATAGTTTTGCCGGGAAGAATTTCCGCCGCCATAGCCGCGGAGTGCGTCATACCCGAACAGCCTATCGTTTCGACGAGCGCTTCCTGAATAATACCGTTTTTAACGTTCAAGGACAGTTTGCACGCCCCCTGTTGCGGCGCGCACCAGCCGATCCCGTGCGAATAACCGGATACGTCCTTTATTTCTTTGGACTGAATCCATTTGCCTTCTTCGGGAATAGGCGCAGGACCGTGGTTAGGTCCTTGCTTGATACAAGCCATATTTTCCACTTCGTTTGAATATTGCATAAAGTTTCCTCCGTTTTATAGTTAAAGATAAGCCTTTAATTCCAAAAGTTAGTATAACATAAAACCCGCGATTTTGACAATCGTTTTCGGGCGGTTATTTGTCTTAATCTCCGACTTTTTCAAGCGTCCGCTTATAGTAGAACAGATATTGCTGAAAATACCCCGCGTTTTCACCGAATTTCGTCGTAAACTCGTCGGATATTTTCGACCTGTCCGTAAGCGTGCCGCCGAAATTTTCACGGTACACTTTTTCTATCCACGTATCGACGGGAAAACTGTCCGCACGGTGAAACCCGAAAAGCGAAACACAGTCCGCTACCTTCGGACCTACGCCGTAGATGGCGGTAAGCCGTTTTTTAAGGTCTTTGGTTGTAAGTGCGGAAAATTCCTTTTCGTTAAACGTTTCGTTAAACCCGTCCGCCAAACGCTTGATATAATCCGCCCTGTACCCTAAACCTATTTCCTTAAAAAACTCCAAAGGCTTTGCGGCAAGTTCGGAAAACAAAGGAAAGGTATAATATTCTTCACCGTAAAAAGTCCGTTTTTTGCCTGCGCCCGCGCAAAGCCGTTCTATTATACCCTTGATTCGCGGAATATTGTTGTTTTGCGAAACGATAAACGAAAAAAGCGCTTCCGCCCTGTCCTGATTTAAAATCCTTATGCCCTTGCCGAGTCTTGCGGCGGTTTGTAAAACGCCGCCCTGCGCCGCCCCCGCGGCGACTATCGCACCGTAATCGCGGGTAAGGTCGAAATAGTTTTCAAAATACGCGCGGTCGGCGTTCTCACACTCGATAACGGTATTTCCGCCGTCTTTATAAACAAGACAGCGTTTATCCGCGCTGTTTACAAAGTACGCGTTTCCCCTGCCGTTTACGGGAAAATAACGGAACAGTTGCCCGCATAAAAGCGTGTCCGTTACGTTAAAATATTCGCTGTCAAAAACGATTTTTTCCATAGTGAATAAAAAAAAGCGAAATAAAACGGTCGTTTTATTTCGCTTTATGAGTTAATTTTCTTTTGCGTAAACGCTTACCTGTTTGCCGTCTCTGCCAAGCCTTTCAAACTTGACGACGCCGTCTATCAAAGCGAAAAGCGTATCGTCTGCTCCTAACCCAACGTTGTTGCCCGCGTGGATTTTCGTGCCGCGCTGACGAACGATTATGCTACCCGCTAAAACCGCCTGTCCGTTAGCCGCTTTAATACCTAAGCGCTTCGCGTTGCTGTCTCTGCCGTTCTTGGTGCTGCCGCCGCCTTTGTGGTGGGCGAATAATCTAAATAATATCATAAATCTACCCCCTTATTTTGCGACGATTTCGGTTATCTTAACCGCCGTGAAAGGCTGCCTGTGCCCCTGCTTTTTCCTTTCGTTCTTCTTGGCTTTGTACTTGAAAACTACGATTTTCTTGTCCTTGCCCTGTTCTACGATTTCGCCTACCGCTTTATATGCGCTTGCATCTTTTGCGGTTTTGATACCGTTTTCGTCGGAAATCATCAATACGGGGAATTCGACTTTCGCGCCGACTTCGCCTTCGAGTTTCTCGAATCTGATGACAGAACCGACTTCCGCTTTGTACTGCTTTGAACCGTTTTCCACGATTGCGTACATACTCTCGTTACCTCCTAAAAGACTCGCCGACTGCTGGCGGCGCTGAAATTAAAGCGCACTTAAAAACCCCGTCGAGCGGTACTTTGTTATTTTACAATATAATAAACGGTTTGTCAAACGTTTTAGGCAAGAAAAACCCGAGTTTTTAACCTTTTTTGTTTACTTAAAGGTATATTTATTCCGAAAAGGCGAATACTTAAATCAAAAAGCAAAAAGGAGCGAAAATGTTAAACGATTACAACGTAAAAGCGGTGAACGACGCTTATAAGAACGCGCATATCGCGATGCAAAGTATCTCTGACCTTCTCCCCGAAGTCAAGGACGAAGGCATAAAAAGAGAGTTAGAAGAAGAATTTAAGGGTTACGAAACGCATATCAACGACATTTCGGCGTTTATGAAGGAAAACAAAATAGAACCGCAAGACATTAACGCATTTAAAAAAGCGATAATGAAAGGCAGTATCAAGATGAAAACGTTTTTCGACGACAGCAAAAATCAAATAGCCGATATGATGCTTAAAGGCACGGTTATGGGTATAAACGAACTTGCGCAAATGATGAACGAAAAGAAAAATCTTGACGACAACGTGAAAACGCTTATCTCCGAACTTTTAAAAACCGAAGAAAGTTACGAAAAAAGATTGAGAAAATTTTTGTAATTTATTTATTTAATATACTGTGCGGGCGGGGCAATTTTGCCCCGCCCGCAGTGATTATTTTACCGTTTAATTCTAAAAAATTCTGCACGCCTTTTCGGGTTTGCGCTTTTTGTTTTCGTTCTTTAAAGTTTTGCCCTTGGTCGTTCTGCCTTCTATCGATAATTCTTCGGTATTAACGCCGAAAACTACCCCGAAATTGTCCACCACCGCTATATCAAACGGTTCTTTAACGTAAGACGCGTATATTATTTTGTTCTGACGACCGAGTTCGCATATCTTAACGCCCTTTCTGTAACGCGCCATCGGTTCTATTTCCGCCGCAAGCACCCGCTTATAAAAGCCCGTATCGGTAATTATCACGAATTCGCCTTCGTCGTCTATCTGCCCCACGAATTTTATGCCGTCGCCCTTGTTGAGATTCACGCCCTTAACGCCTCCCGCAACTCTGCCCTGAACGGGTATATCGTCCTTTAACGCGTTCAGCACTAACCCCTGTTCGGTAACGAAGCCGATAGTTGTTTCCGCCCTGTCTTCTTCGACGCCGATAAGTTCGTCGCCGTCCTTTAATTTTATCGCCTGATAATACGGTTTGATAAGCGCGTACTCAGCCCATTCCGTCTTTTTAATCAAGCCGTCTTTTGTAAAGAACAACAGACATCCTTGCGGCAACGCGCTTTCGTCTACCGCAAAGAACGCGACGGGACGTTCGTTTCTCGCGGCGTCTTTTACGATATCGGTAAACTTATACCCTTTATCGCGGAAACGGGATTCGGGAGCAATCTCGGGGTCTATCTTACAGCAGTTACCGAGATTTGTAAACGCTATGAGCGTCTGATTGCTCTTAACGCTTGCGAAAATCTGCACGAAATCATTTATATCCGCATTTTCCTTTATTTTTCTCTCGCTCGACTTAAAGTTGCGTTCGGTCATCTTTTTGAACGCACCGCCGAAAGTTTCCGCCGCGACGAAATCTTCCACGGGCTTCAATTCCTGCTCCACGCTCTTTATGTCTATCGCTTCGCCGCCGTTGATTATATTACTGCGCCTGTCGTCTTTGTACTTCTTCTTTACGTCGAGAATTTCCTTTCTGACGACTTCCATCTGGCGCGCTTTGCTTCCGATTATCTCGGTAAGTTCTTCTATGCGCTTTTTGAGTTCTTTAAGTTCTTGCTCCAACTTTTCCACTTCGAGTTTGGTGAGCCGCGCTAAGCGCAAATCTAAAATCGCGTTCGCCTGAACTTCGGAAAGCGAAAACTTTACCCGCAGTTTCGCTCTCGCGTCCGCCGTGTTGTCGGCGTTCTTTATTATCTTTATGACTTCGTCGATATTTTTTACGGCGACAATAAGCCCTTCCAAAATATGCGCGCGCTCTTTCGCTCTTTCCAAGTCGAATTTGCTGCGGCGCAAAATCACTTCGCGCTGGTAGTTGACGTAGTACGAAATTATGTCCATAAGCCCTAACTGCGCGGGCTTTCCGTGGGCTATCGCCACCATATTGATACCGAAACTCGTTTCCAAATTCGTGTTCTTATAAAGATAATTGAGTATCGCTTTCGCGTCGGCGTCTTTTTTGAGTTTTACCACGGCGCGCATACCGTTTCTGTCCGATTCGTCGACCACGTCCGCTATATCGCCCAAAATATCTTTCTTCGCTTCTTTCAGCTCGGATATCTTTTTAAGAAGGTCGGACTTATTTACCTGATACGGTATTTCGGAAATGACGAGATTTTGTTTATCGCCGTTCTCCTTTTCTATATTCACGCGGGCGCGGATCCTTATTTTGCCTTTGCCCGTTTTGTACGCTTCTTCGAGTTCTTCGTCCGCTATTATATATCCACCCGTCGGAAAATCGGGCGCGGGTATATATTTCATCATTTCCTTTAAAGAAATTTTAGGATTGTCTATATACGCCACGACGCCGTTTATGACTTCGCCGAGATTGTGCGGCGGTATGTTCGTCGCAAGTCCCACCGCTATACCCATAGCGCCGTTTACGAGTAAATTAGGGAAACGCCCCGGGAGCGTGTCGGGTTCTTCTTCGGTATCGTCGAAGTTAAGGCTGAAATTTACCGTGTCCTTTTCTATGTCGGAAAGAAGTTCCAAGGCAAGCGGACACAACTTCGCTTCGGTATACCTATAAGCCGCCGCCCCGTCGCCGTCCACCGTGCCGAAGTTGCCGTGCCCGTCGATCAGGGGGTGGCGCATATTGAAATCCTGCGCCAAATGAACGAGCGCGCCGTAAACCGAACTGTCCCCGTGCGGGTGAAATTTACCGAGCACTTCGCCAACGATTTTAGCGCACTTTTTATGCGGTTTATCGGGCGTTAATCCCATTTCGTACATATCGTAGAGTATGCGGCGCTGAACGGGTTTCAATCCGTCTTCCACACGCGGAAGCGCCCTGTCTAAGATCACGTCTTCCGCATACGCTATCATCGAATTTTTAAATACTTCGTCCAAGGGGCTTAATATTATGCCCTTTCCGTTTTCGTTTTCCATTTATAACTCCCCCGATATTACGAACGTTTGATCTTTGCGAATTTATCCACTCTGTCGAAATCCGCGTGGTCGAAAATGTATTTTTTCCGTTCCGAAACTTCGTCGCCCATAAGCACCGTTATAAGTCTGTCCGCTTCCGCCGCGTCTTCTATCGTTACCTGCATAAGGTTGCGCTTGGCGGGATCCATCGTCGTTTCCCAAAGTTGAGCGGGGTCCATTTCGCCGAGACCTTTATAGCGCTGGATCTGATACCCCCTGCCGACCTTTTCTATCTTTTCGTTGAGTTCCTTGTCGTCGTAGGCGTATTCTTCGGTGTTGCCCTTGTACACCTTATAAAGCGGCGGCATACCGATATACACGTGCCCTTCGTTGATAAGTTCGCGCATATAACGGAAGAAGAAAGTTAAAAGCAGTATGCGGATATGGCTGCCGTCCACGTCCGCATCCGACAGGATTATGACTTTATGGAATTTTAAGTCTTCTATCGAAAAGTCCGAGCCTATCCCCGTGCCGAGCGCGGAAATTATAGTCCTTATTTCTTCGTTCTGTAAAATCTGGTCGAGTTTTTTCTTCTCGACGTTCAAGGGCTTTCCGCGAAGGGGCAAAATCGCCTGCGTCTGACGCACGCGCGCCTGCTTTGCACTACCGCCCGCCGAATCCCCTTCCACGATAAAGAGTTCGTTGAGTTCGGGTTTTCTGCCCGAACACGAAGCGAGTTTGCCGACTAAATTCGCACTTTCAAGGCTCTTTGTCGCGCGGGCGAGTTCCTTTGCCTTTTTAGCCGCAAGTCTGACTTTCGCCGCGCCCATCGCCTTGCTTATTATGGTATCGAAGGTCTTTCCGAGTTTTTTGTTATTCATAAGCGCGGCGAGTTCGTTTATAACGACGTACTCCACCGCGGGACGCGCTTCGGGATTGCCGAGTTTGTTTTTAGTCTGCCCTTCAAACTGGACGTTCTGCATTTTGACAGAAATTATAGCAGTCAATCCTTCCTTAAAGTCGTCGCCCAAAAGATTGTCGTCTTTATCTTTTAAGAGATTGTGTTCCCTTGCGTAGTCGTTAAAGGAACGAGTAAGCCCCGAACGGAACCCCGTTTCGTGCATACCGCCTTCGCCCGTCGGAATATTGTTGACGTAGGAAAACACGCTGTCCGTGTACGCGTCGGTATGTTGGATGGCGAATTCCACGAGTATGCCGTCCTTTTCCGCTTTGGCGTAAAGGGGTTCGCCGTAAAGCGTGGTCTTGCCTTCGTTAGCGTACTTGATGAAATCGATAAGCCCGCCCTGATACTCGTATACGCGGTGAAAATCGCTTTTCTCGTCGTAAAAATCTATCGTCAGCCCCTTATTCAGAAAGGCGAGTTCTTTAAGGCGTTTAAGTATGCTCTCGACCGAAAACTCCACCGTTTCGAATACCCGCGCATCGGGCATAAAACGCACGAAAGTCCCGCGTTTTTTGGTCTTTTCCTTGGTGTCTAAAAGCGGTGCGACGGGTACGCCCGATTTTATTTTGCCCGTCTTTTCGTCAAGGTAACTGTGAAATTCCATTTTATACACGGTTCCCCTGTAAACTTCGACTTTAAGCCACTCCGAAAGCGCGTTGGTTACCGACGCGCCGACACCGTGAAGTCCGCCCGAAAACTGATAGTTTCCGTTGCCGAATTTGCCGCCCGCGTGCAGTTGCGTAAATACGACCTGTACGCCCGAAACTCCGGACTTCGGGTGAATATCGGTAGGAATACCCCTGCCGTTATCTTCCACCGAAGCGCTGCCGTCTTTATAGAGCTTTACTTCTATCCTGTTGCAATAGCCGTTAGCCGCTTCGTCTATCGCGTTATCCACTATTTCCCAAAGTATATGGTGAAGCCCCTTGACGCTCGTCGTGCCGATATACATACCGGGGCGCATACGCACCGCGTCAAGCCCTTCTAATATTTTGATATCTTCCGCGCTGTAACTGTTATTTGCCATTTTCGCTCCTGTAAATCCTATACTTTACACTTTAACTTGTACCGTGTAAATTATATTATACAATATCTTGTATATTTTTACAAGTAAAAACGATATTTTTATCCGTGGCGATAATATAAAGCGCGGGCATTTTGCCCGCGCTTTAATGCTTTTAATCAGAAACCGCTATTTTACTTCGTATCCCGCCGCGGTTATAGCCGCTTTCACGGCGTTTATATCCGCTTCGCCGGAAAATTTGACCGTCTTTTTCTTTAAATCGACTTCTACCGACTTTATGCCGCCGACGCTTTCCACCGCTTCGGTTACCCGCTTTTTACAATGTTCGCACATCATACCTTCGACTTTTATTTCCATTTTTATATCTCCTTTATCTTTATTTTTGCCGTAGCCGTTTATCCTTAACGCATTTAGAACCACGAACAGAGAACTTATACTCATAGCGAGCGCCGCCATCCACGGTTCAAACACTACACCCAAAAATGCAAGCGCGCCCGCCGCGACGGGTATCATTATAACGTTATAAAAGAACGCCCAGAACAGATTGCCCTTTATTATCCCCACCGTCTTTTTGCTTAAATTTATAACGTCCGTTATTTTCGTGAGAGAACCGCCGACTATCACCACGTCCGAACTCTCTATCGCTATATCCGTGCCGCCGCCTACCGCTATGCCTATATCCGCCGCCGTGAGCGCGGGACTGTCGTTTATGCCGTCGCCCACGAACGCCGTAAAATAACCTTCTTCGCGGTATTTACGGACGTAATCCGCTTTACCTGCGGGAAGTACGGAATACTCGTATCTTTCTATTCCCGTTTCTTCGGCGACGCTTTTTGCTACCGTTTCCCTGTCGCCCGTTATCATAACGGTCGTTATCCCATTTTGCTTTAAGGTCGCCACCGCCGTGCGACTATCGGTCTTTACTCTATCGGATATCCCGAACACGGCAAGCGTTTTTCCGCCCGAAGACAGCGTTACCGCGGTCTTATCGGGAAAATAATCCCGCGTATTCCCGCCGAAATTTCCGAGCGAATAGTTTTCGCTGTCAACCGTCGCCGAAATGCCTTTTCCTATTTCATAAGAATAGTTTTCCGCGCGTTTTTCCGTTTCACCGCAAAAGTCCGTTATCGCCGCCCCCAGCGGGTGGTTGGACTGCTTTTCGAGCGCCGCCGTTACGGCAAATATTTCCGCGTCGCTTTTATCCGAAAGATTTATGAAGCCCGTTACTTTGGGCTTACCTTCGGTAACGGTAGCGGTTTTATCCATTAACACGCAGTTTATTTTTCCCGCGCTCTGCAAAGTTTCGCCGTCTTTAATAAGCAGTCCGAGCGAAGCCGCCTTCCCCGTCGCCGCCATAACCGCCACGGGAGTCGCGAGCCCCAAAGCGCACGGACAGGATATAACTATAACGCTTATCATACACTTTACGGCATAGTTGAGTTCGCCGTTAAAGACAAGTTGCAAGCAAAAAGTAACTACCGCTATCGCTACGACTATCGGAACAAACACTGCGGAAACCCTATCCGCAAACTTCTGCATAGGCACTTTGCTCGCGCCCGCCGCCTTTACCGTTTCGACTATCTTTGAAAACACGGTGTCTTCGCCGACGCTTTCGCATTTAACGATAAGATATCCCGAACGCAGAATACTGCCCGACACGATTTCGCCGCCTACGGATATTTCTTCGGGAATACTCTCGCCCGTTATCGCCGACTTGTCTACCCCCGCAAGTCCCTTTAACGCTTTTCCGTCCACGGGACAGTAATCGCCCGCCTTCAAAACTATAAGGTCGCTCTTTTTCAGTTCCGCGGTCAAAATCGTTTCTTCCTTATCGCCGTTAAGCCGCGTTACCGTTTTAGGCAAAAGTTTATTCAGTTTCTCTATTGCCGCGCTAGTTTTGCGCTTGGAAATTTCTTCGAGATACTTGCCTAAATCGACGAGCGTTATAACCATCGCCGCCGACTCGAAAAACACGTGTGTTTTACTTGCCGCACCCGCTATCATAAGCACGGACATCACTATACTGTAAACGTAAGCGGTAAAAGAACCCAAAAACACCAGCGTATCCATATTCGGCGAAAGGTTTTTCACCGCGCGCACACCGCTTTTATAAAAGGTAAAGTTTATCGCTATTATAACGCCCGCAAGAACGAATTGTAATATTAAATCGACCGCGAGCCCAGCATTAAACAGACTTTCAAACGTCGGCGCGCCGAACATTTTAAGCATTGAAAGATAGATAAGCGGC
>Ga0247611_10009391_pt1 | contig 11772 bp, 7 predicted proteins | sample 177DNAGHGhighgp2_FD_192422 | JGI IMG/M metagenome (GOLD analysis project Ga0247611, IMG submission 192422) | Sheep rumen microbial communities from Palmerston North, Manawatu-Wanganui, New Zealand - 1770 DNA GHGhigh gp2 | ecosystem: Host-associated > Mammals > Digestive system > Stomach > Rumen ... | reverse complement strand
CTTCAACTCTTCTGGAGATACAAAATCACGACCAGCCAACACACCATTCCATCCACTATAGACCTCATGCCCATAGCCTATGATAGCAATATCGTAGTAATGTCTTACCTCTGTTGTTTTGATACAGCGATATACTAATTCGTTTATTTGATTGTTCACAATCCTAGCAACAGCTTCTGCCAACGACATCTGTTCACCGTTAAGAGTAGTTATGCGTTTCATAGATACAGATTGGTCTACCAAGAATATAAATGCCGTAGGTGTATTCCTGGTAATCTGGGCTGTATAAGGATTTTTGATTTGCAGAGCCTTTGGCTTCGACGGAATAGGAATACCAAAGTTCCCAATATTCTTGATATACTCCAACGGAATGAAATTCTTTACGAGCACCTCTGCTTGGAAATAAGGCTGTTCTTCCTCAGGCAGATCAAAATGGGTGCGAACCTTTACCGACTGGAAATGAATCTGTTTGAAGTCCGAAAGTGTCGGACCAATAATCGGTTTGATGGTATGTTTTGCAGCATTCAAATTAGCATACAGAGTCTCATTCCAATAAATCACCTCTGGGTCTATTTCCAATATCACAGGATTAGATATTCTACCGTCTTTCATAGCCACATACATCATAGGATGTTGTGTCGTAAAACTCACTCTTACGTAGTCCTCAAGATTCCTTCCACTATCCAATTGTCTCGAAACCGGGCTGCCACCAGGCTTGTTAATCTTAATCCCCTTGCGCTCGCAATCCATCCACGAATACAACCCGCCATTCTTGATGATTGACTCCAAATTATCTCTATCCGTAAAGTGATATAGCTTTACGATCTTATACTCATCGAGCACAGCCTTGAACTCCTGCCAATTACTTTTCTTATCCATAGTTCTACCCTTTTATTCATTAAACAATTCCAACTGCATATTATTGTCTTCTTTCTTCGTTTTTTTCTTCCTTTTTGCTTTAGGAGGCTTTTTCTCTCCTGCCTCAGTTTGAGGGGATTTGCGATCCTCCTTACTTTGAGCGGAAGGTTTATAATCTCCATATGGATATATGCCCTCAACGTATGCCTTTATTAGCGAGGCGTGCGACAGAGGCTTCTTCGCATTCTCCACGTCAGCATTCGTATCATAGTCCAGCAAAACGATGGTCTTTGTCTTACTGGCCTCTCTCAGTCGCTCTATGATATTTGCCACCTTATTCTCCAACACCCATTTATATGTAGGAATATAGATTTGCTTACGAGCTTCAATATAACCAAGAAGTTCTGTTCCATTTACACCTTTTCGATGTCCCAAAGGTCTGCCAAACCGTCTGACTGTCCGTTTGATATTCTTCATTGTGTCATTCTTGAACATCTCGACATCCACATCACAACTCTCAAAAACCTTCAGTCCCTGCCATATTGCTTCTACACAAGTAGCAGTATATCCTTCGCTAAATGGAACTGGTATGCCATAGTGAGGATAGAAGGGACTCAACTTAACAAGCCCATCTTTAGCACTGCTTGTCACATCTGCCAGTATCGCATCCGGATAGTTCTTCAGTATCGTGGCAGCCTTCTTCCGTTTCGACTCTACAATAATCATTTTTTCTTATTCGTTATTACCCATTCACCATCTTTGCGTCCACCTTTGCGGACAAGAACGCCTATCTTCTTTAGTATAGCAATGTCTCTTTCAATGGTTCTAACATTCATTGTATTCTTTTCCGACATCTTTTCCGACATCTTTTCCGACATAGCTTTTGCGGATATCTTTGAGTCAACGGATATCATTTTGAGAATCTCTGTTTGTCTTTCTGTCAATTCTCCTAGGACATTCTCTAGGACACCTGTCTGTCCGCTATTCACATTATTTCTTTGGAATGTCACCTTAACTCCACCATCCACAGACTCTATCTTCGGCATAGGTAAACCAGCACCTTCGAAACCGTCACGGATTTTCTTGTAACCACGTCCCCAAGATTCAATAAATCCAGCCTTAAAGAATGCATAGGCGATATTCTTGTTTCTGGGTTTAGAGGAGTGTTGAGCCAGCAATGTTTCGGGTGTATAACCCATAGGCAACTCACCTTCATTCCACACTTCACAATAATCATCCCATACACGCATTTGAATATGAACACCCGTATAATCCTTATGACAGATTGAATTGTAGAGTATTTCACGTAGAGCATCCTCTGGCACCTCGAGAGTTTCTATTCGCTGCATGCCTTCATAATGTATGGGAGAGGTGAAGTACTTTGTTCTCAGGATTTCCACCACCCGATCTGTCATCTGCATAATATTGCCTTCTACTACATCCTGCGTAACCAGGTCTGCCTCATCCTTTCTAAATCGGCCAATCCTGAACTCCACACATGTAAAATACCGCATGGGATTCTTAGCAAAAAGAAGCAATGCAGCATTCTTTAATTTGCCGTCTTCACTGATCAAGTGCAGGTTTTCCAAAACTGACTGCGTGGAAGCATCTGCCTCTTCCTCATTAATACGCCCAGCTTTGATGCCTTTACGCAAGAAATAGTCAATTGCACTCCGATCCAAATCATCTATAGTGGCAAACTCATTTGTAATTTCATCCCATGAGCGTCCCATCTTTTTCAAGATGAATTGCTGGAGAGCAGGTCCATGTAGTTCCTGCATGGTGCTACCTGAACGATAGTAATACTTACCTTTATAGTTGATGGGGATATTGCTTGGCTCAATCACCACTTCGATATATTCAAGTCCATCCTGTTCAAGCAAGTTCACATCCGCCACAATACCCATCGTAGTGACAATCTTATTGGGGATGTCTTCCATCAGCCTATCTACATTTTCGAGGCCAATGATCTCATGATCATCATTCACACCGAAATACATCACAGCCCCCTGTGCATTTGCAAATCCACAAATCCACGCTAAATATTTATCATGCCAACTCTCCTTATATTCAATATTCTGGCATTCCTTTGGTTTCATTTTTACCATATCCTATTTCCTTTCGTTTACAAAGTTACAACTATTATGTTTCATTTTACTTATCGTAGTACGCAAAATATTATAAATTAACTCCATCTTTTAATTAAGTCAACACACATCCCAATACCCCGATATATACCATAATAGATGGTTATCGGAAGTAATATAAAAGCAAAAAAACAATTATTAAATGATCCGTCACGTTTTATGTAATCAAAATAGCAAAAAAACCATGCAATTAATCCAACGCCAAATCCCCATCCTAAGGCAGTCCATACCTCATCATTACAATTGATACTATAGTATAAAAATATGATTATAGTAAGGATATGTAATAATAGTGCAGATTGCCATTTTGTAGAATTCATATTTTGAGGGTGGCCTGTAGACTCCCTTGGAGTAGTTTTATAATCAATATGTTTATCAGAAATGGTTCTAATGTTTACATTGTTTTCTCCAGATTTCCCCAATTCTATATACGCTAATTCTATTATTTCAGATTCTCTCGCAAGTATATCGTTGATCTCTTTATCTTGAAGTTTAATCGCCGTTATTAACTTATTTACAGGAGAGAACAACCCCTTTGTTATGTGGAAATTCTTATTTTTACAAGCCTCTTCAAATAATGTTTTATAATTTGTAGATGTTTCAATGGCAGAAGGTATGTCATTGAAAACAATGGATTTTTGAATATTTGAATAGTCATTCTTGGAGAATAACAATCTGTCTTCTGCACCATATTTTGTCAAATAGTTTTTGTTGACAAAAACGATACACAAAGACAATAAAATAGAAAGTATTGAAAAGTCATCAATGTGTTCGTCAAAGAGTTCTTCATTTCTCTGTGGATGACAAAAATCTGGTGAACCCATTTCACGAGCTTTTTGACCTTTCATAGATGGAACATACATTCCATCATAATCAACAAGGATAAGAGTACAGTCTTCACATACCAAGATGTTATCTGGTTTCAAATCACCATGAGCAAAGGGCTGTGTAATGAGCCATTCTGCAAGTTGATAGAAATTTTCCAATAAAGTTTCGATAACATATTTACTTGGTATATTCTTACGTAAGTATTTATCAAGAGGCTTGCCTTCCACCCAATCCATTAGCAACACAGGGAATTCTGTATCCGTAGTCTGGTCAGTATCTACAAATAGTTCTTTATCCAGATATCGGATAGAGAGAATATAAGGTGATGAGACATTTTCAAGTTCCTTTGCAATCTCACGATAAGCCTCAGTCCGTCCTTCCTGTTCTTTCGTAAAGCACTTCACTGCATAGAACTTTCCACTCCGCTCATCCTTCATCTTAAAGACCACAGCAAAGTTGCCACTTGTCATCACAGGTAACCCGTCATCACCCAATACCGGCCTCAGATAGCTCAGTTCCTCGAAGTTATCTTCTGCCGACTTTATGGCTTCTATGTATTCCGAAATCAATGGGTAATTCATTTTCTTATATTAAATAGGGTAGATCATCGGCATCATTATAAAAACGGGCTTATTATAATTGGCAAACGCCGAATGCGTCTCCCATACAGACTTGGTTACATCTTTCTCCGCCCGCTTCGCCTCCAGAGTGATGCGTTCTCCTTTCAGTAGTGCTGCTCTTATTTTTTTCTTGTCTATTCCCATATAACAATTACGTTTATTCCTTCGTTTTTTTAATTCATCAGACTCGCTTCTGATAGCCCTTAACTTCTTACGTCCCTTTGGCAGCAGATGAGCAGAACTCTAGCGTGTTCTTCCTTCGCTTCATCTATATTTCACCTATATAGAACCATCTATGCTCTTTTCATTGGTTTCACGCTATGCCACCACAGAAAATCTCGGGTCATGTTTCCTTTAGTTTATCTTTATATTCCCATAACATTTCTTCGAATTTAGTTCTAGTACCATAAGGAATGAAAATAGTTGCCAAATTTGTACAACCCGAGAAAGCAAAGTTTTCAATGCTGGTCATGTTAACAGGTATGTGGATACTCGTTAGACCATAACATGCTGCGAAAGCAAAGTCTCCAATGCTTGTCACGCTATCTGGGATATGGATACTGGTTAGTTTTTTACAGCCATCAAAAGCATGTTCTGCAATGCTTGTCACGCTATCTGGGATGTGAATACTCGTTAGGTTTTTACAGCCAATGAAAGCACATTTTCCAATGCTTGTCACACTATCTGGGATATGGATACTGGTTAGACTTTTACAGCCATCGAAAGCATGTTCTGCAATGCTTGTCACGCTATCTGGGATATGAATACTCGTTAGGCCACTACAACTACAGAAAGCCGCTTCTCCAATGCTTGTCACGCTATCTGGGATATGAATACTCGTTAGGCCACTACATGCTACGAAAGCAAATTCACCAATGCTTGTCACGCTATCTGGGATATGGATATTAGTTAGGTTTTCACAGCCAATGAAAGTATATATTCCTATCAATGAGACACTTTGGGGGATAAAAATTGACGCAAGATCCCGGCAATTGTTAAATGCATCATTACAGATGACTTTTGTGCCGTTATATATCGAATACGATATTATATTTTCTGGAGCCCTTAACAGCCTTTTCTTATCTTGACTATATTTAACTCCATATTTGTCAATCCATGCATTTGCTATGTCTTCATTGGTGACTTCTGTAGAAAGATTCTCTTCCTCATATTGTGACCGATCTGGTCTCGAGAGATTGAAAATACTAAAAGAAACTTGCGAAAGACTACCCTGTGCTGCTGCCAAAATAAATAAAGCATATAGTGTTGCCAGTTCTGTGTCTGGCATTAAAAGCTTTAATGCATCCAGAAGTTTGCATTCAGAAAGATTCCGATAGTCACTTTCAGTAAACAAGAGCTTATCTGTAGTACCAAACTCCATTAAGAGAGAAGGTTTAAGAGCAATAGTTTTTAGTGACAGGAGTATACTCGCTATTGAGAAATCATCTATGTGTTCATCAAATGTCTCCTCTGTTCTGCTCGGATGACGGAAGTCAGGACTGCCTAATTCTCGTGATTGTTGTCCCTTCATTGCAGGCACATACATACCATCATAATCAACTAAAACGAGAGTACAGTCTTCTCGAACAATAATGTTGTCTGGTTTCAGGTCTCCATGAGCAAAGGGCTGAGGAATAAGCCACTGAGCCAACTGGCTGAAACGATATGCCAGCATCTCAAGGGCATACTTGTCATCAAGGTTCTCACGCAGATATTTGTCGAGCGTTTTGCCTTCCACCCAATCCATTAGCAGCACAGGGAACTCCGTTTCTGTTGTCTGATCAGTATCTACAAACAGCTCTTTATCCAAATAACGGATAGATGTAAGATAAGGTGATGAAACATTTTCCAATTCCTTTGCAATCTCACAATAAGCCTCAGCCCGCCCTTCCTGTTCTTTAGTGAAGCACTTCACAGCGTAATATTTTCCATTCTGCTCATCCTTCATCTTGAATACCACGGCAAGGTTTCCGCTTGTCATCACGGGTAATCCATCTTCACCCAGTACTGGCCTTAGATAACTCAGTTCCTCAAAGTTCTCTTCTGCCGACTTGATGGCCTCAATATATTCCGATATTAATGGGTAATTCATATACTTTTAGTTATTCATCCTTCAGTCTCGCAAGTGGTTCACGAAATTCCCTTATTAGCTCATATTCGGGTTCTGCATCTTTAAAAAAAACTTCCGAATCAATACCATTATTCGCAGTCAATCCTGTTGCTTGTAATACCGACTTAATTGCTTTTGGATTGACTTGTCTTTTCCATCCAGGAAATCCAATTTGGAGTACTCTCTCTGTCTTATAATATTTAATCCATCTAAACCTAACAATTTGTTTGTTACGATATACATTAATATGATTGTCATTGGGCTTATCCAACCACACTCCGAATTGTTTTAGTCTACGATTAAATTCTGCATAAGTAATTGTATATACTCTTCTGCTAGTTGGTCTTGTGTATTTTTTTATTTTGTCAGCAATAAAGTTGACTTCCGAATCATCTTTACCTTCATAATATTTGAAATTACTATATTCATTCAAACTATTTGCAGCAATTCGAACAATTAAATTTTCCAAATGTGTTTGCTCATATGCCATCTGCAAATCATTCTTGTGAAAAAAAAGAAGTAAAGACAATAATGCTGTACGCTTATTACCATCTTCAAACGCATGATTTTTGGTTATTCCATACAATAGTGTTGCCATTCTATGATAATCATCTTGCCATTTTTGTACGCCTCCAAACTCTACATCTTGTCTGTTTACTGCTGAAGACAACAGATTAAAGTTCTTCACACCATATACAATTTCGTCTCCTTCTGAAATAAAATAATCAGATACAATATAGTGAGCTTTCAAAACATCAAATTCACTTAGGCCTCCACTTAAAGTTTCTTTTCGTGGATTATACAACTTCATAGACCTTTCGAAATCTTCTTGTATATCTTTTCTTAAATTCATAGTTCTATTTTCTTATTTGTTTGCAATTGTAAAAAATTCCAAAACAATATGTATCCATTATATTTTGATATACCGAATAATTCATAAATAGTTAGAATGGTAAATCCTCCATATCTTTTTTAACTGGTTCATCACATAGAATCATTGCATCGCACTTAATAGCAATGTCTAATAACTTATTTGAGAATTCATTTGAAGGATTCGCCAATTTTATGTATAGGGTGTCTATTGGCCTTGTTATCGCCATATATATCCAATGCAATGCGAACTCATTTCTAAGGTCTTTATTGTCTGAAAACAAGATTTGACTATTATTTGCATACCACTCAACTTCGTTCCTAGCATACAATTCAGCATCTTTGCTTGATCGCATGTTGTAGAAGAATGTATCTAAATCAACACACATAACGTTCCATGCTTCCAATCCTCTACATGATTCATAATAGATAAATCGTGTTTCATTCGAGGCGGGAACAGACAACTTGCTTTTTTTATCAACAATTCCATTCCATATTTTTAGTTCCTGACTTGATATGTCCAGCCTTCTATTTGTTGATTTATCTATAATGTCAACATTATCTAATTCGTCAATAACAATTCCCTTTTCTATTGCTTTAGAAGAATAGCCTGTGGTTGGAAGCAATATTATACAATTTTCATAATCCGAACAACCTTGTACTTTTCCCTCCTCTCTAATTTGGCATAATATGTCATTAGAAAATCCTCGAACACTATTTCTGGTATCTATTATAACACGTCCTAATCCTTTGGATTCATTTGCAGACTTTGTTTGACTAGCCACATTGAAGAATGCACCAAACGCATTAACAAATTTGACTATATTCGCTTTTTGGCGATAACTTCTTCCTGGTAATGTAATGATATCCGCTGGAACAGGAACCTCTAAAGCACGAGTCCAATCTGTCACGAGCGATGTCCTAATTAATTGATCTTTTCCACCAGAAGTAATTACAATATTTTCTGCACCATAAATCTTCATTAATATGAGCTTTTCATAATTATTGCAGTCTTGTGCTTCATCAATCAAAATACTTTTAGACCATTTTTGATACCTAATAGTATTTTGAACATCTTTATTAAACTCTTCGAATTTATATTCTGATGTTAAATCCTCGTCACGTTTTTTGTCTGTTTTAGACATGAGATTCAACAACTCACGCCTATCCTTGATGTTGTATTTTTCGTAAAATTCATGAGGATTATCAAGCATCAAATACATATTCTCCAATACTTTATTATAATCAGCAAGGAATAATTCGTTTCCAAGCTCATTTAATAATATTTCCTTTCGTTCTTGTATATATGACTCCCGTAAAACTGATATAGATTCTGCACTATAGATATTTGTATCCAAATACTTTAGATATTTGGTGATTTCAACACGATCACCAGAGTCTATATCATCCTTATATTTCTCCCAAAAAGTCTCATTATTAGGCCATTTGTCTGTTTCCTCCTTAAATAATTGAATATAATCATCAGCGATGTTTAGTCTTTGTGTACATACATTCATGAGTTCTTTAAATCTTTTCTCTGTAAAAAGAGACTGAATTCCCATTTTTCTTGATAGACGATAGAAAAAGAAGTGCAAAGTATGAATATATGCATTCGTATTTCTAAACACAGGCATTCTACACAGGCAATGTTTCAAATCAAATACCAATAGATGGTTATAAGTTAGAAAACGACAACGGGACCCTGAAGCTACTATGTTATTAAAGATTCTGGTTAGCATCAAGGTTTTACCAGAACCCGCTTTGCCTTGTAATATAGTTATCGCTTTACCTTGGTTATTAATGGCTTTCTGAGGTGTTGTAACATTTTTATCCGTTATTTTGTCTATCCGCTTTTTGGTAAGGATGCCTATTTCTGTTCTGTTGTTAGCTTCATCAATATAGTTATGAACTATTGCACCCAAATTGTCGACACTACCTAAGCAACTAATACTCTGTTTAAACCTTGCCCGATGACAAGCAAAATATAATATCTTTGAAATATCTAGTGGTGTATTAAATAAGATGTAATCATTCGAGAATGACTTCTTACAACCAGATGTAACAATCCAATAGAAATATGGACAATTCTTAAGAGGTTGAATGCAGTATGATGAGAATTTCTGCAAATAATAACTTTCTTTCTCCAATTCGTCAATATAATCAAGATATCCTTCTGACGAATAGAGAGTAGTGCCATCAGCATCAGTAATACTATTATCATAAAGCATTTTTATTCCTATCACTAAATTATTAAGATAGTATTTCCTGTTCCCATCTATATGCCAATAATAATTACCTTTTTTATCTGGAATGTTTATGAAAATAAGCAATTCTGTTTCACCAAATCCATCTGTGGCAGCAGGGAAATGATTCACGACATAGATATCTCCCTCTGATGCATGAGAACGTGAAAATATATCTTGTAGACCTTTTTTTATATAGTCTACAATCTGTCGATATTCACTTGAAACGTTTATCTCGTATATATTCATAAGCCACTATGTATATCAGAATGGTAATTCTTTTATTAAATAATTAGGAAGTATTGTTTCTATCTTTTTTTTATCACCATAGCCAACGTATATTTCAATAATTGGGCTTCCTTCAAAAGCATTGGTCCCAATATATTCTACACCATTAGGAATTAAAATAGAATGTAATTCCATACAATTACTAAATGCCCAATCTCCAATACTGGTTAATCCATAATTCAACTTAACTGATGATAATTTTCTACATCCTTTAAACGCGTGGGAACCAATTATCTTAATACTATTTGGTAATATAACAGATTCTAATTCCATACAATTAAGAAAAGCTTTATCACATATAATTATTGTTCCTTGCTGGATTGTATAAGAACCGAACAAAACCATTTTTTTCCAAATATGGGACCCTTTAATATTCTCCTCAGTAGGACCTTCTAACAATTTCTTCTTATCTTTACTATATTTCACACCGAATTCATCAATCCATGCACTTGCCAATTCTTCTGCTGTTACTTTAGTATCAAGATTCGGCTTTTCAGTTTGAATATCTTCAATCAGTTTATCTTCTAAACCAGGTAACATCTGCTCAAATCTTTCTGTTGTACCTACAGGGATCATAATATGTTCTAAAGATTCACAATTATAAAAGGCATCATATGCAATTTCCACAACAGATTGGTGAAAAAATACAACTTTAAGATGATCGCATCCATAAAAGGCATGCTCACCGATACTTATAACTGATGGCGGAATATGAACCTGTTCTATAGTCTTGCAATAATCGAAAGCAGAATCACCAATTATTCTGACTCCATCTGGAACAAAAAAAGTATTACCCTTAAATCCAAAATGAATGAGTCGTTTCATATCACTTGAATATAATACGTTATTCTGAGCAACAAATCTGTTAGATAAACATATTATTTTTGCTAAATTATCACAACTCGAAAAAGGATTATTCCCAATAAACACAACTGACTTAGGAATAATAATTGTCTCAAATAATTGACCACGGAAAGCATAATCACCAATATGTGTAACAGATTCTGGCATCGTGATTTTTTTAAATTGAAAACAACCTGCCAAAGCCCAATCGAAAGCACGATTACAAATAACTTTTGTTCCTTCACGAATACTATATTCTTCCTCTATTCCGTATGATTCATCTGACGGTCCATATAGTAACTTAGTATTATCTATACTATAAGTAACAGCAAATTCATCCCACCAACTATCATTTTCATCTTTTTTAGAATATGAAGTTAATACCATTTGTGTTTGCTTCCACTCTAATAGTCTTGAATTTAGAAGACCATATAATGATTTTTGAATACTATTCTCTGACAGAACGATTATAAAGAAACTAATTAGATTGTTCAACATTATGTCTTCTGATGGAAACAACTCTTTTAGCAATTTACATTTACCAATATCATTATAGTCTTTTCCTGACAGTAACAAACCTTCTTTCAGTCCATATTTCTCATATAAGTTTGGATTATGAGAAATAGCTTTTAATGATAAAAGAATTACTATTAGTGTAAAATCATCAGTATGCTCATCAAAATCATTCTCAGTTCGCTGAGGATGCCGGAAATCTGGGGAACCAAGTTCGCGAGCCTTTTGACCTTTCATAGCTGGTACATACATTCCATCATAATCAACAAGGACAAGAGTTCCATCTTCACGCACTAAGATGTTGTCTGGCTTCAGGTCGCCATGAGCAAAGGGCTGAGGAATAAGCCACTGAGCCATCTGACTGAAGCGATAAGCCAGCATTTCGAGGGCATACTTGTCATCAAGGTTCTCACGCAGATATTTGTCGAGCGTTTTGCCTTCCACCCAATCCA
>Ga0247611_10009390_pt1 | contig 11772 bp, 8 predicted proteins | sample 177DNAGHGhighgp2_FD_192422 | JGI IMG/M metagenome (GOLD analysis project Ga0247611, IMG submission 192422) | Sheep rumen microbial communities from Palmerston North, Manawatu-Wanganui, New Zealand - 1770 DNA GHGhigh gp2 | ecosystem: Host-associated > Mammals > Digestive system > Stomach > Rumen ... | reverse complement strand
TTAGGTGTGTTAAAGTCATCATCCATATAACTTTCAAATTCTTTAATATCTTCACTTAATTCTTTAGTTAATTTGTCATCCATCACTAAAGATACATAAGCTTGCTTATAAGCTTTAGAAATCTTTTCCCATTCTTTATTATATTGATTAATAATTTCATCAGTATAATTGATTGGTTGTCTATAATGACTTGATAAAATGAATAATCTAAATGCTTGATAAGGATATTCTTTAATTAAATCCTTAACCCAAATAGTTCTACCTTCTGATTTAGACATCTTTTGATTATCAATTTGTAATCTACCTACATGCATCCAGTATTTTGATAAGTGGTTATGTCCACTTGCGTTTGCTTGCGCTATTTCATTTTCATGATGTGGGAATTTTAAATCTGTTCCTCCACCATGAATATCTATTTCACCTTTAAAGATATCATCAATCATAACACAGCATTCTGTATGCCATCCTGGTCTACCTTTACCCCATGGACTATCCCATTTGATACCTACATCAGTATTTTTCCATAAAGTGAAATCTAGAGGAGATTCTTTCTTATCTTCAACATCGATTCTTGCTCCTGCAATTAAATCTTCTTTTCTTTGATTAGAAAGAATTCCGTAATCATCTATTTTAGAAATTCTAAAATAAACATTTCCATCATTATAATATGCATATCCAGTATCTTCTAAGTTCTTAATATATTTAACCATTTGGTTAATATAATTAGTAGCATATGGAATTACATCTGGTTTATTGCTTCCTAAATTAGCGCAATCAATAAAATATTGATTAGCAAATTTATCTACTATATCTTTTTCACTTACATTTTCTTCAATAGCCCTATTAATGATTTTATCATCAACATCTGTGATGTTAGATGCATATGTAACTTTATATCCTTTATAAGTTAAATATCTTTTAACGATATCGAAGAAAACAACTGGTCTTGCATTACCAATATGTATAAAGTTATAAACTGTAGGACCACAAACATACATGTTTACTTTGCCTTCATTTATAGTCTTAAATTCCTCTTTTTTGTCTGTTAATGAGTTATAAATCTTCATGTCAACCACTCCTTACGCATAATACACAATTTTATTATAACATAATTATAATAAATAATTCAAAAAATTTTTTAATATAAAAAAAATAGCCCCTAAGGGCTAATTTTATTTAAATGTTACATCGATTGTTTTGTTTTCTGAATCAATTTCAACAGTCCAAATTGCTGTATCCCATGTTGCAACTGATGGAGCATCAACAATTGAAATTGTATCTGTATATGGAGTAACTGTTCCATTAACATCTAAATCAATTTTAACGTATTTAACATTTACATCATCGATTACTGATAATGGTTTATCAACTCCACCATCATTATAAGTTTCGCCATCATATGCAAATACTCTAATAGCAGCTGTTTCATTTGAACCAGTTGTAACTGCTTTAATACCACCATTAATTATTGCTTTATGTAATTCAGTATGATATTCATAACCTCTACCAAATACTAAACCAGAATATAATTTTCCAGATTCTCCAAATTTACCTTCAATATCAATATTCATCTCGATATATGCTTGATTAATCTTTGTTGCTGTAGCTGAAGCAATTAATCCACCAATAATTACTGTATCATCATTTTCTACTATTTCTTCTTCTTTAATAGTCTTATAGTTAATAGATCCCTTAGCTACGACATTTTTAATATATTCAATAGTTATATCTTCTACACTATTTAAGTTAGCTTGACCAATTAATCCACCAATCTTAGATGCTCCATATGAAGTGATTGTTGCATCCGTATTAGCAATTGATTTATCTATATATGAACCAGCCTTTAAGAAACCAACTAATCCACCATAGAATAATGTTTGAGCTTTAGAAATATTTACTGTTCCACTAACACTAGCACTATAAATTTTACCAAATTTACTACTTGAATTTTGACATAGATAAGAAGTGATTCCACCAACATATCCTGTTGTTGCATTTGTTGAATCAATTGTAACACCAGTATTTTTTGAATAAGTAACGTTTGTTGCAAATGCATAACCGATTAATCCACCAGTATATTGTGTCTTAGCATCAACTGTAACTGTTGAATTAGTTAAGTTAACATTGATTAATTTTGCTTGATATCCATAACCACAAACAGCACCTGTGTAAGTAGTTGATGATGTAGTTCTTTTTACATTAACTTTAATATTATCAAAATTAACATCTTCCAAAGTTCCTTTTAAATAACCAAAGAAACCATTATAACTATTTTCTGATGTAATTGTTGCATTCTTAATTGTATAACCATTTCCAAATAATGTACCAGAGAAAGCAGTTGATGATGTAGAAGCTATTCCGCTAAATGCAACATCTTTACCTTCACTATCTTTTGCTTGATAATCTGCAAAGTCAATATCATTAGCTAATTCATAGTATGCATCAGTTGAATAATCTGTAGATAAGAAATCAACTAATTCATTTGCTGTTGAAATAGCGATAGGATCAAATTGTGTTCCGTCTTTCTTAGTTGTAATAACCCATGAATAAATGATATGAGCTTTTTGATTATAAGTACACATTACATCACAACGATAATCACAATCACTTTCTAGACCAGTAACTGATACTGTTTCACTGAAAGTAGTTAATGTTTTTGTTGTGAATAATACTTCGTCTTTCTTTGTTAGTTTATAGAAATTAACAAGCACACTTCCTTTAGTAACCATGTTCTTGTCATCGACAGTCAAATCAAATTTATATGATGATCTTTTAATATCTTCGTTCTCAATTTTAGCTACTGGCTTTTTACCACAGCCTGTAATTACAAACATAAGTACGAGTGTCATAAAAAATATGATTATTTTTTTCATCTTATCACTCCTTAAAATTATACACATATTAATTATAAAGTATAATTAAATTAAATGCAACTTATTTCTTTTATTTGTTGATAAAAAAAAGAAAAGCATTTTATGACTTAACAATCAATAAAACGCTTAACTATGCCATTATTGAATAATATATAATACTGCTGCTCCTATAGTTAGCAATATACCAAATATACCTAAAAGCAGGAATCCTTTAGACTTTTGGTATTTATATGAAAATAAAGCAGCACCACCCAAATAAGCAAAAGAAAATAATATAAAACCGAATGTTTCTTTTGTCTTTCCTAAAGCTATAGCAATAACAGCCATAAGCATAGATACCGCAATGATAATTGCACCCATTGTCATAATAGCTTCTCCTCTTGCATTTATTATAGCTTTTTCAGTTTGAGTCATTTTTCTAAGTTCTTTTTTATTTCCCATACAATAAATCACCTAGAAATATTATAATTCTTTAATTAATTAATGTAAATGATATTTTATTTCTTTGATTTATTATTTTATTAATGATATACTTTATATGAATCGGAGGTATTTAATTATGAAATATGGTTATTTTGACGAACAAAACAAAGAATATGTTATAACTAATCCTGCCACTCCAAGTCCTTGGGCAAACTATCTAGGTAGCCCTGCTTATGGAGCAATTATTTCAAATAATGCTACAGGATATAGTTTTGTAAAATCAGGAGCAAATGGTAGACTTATTAGATATAGATTTAATAGTTATTCAAATGATCAACCTGGTAGATATATTTATATAAAGGATTTAAAAACTAATGAATATTGGTCTAACTCTTGGGCTCCAACAGTTAAACCATTAGACAAGTTTGAATCACGTTGTATTCATGGTACAGCTTATACAATTATCTCATCTAAATATAATAATATTTTAGGTGAAGCACTTTATTATGTACCACTAAATTCTGAATATGAAGTATGGAGATTTAGAATTAAAAATAATAGTAATGAAACTAAGAAATTAGCTATTACTGGTTTTGTTGAATTCACTAATGAAGCTAACTATGAACAAGACCAAGTAAACCTACAATATTCACTATTCATTACTTCAACTAAATTCTATGATAATATGATTGAAGAAACAATCCGTACAGGTAAAGATAATCCTGAAAAGGCGAGATTTTTCGGTCTTGCAGGTGCTAAGGTAGATAACTACTGTGGTAGTAGAGAAACATTCATTGGAAACTATAGAAATTATAGTAACCCTGTAGGTGTTGAAGAAGGTTTAAAAAATGATTTAAACTATAACTTAAACTCTTGTGGTGCCTTGGAATCTATTATTGAACTTAAAGCCAGTGAAGAAAAAGTCTTAACATATGTTTTAGGTCAAAATAAGACAAGCGTTGCTAAAGAAATTATTAAAAAATATGAAGATAATAAAACAGCTGATAAAGAATTAAATGAATTAAAGAATTATTGGCATTCTAAATTAAATAATTTCCAAGTTCATACACCAGATGAAAGATTTAATAATATGGTTAACGTATGGAATTCATACAACTGTTTTATTACATTCACTTGGAGTAGAGCCGCTTCTTTCCAATATTGTGGTTTAAGAAATGGTTATGGATATAGAGATACAGTACAAGACATTCAAGGTGTTATTCATTTAGCTCCTGAAATGGCTTATGAACAAATCAAATTTATGTTAAGTGCTCAAGTAACTAATGGTGCAGGTCTACCTCTAGTTAAATATACTCATAAACCAGGATTAGAAAATACTCCAGATGATCCTGAATATGTAAAAGAAACAGGACATCCATCATATAGAGCTGATGATGCTTTATGGTTATTCCCTACAATTTATAAATATATTTCTGAAACAGGAAACTTAAAATTCCTAGATGAAGAAATCTTATATGCAAATAATAATGAAAAAGGCACAGTTTATGATCACTTAAAACGTGCAATTATGTTCTCACTAAATAATCTAGGAAATCATGGAATGCCTGCAGGTCTTCATGCAGACTGGAATGACTGCTTAAGATTAGGTAAAAAAGGTGAATCAACATTCGTTGCTTTCCAATTATATTATGCTTATATAATTATGGAAGAATATGCTGAGCTTAAGAATGATAAAGAATACTTAGAATTCTTAGCTAAAGAAAAAGCTAAATTATCTGCTATTCTAGATAAATGTTATGATGAAGATAGATTCATTAGAGGTTACCTAGAAAATGGTACTGTAATTGGTGCTAAGAAAGACCCTGAAGCTAATATGTGGTTAAACCCTCAATCATGGAGTGTAATTTCAACTTATGCTAAAGGCGATAAAGCAATTAAAGCAATGGATTCAGTTGATAGAGAACTTAATACTCCTTATGGAGCAATGCTAATGTATAAACCATACAATAAGCATTACTTTGATGGAGCATTAATGATTACATACAATAACTGTGTTAAAGAAAATGCAGGTATCTTCTCTCAACCTCAAGGTTGGTTAATCTTAGCTGAAGCTAAATTAGGAAGAGGAAATCAAGCATTTAAATACTGGGCTGAAGCTTGTCCAGCAACATATAATGACACTGCTGAAAAGCGTATGATGGAGCCATATGTTTATGGCCAATTCGTTGAAGGTAAGGATTCACCATTTGCTGGTAGATGTCATGTTCACTGGTTAACAGGTACAGCTTCTACTGTCATGGTTGGTACTGTTGAAGGTATTCTAGGTATCATGCCTACAACTAAAGGATTAATTATTAATCCATCTATTCCATCTAACTGGGATAAATATTCATTTACTAAGACATATAGAGGAAAATTACTTGATGTTACTGTATTAAATCCAAATGGTAAAGAACATGGAGTAAGTAAAATCACAATTAATGGTAAAGCAATTGATGGTTTATTAATTACCGATGATATGTTAGTCAAAGAAAACAAAATTACAATTGAAATGTAGATTAAGGTCTAGGACTAGTTCCTAGATCTTTTCTTTTTGTAATATTATATATTTACAAACTTGAATAAAAGTGTTTAATATGCTACAATAAAACTTAGTGGAAAGGGGTCATGTTAAAATGGCAGTAGTAAACTCAAAGTGCCCAAATTGTGGCAATATTATCAAAATTGAAACAAATAAAATGCTAAGTAGTTGTCCTTATTGCAAGTCTTCATTCAATACTAGCGATGCAATTCAAGCATATAGAACATATGTCGCTACAGGCGGAAATCAAATGGATAACACTTTTGAGATAGAGGATAACAAACTAATTCGTTATAATGGTAGATCAAGAAATGTTACTATTCCTGATGGAGTAGAAATCATCGGTTATGAAGCATTTAGATTTGATGGAGCAAAAGATGAACACATCCTTCAATCAATCGTAGTTCCTTCTTCTGTTAAAGAGATTGAAGAAGGCGCTTTTGCTAATAACCTTGTCTTATCAAGTATAGATTTATCAAGTTGTAGTGATTTAACTACTATAGGAGCTAGAGCTTTTTCTGGATGTAGAAGTATAGATGAAATTGATTTATCTAAATGTAATAAACTAGAATCAGTTGGTGAAAAAGCATTCGCAGGATGTAAGGGACTTAGAAACGTTATTTTCCCATCATCAGTAACTGAAATTGGTCAATCAGCATTTATGAATACTGGAATTACTGAAATAGATTTAAGTATGGTACACTTAAAAGAATTAGACACTCAAATATTTAAGAGCTGTCCACAACTTGAAAGTGTAATACTTGCTAATTGTGATAAAGTTAAAGATATTAGTAAAGATTCTTTCCCTGAATTAGAAAATATCTTAAGATTAGATTTCTCTAATTGTAAAAATATCACTTCTATCAATGATTCAGCATTCTGTAAATTTAAGAGATTACAATATATTAAATTTGATAACTGTGTAAACTTACAATATATCGAAAACAATGCATTTAAAGATTGTGTTAACCTAATTGAATGTACATTTGGAAATCTTCCAAAACTACAAGTAATTGGTAAGAACGCATTTAGAGGATGTAAAGCATTAGAAAATGTAGATTTAAGCAATACAGCAATTAAATCAATTGAAATTTGGGGATTTGGACAATGTCCAGTTCTAAGAACTATAAGTTTACCAGATACAATTGAAACAATCGCAAGCTGGTCATTCAATGAATGTGATAGCTTAGTACAAATCAATTTACAAAATTGTATTAATTTAGGATACATTGAACAAGCAGCATTCCAAAACTGCAAGAGTGCTCAACAAATTATCTTACCAGATAATGTAAATGTAATTTCTAAGAGTGCCTTCCAAGGATGTGCATTAGCTAAGAGTATTAAATTACCAGCAAATGTTGGTACTATTGAATCTCTAGCTTTCGCTGATATGGAAAACTTACAATCTCTATCATTTACAGATTGTTCAATTCTAATTTCAATTGATAAAGAAGCATTTAGAAATGCTACAAACTTACAAACAATAGATTTCTCTAATTGTGGAATCACTACTATTTGTGAAGAAGCATTTAAGAATTGTAGTAAGCTTAGAGATATCAAATTCTATAACAATGAGAATTTAATGTCAGTACAACTTGGAGCATTCTCTGGATGTAAGAAAATCAAAAAGCTTAATATCTCAGGAATACCTGCTGGAGATAAAGTGTTTGATAAGAAAGCATTTGATTCTGTAAAATTCACAACAAAATAAAAAGGCTTAGAAAAGCCTTTTTTTATTGTTTAAAAGTATTAATAACTAATTCTGCTTTTAGATTTGTATCTATAAAATCAGTTTTATTTTTCTTTAAATATTTAGCATATTCAACTGCCTTACTATCTTCTTTTAAAAAGAAATAATCCATTAGTAATTTCGCATTAAATATATTTTGATACATTACCTTATTATTTAACGGGAATATCTTTTCAATATCTTTAATTTCTTTATTACTATATATAGAAAGGTATAACTCTAAAGAATATGCATCCTCTTTTGTGATACTACCATGCTTATGATATGTGTTTAATTTATCACTAGCTAATTTTAATTCATCCGTATTTATTAAATATACTATCTCTAAAAAATAATAAGCTTGTAGATATTTATTTTCTGTAGGAAGATTTATTTTTTCATATTCATTTAAAGCTTTCTTTTTATTAATAAGGAATAAGAAATTAGTATTTAATATCCTTAAATAATTTTTTATATTATCATTTAGATCGCTATCTAAAAGATCATAATATTTATTTTGAAATTTACTGTATTTACAAGATTTGTAAAAATTCTCAAGCATTTTAGTCATTTCATTTGCTTTATTACTCAAAATAAAATCGCATCCTTTCTTAACTCTATTATATCAAAAAAATGAGACATTTAAAACGTTTATTGAAAACGTTATTTTATATAAAAATTCTAAAAATTATTGACATATATAAATAAAGGTATTAAAATAGGAGCATAACTTGAGAAAAGTCCAAGTGTGTTTTGTAAAGATTGCAACCAGAAACTGCATGAGTATATTTTTACAACTATAAACCACTTGGTGTGGTTTTTTCTTTATTCAAGGCATCTTGATTATAGCAAAGATTACACCATAATTTGGTGTATGAGTATATTGTTATATGAGAGCCTTGGTGGCTCTTTTCTTTTAGTTAAATACATTATTATATAGAGGAGAATAAAAAAATGAAAAAATTATTATTAGCTGTTTTAACAGGTGCCTCTGCACTAACATTAGCTGCATGTGGAAAATCAAACAAGATAGTAGTTGGTACTAACGCTGCTTTCCCACCATTCGAATATAAGGATGGTTCAAATTTAGTAGGTTTTGATATGGATTTAATCAGAGCTTATGGTGAATCAGTAGGTAAGAAAGTTGAAATCAAGGATATGGAATTTGATGCTGCTCTAACTAGTGCTTCTACTGGTAAAATCGATATCGCTATTGCTGGTATCACTAAAAACTCAAAAAGAGAAGAAACATTATCTTTCTCTGATGCATACTATGCATCTAACCAAGTAGTAACATTAACTAAGACTACTTATGATGAGCTTGCTCCAACTCTTGCAGGTTTAGAAGGTGAAGAAAAGATTAATGCTATCTTAAATGCTTTAAAGGGTAAAAATATCGGTGTTCAAAGAGCAACAACTGGTCACTTCTATGTTGAAGGTGATAAAGACTGGGGATTTGATGGAATCGAAGGTGCTACTGCAAAACCATATGATAATGGTGGTTTAGCAATGAAAGACTTAAGCGATGGTAAGATTGATGCTGTTATTCTTGATGAAGCTCCATCAAAGAATATCGTTTCTAAAAACTATAGTGATAAATTAGCTATTATTGATACTGCCTTAACTGAAGAAGAATATGCTATTGCTGTTAAAAAAGGTAATACTGAATTAGTTAAATCTTTAAACGAATTCATTAAGACTATCAAAGCTAACGGCGAATATGACAAATTACTAGAAAAGTACTTTGGATAATTACATTCTTTAATCACAAATAAAATAAGAAGCAGTAATGCTTCTTTTTTTAAATAAATATTTCCTTATTATGTGATATAATAAGATTTAGGAGATGAGATTTAGTGGAAAAGGCAAAGAAAATATTGTTTGCTGGCGCACAAATCATATCAGTTATAGGTGCAGTCGGGTGGCTTATCGCATCATTTATAAGCTATGCCTTCTCTGTAGATCCAGTTAATGAAAGTTCTAAAAACATTTTAGTTGGATTAAGTGTAATGTATCTAATATTTAGTATCTTATTCACTGTTAACGCATTTTTATGCTATTTTGGCAAGAATAGTAATAGTAAGCCTATTATGATACTAAATCTGGTATTTGGTTTTCTAAGCGCACAGCTTAATGCCATAGGCGCAGTCTTTGGTTTAATAATCAAATTTAAGAATTTACCAACCTCTAATACAGCTAATAAAAAAATAAGCAAAGAAAGTATAGTAATGATTGTCATGCTTCTTGCCTTAGCATTATTCTTATTATTGTTCTGTATTATTAACAGAAACGATTTATCTGCTCGTTTCAATAATAGTTTCTCTAAGGGTAATTTAAATGCAATTTTAAATGGTTTAAGAATTACTATTGTAATCTCAGTATTTGGCTTTATAATAGGATTATTGTTAGGATTGATTACTTGTTTGGTCGAGGGATTAAGAAGTCAAAATTCCTTTGTTTTAGGTGTAAAACAAGTATTTAAGGCATATGTTAGTGTATGTAGAGGAACGCCAACTGTTGTTCAATTATTAATTATTTATTTCATCATATTCGCAACATATAGAGGGCCAGAAATTATAATAGCTATACTAGCGTTCGGTCTAAATAGTGGTGCCTATATTGCTGAAATATTACGTGGTGGTATTAACTCTGTACCAGTAGGCCAAATGGAAGCTGGACGTAGTTTAGGCCTTCCATATAGTAGAGTAATGATTAAGGTTGTATTCCCTCAAGCAATTAAAAACTGCTTACCTTCTTTAGGTAATGAATTTATTACTTTAATAAAAGAAACATCAGTTGCTTCTTTCATTGCTATAATAGATTTAACAAATGCTATGAAGCATATAGCTGATGCATCATATGACTATACTTTAGTATATTTAGTTATGGGCATGATCTACTTTACTATCGTACTTGGTATATCATATTTATTAAAATTACTTGAAAGGAGTTTGAATAAAAATGCAAGATAATAAGACTCCTATAATTGAAGTAAAGAACTTAACTAAAAATTTCGGTGATCTTCAAGTTTTAAATGATATTACTGAAACTATTTATGAAGGAGATATCGATGTTATAATTGGTCCATCTGGTGGTGGTAAATCTACATTCTTAAGATGCTTAAATGTCTTAGAAGATCCAACAAGTGGTCAAATCATTTTCCTTGGAAATGATTTAACTGACTTAAAGATTGATATCAACTATTGTAGAAGAAATATTGGAATGGTATTCCAACAATTCAATTTATTTGAAAATTTGACAGTGCTTAAAAACATTATGTTAGCTCCTGTAATTGTTGGTAAATATCAACTTAAAGAAGCTAAAAAAAATAATAAAAAAATGGATAAATATAATGCTTATCTAGAGGCAAACAAAAACAAAATCTACGCTAAGATAGATGAAGAAAAAGCGCATAATCAAGCAATTATCGATGAAACTAGACCACTTCTTAAGGAAGTTGAAGAAAAGTGGGAAGCAACAAAATCAACTATTGAGAGAAAAGGAAAATTGTTTGTAACATATGATAAAGAATTAACTAATAAAAAACTTAAACTTACAACAAAAATAGAAAACGCTGAAAGAAAAATTGATAGATTAGTTTATCCTAAACCTTTAGAATATATTGATTATCCATATAAAAACAAACAAGAAATAAAACAAGCTGCTTATGATAATGCTATAGAATTATTAAAGCGTATAGGTCTAGAAGATAAAGCAAATAAATATCCATCTACTTTATCAGGTGGACAAAAGCAAAGAATTGCTATTGTTAGAGCACTAGCAATGAATCCTAAAGTAATGTTATTTGATGAACCTACTTCTGCTCTTGACCCGGAAATGGTTGGAGAAGTATTACAATTAATTAAAGACATTGCTTCTACAGGAATGACTATGGTAATAGTTACTCATGAAATGGGATTTGCTAAGGAAGTAGGAACAAGGGTTATGTTTATGGATCAAGGTGTTATAGCTGAACAAGGTACACCTGAAGAAATATTCAATAATCCAAAGTCTGAAAGATTAAAGGAATTCTTAAGCAAGGTTTTAATGTAAAATAAAAGGCTCAAATGAGCCTTTTTATTATTTTATTTAATTTCAATATATTTCTTTTCTGGAGCTTTTGGTTCAGCCTTCTTAATGTTTAAAGTTAATACTCCATCATTAAGCTTAGCATCAATATCTTCTTCTTTAACCGCATCACCTAC
>Ga0247611_10009389_pt1 | contig 11774 bp, 9 predicted proteins | sample 177DNAGHGhighgp2_FD_192422 | JGI IMG/M metagenome (GOLD analysis project Ga0247611, IMG submission 192422) | Sheep rumen microbial communities from Palmerston North, Manawatu-Wanganui, New Zealand - 1770 DNA GHGhigh gp2 | ecosystem: Host-associated > Mammals > Digestive system > Stomach > Rumen ... | reverse complement strand
GGCAAGGGCACAGCATACGACGAAAACCAAGTGGATGCCGCGCGTGCCCATATTGACGGCGGCACGAGCGACCCCGGCTACCTCACAGGAAAAATTGTTATCAGGAATGGAGACGTGAATGCCGATGGCGAGGTGAACATCGCCGACGTGAATTGCCTGATCGGCGTCATCCAGGGTGACAGTGACACCTATGAGGGTCGTGCTGACGTGAATGGCGACGGTGAGGTGACGATCGCCGATATCAACAGCGTCATCGACATCATCCTGGGCGGTTCCACACCCACCCCGCCAACTCCTCCAGTTCAAGAGTACGTGGACCTGGGGCTTCCCAGCGGCACACTGTGGGCAACGTGCAACGTCGGTGCCAACAGCCCTGAGGAAATCGGTGACTCCTTCGCGTGGGGAGAGACCCGCCCCAAGGATTATTATTCATGGAGCACCTACAAGTGGTGCAACGGCGAAACTAATATGACAAAATATAGCACCGAAGTTGATAACAAGACAGAGTTGGATCCCGAGGACGATGCAGCCACGGTGAACTGCGGTCCACAGTGGCGCACGCCGACCCAGGAACAGCTACAAGAGTTGGTAGAGCAATGCACGTGGACGTATCTTATATTGAACGGCGTGGGATGCTGTCAGGCCACTGGCCCGAATGGCAATTCCATCTTCTTCCCTTTATCAGGTGACCCGCTTGAGGATTATTATCTTGGTTTCGGTCAATATTGGTCACGAACGCTCTACAATAATAGTCAAGCTTACTTCCTGTCTCTGATGTCTGGCAACTTCAAACCCTATACCAATAGCTACGGTAGCCGTAGCAGTGGCATTAACATCCGCCCGGTGCGAGTGCAGTAGCCTTAGAAAGGTTTGTCACACTGTTAACCTTTGTTAAATGTTGTGAAAACTGCGCTTTTTTGCAAGGATTGACGGGGTGAAAGGGGAAAAAGTTTTGGTGGGGAAAATAGAAAGCAGTACCTTTGCGCGCCGATTATTATCAAAGTAATAGCCCGTTATGGCGATGTCTTGTGGAATTTGGCCGTTCCGCAGGGTGTTGCTTGGGCAATTAACGAACTATTAATTAGGATTTTAAAAAAGTGGATACTTTAAGTTACAAAACCATTTCGGCAAACGCCGAAACCGTTCAGAAGGAATGGGTGGTAGTTGATGCTACCGACCAGATCCTGGGTCGCTTGTGCTCGAAGGTGGCTAAGATCCTCCGTGGCAAGTACAAACCCAACTACACCCCGCACGTTGACTGCGGTGACAACGTAATCATCATCAACGCCGACAAGTGCAAGATGACCGGCAAGAAGTGGACCGAGCACCAGTATGTTCGCTACACTGGCTATCCTGGTGGCCAGCGCTTCACGACCCCCGCTTTGTTGCAAGCCAAGAGTGAGAAGAAGAAAGACCTCCGCAAGGGTATGCACCCACTGTACATGCAGGTGATCAAGGGCATGCTGCCCAAGAACCGCCTGGGTGCCAAGCTGTTGAAGAACGTTCACGTTTACAACGGTCCCGAGCATCCCCACGAGGCTCAGAATCCCAAAGTTATTGACATCAACAAACTGAAATAAGAAGCATGGAACAGATTAATGCAGTAGGTCGCCGCAAAGCCGCTATCGCACGCGTCTTTGTTAAGGAAGGCAATGGCGAGATCACAGTGAACAAACGCCCGTTGGCAGACTACTTCCCCAACCCCATCCTGCAATACATCGTTAAGCAGCCGCTTAGCACGCTGGATGTAGCCGAGAAGTATGACATCAAGGTTAACCTCGTCGGTGGCGGTTACAAGGGACAGGCCGAGGCCCTGCGTCTGGCTATCGCCCGCGCCCTGGTGAAGATCAACCCCGAGGACAAGAGTGCGCTGCGCAAGGAGGGTTTCATGACCCGCGACCCGCGTGCTGTAGAGCGCAAGAAACCCGGTCAGCCCAAGGCCCGCAAGAGATTCCAGTTCAGCAAGCGCTAATCGCCGCATGACGACGGCCCACGGCGCGTTGTCGTGGCCGATGCTTGCTCTACATTATATAATAAGGTCCACCTCACGAGTTGGGGACTCCTTATTGAAGAGTTTAGTATCCAAATCGCATAGACTCACACTGGGAACTGCGGTGGCTACTATGCGATTGATTTAGTCGAACGTAAACAATTTTAAAAAAACAAACAAAACAATGCAGACACCTAATTTTGACCAACTGCTGGAGGCTACTTGCCACTTTGGTCACCTGAAACGCAAATGGAACCCCGCTATGGCGCCCTACATCTTCATGGAGCGTAACGGTATCCACATCATTGACTTATACAAGACCAGCGCCAAGCTGGAAGAGGCAGCAAATGCACTGAAGAACATTGCCAAGAGTGGCAAGCGCGTTCTCTTTGTTGCCACCAAGAAGCAGGCCAAGGACGTCACCAAGGATCGTGCCATGAGCGTTGATATGCCCTACGTTATCGAGCGTTGGCCCGGTGGTATGCTGACCAACTTCGCCACCATCCGCAAGGCTGTGAAGAAGATGGACACCATCGACAAGATGGAGACCGACGGCACGATGGACAACATGTCCAAGCGCGAGAAGCTGCAGCTGAGCCGTCAGCGTGCCAAGTTGGAGAAGAACCTGGGTTCCATCAAGAACCTGAACCGTCTTCCCAGCGCCCTGTTCGTGGTTGACGTGCTGAAGGAGCACATCGCTGTTGCCGAGGCTAACCGCCTGGGTATCCCCGTGTTCGGTATCGTTGACACCAACAGTGACCCCAGCAATGTTGACTTTGTTATCCCCGCTAACGATGACGCCAGCAAGTCGATCGACATCATCCTGGCCACCGTGTGCGAGGCTATCAAGGAAGGTCTGGAAGAGCGCAAGGTTGAGCAGATTGACAACAAGGACGAGGAAGCTGATGCCGAGGAGGCAAAGGACGCTCCCAAGCCCCGTCGTCAGCGCGTTCGCCGTGCCGCCCCGAAGGCAGAAGAGGCTCCTGCCGCCGAGGAAGCCCCCAAGACAGAGGAATAATTCCAAAACTATAACAACTAACCAATTAGTTAATTAAAAACGAATTATGGCTGTAACCATCAATGACATCAAGAAACTGCGCGACATGACTGGCGCAGGCTTGAGCGACTGCAAGAAGGCTCTCATCGAGAGCGACAACGACATCACCAAGGCTATGGAGCTGATCCGCAAGCGTGGTCAGGCTATCGCCGCCAAGCGTGAAGACCGTCAGGCAGCTCAGGGTATCGCTATCGGTAAGACCGACGGCAAGTTTGCTGCTATCATCGCCCTCAAGTGTGAGACCGACTTTGTTGCCAAGAACGAGAAGTTTGTCAACCTCGCCAAGGCTATCCTGGACCTCGCCATGGCCCAGAAGCCCGCTAACCTCGATGAGCTGAACGCCCTCCAAATGGACGGTAAGGCCGTGAGCGAGCAGATCACCGCCCTGAGTGGTATCACCGGCGAGAAGATGGAATTGGGTGCCTATGAGTGCCTGAACGCCCCCTCGACCGTTGTTTACAACCACTTCAACGGTATGCTGTCGGCTGCTGTTGCCTTCAATCAGGAGAACGTTGCCGAGGACGTAGCCAAGGCTATCGCCATGCAGGTTGCCTCGATGAATCCCATCAAGGCCACCCGCGAGCAGATCCCCCAGGAGACCATCGACGAGGAGCTGCGCATGGCTGTTGACAAGACCCGTGCCGAGCAGGTGAGCAAGGCCGTTGAGAACGCCCTGAAGAAGGCCGGTTTCAACCCCTACTACTGCGCTACCGAGGAGCACCGCGACGAGGCCATCCGCAAGGGTTACATGACCGAGGAGCAGGTTGCTGAGGCCTTGAAGCTCATGGACGAGACCGCCAAGCAGAAGGAGGCCAACATGCCCGAGCAGATGATCCAGAACATCGCCCAGGGTCGCCTGAACAAGTTCTATCAGGAGAACGTCCTGATGGAGCAGGTTTATGAGGCTGGCGAGAACAAGGAGACTGTTGCCCAGTTCCTTGCTGCTGCCGACAAGGACCTGAAGGCCATCGACCTGAAGCGTGTCAACCTGAACGTGGACTAATTTCTCATTTCGAGATACAACCGAGCGAGTGCCAGCGGCTTGGGCTGCTGGCACTCACTTTTTTTTCGCGTGCAACTGATGTTTTTTAGAGACTTATCGCATTGCCATGTCAAGAAAATGTTGTAACTTTGCCGCGCTTTTTTGAAGTTTTCCATAAACTTGGCATCACCTTAGCAAATCAAGCAAGCTTATTTGCATTCGGTTTGCACAAGTTTTCCAGTGTGATGGGAGATTAAAGGAAGCGTTTTTATAAACATTTTACTTTAATTTTGAGTAACACAACCAATTAAAAATGAAGACTTATCAATTGAACGCAGAGGCTCGTACCGACCTCGGCAAGAAGGCCGCTAAGGCCCTCCGCAAGGAGAACAAGATTCCCGTTGTCCTGAATGGTGGCAAGCTCGTTGAGCTCGACAAGGACGGCAAGTACAATGGCAAGCTGCTCGCTGGTGAGAAGGTGGTTCCCGTGGGCCGTGACGGCAAGGGTATCATTACCACTGACCTGGTAGTGAACTTTGCAGACGTTCGCAAGCTGATCTACAGCACCGACGTTTGTGTGATTGACCTGACCTATGATGGCCAGACCCGCAAGGCCGTGCTGAAGGACCTGCAGTTCCATCCCGTTAGCGACGCTGTTCTCCACATCGACCTGCTGGAGGTTACCGAGGACAAGCCCGTCGTTGTTGAAATTCCTGTTCACCTTGAGGGTCACGCCGTCGGTGTAAAGGCCGGTGGTAAGCTCTACCTGAGCATGAAGAAGGTGAAGGTTAAGGGTCTGTACAAGGACATTCCCGAGACCATCATGCTCAACGTTGACAGCCTGGAGATCGGCAAGACCATCAAGGTTCGTGATTGCCAATTTGACAACATCGAGCTGGTTAACGCTAAGGATCTGGTGATCGCTGGTGTACGTGCCACCCGCAACTCGGCTGCTGCCGCTGCTGAGGAAGGTGAAGAGGGTGCTGGCGAAGCCGCTGCCGAGTAATTATCGACCATCTGGCACCATTATCAGATGCCAGAATACTCTATCAACCTATGAAGTATCTCATTGTCGGCTTGGGAAACATCGGTGCAGAGTACCAGGGGACCCGCCACAACATAGGATTTACAATATTGGATGCTCTCGCCGAGGCATCCAATATTGTTTTCACGACACAACGATATGGTGCCGTCGCCGAGATGCGCCTGAAAAACCAGCAATTAGTATTGCTCAAGCCATCCACCTACATGAACCTGAGTGGCGAAGCAGTGCGTTACTGGATGATCAAGGAGCACATCGAGCTTGATCACCTGCTGGTGATTGTTGATGACATTGCCCTGCCCTTTGGGCAAATCCGCTTGCGTCCCAAGGGAGCCGACGGAGGCCACAATGGCCTGAAGAGCATCAACAACCTGCTGCAAAGCCAACAGTGGGCACGGCTGCGCTTCGGCGTGGGCAATGATTTCCCACCGGGAGCCCAGGTGGATTATGTGCTTGGCTACCCTACCCCTGAAGAGCTGGCAATACTGCCAGAGCGTGCCAAGGTCGCCGTTGACGCGATCAAGGCCTTCTGTCTGTCGGGGGCAACGTTTGCCATGAACAATTTTAATAATAAGTAGGCTTTAGTCCTAAGGCTTTAGGCTTTAGGCTTTAGGCTTTAGGCTTTTTAGTGATATTGGCATGAAAGAAGTGAGAATTGACAAGTGGCTGTGGGCCACACGCGTGTACAAGACGCGAACGATCGCCACGACGGCGTGCAAATTGGGTCGCGTCACCATCGGCGGTATGCCCGTTAAACCATCTCATGGCGTGAAGGTGGGTGACCGCATCGACGTTCGCAAACCTCCCGTAACCTACACCTTTGAAGTCCTCGCCCTGCTCAATAATCGCGTTGGTGCCAAGTTAGTGCCCCAGTACCTGAACAACGTGACCAGCCCTGACCAGCTGCGCCTGTTAGAAATGGTGAAAATCGATGGATTTGTCAACCGTCAACGCGGCATGGGTCGCCCCACCAAGAAAGAAGGACGTGAACTGCAAGACTTTACCGATGAGGCTTTCTTCGGCTTTGATGAACCGACGGCACAGTTTGACGACGCCTTTGACTGGGATGAAGAGGAGAATCCCCTATGGACCCAAGAGGATGAAGACCGACTGAACGAGGACATTGCACGACGCCAAGAGAAGAGAGATTGACGCGCACACATTGAATGATCACCGCTACCGAGACACTGCGGCCTAATACCCCTTGGAGGGAGCACGGCGACAGAAGTCAATGAAGCGGCAATAGTTACAGCAATTGGACTTGGAATCCTCGGGAACTTGTTCAAATCCATCCTCGTAGAGGGACTTGATCAAGCTACCCATCTGAGCTATAAATTCCTGAGCAATAGCATCCTCGCGAGTAAATACATATTGCTGGCGTGAGGAGCCACGCTTCGGTCCTTTCCAGAACACACCACTCTCCTTCATGGATGCCAACTTGTAGATTACCGGCATCACACTTGCCACCTCGCGGTGCTCTTCCATGTAGGCGTAGCAGTAGAGGAAAAGCTGCAAGATGGCCTTGCGACGACTGGCGATACAGCAATCAAACAAATCCTGCAGACCTGGCTGATGATGGGTAAAAGTGGTCTCGTCCTTGCCCGTCTTGTAATCCACCATGCGCACCGTGCCATCTGCCAGGCGGTCGATGCGGTCGGGTTTATAGGTAAAGTTGAAACGTTCTCCACCCATTTCCATCGACAGCATGTTGTGGGTTTCTTCACACTCAAGGACAGAGAAAGGTCCTTGTGAGTCAATGAGATCCATATCGTAATCAAGAACGAATTTCACATAGCTCTCGATGGTGTCGATCAACATGAAAGGCTCACCGCGCAAGGGCTGGTCATCAAGATCGAGCTGATCCTCGGGCACGCGCAGGTAGGTCTTCTTGATGTTGCGCACCACGGCATCACGCAGCTTGCTTTTCCTGAAAAACTCCAGATAAGGCTTGTCAATCAGTCCTTCCCTACCCTTCACTTGCTGGCTGTCGTAGCAATCGTTCAACGTATCATGGACGATGGTGCCAAAGGTGCCGTTGTCCATAAAGTCACTGAGTTCATTGTCGTCATTGAGACCCTGAACATAATGGAAATAGAACTGCAACGGGCAGTTGATATACTTGTTGATAGCACTGGCCGACAGATACTTGCCGCCTTGACGTTCGGGGTCACGGGTATAACGGTCACGCAGGGCATCGCCTGGCACCGATGGAGCCTCGATAGAAATAGCCGACGTCGTTTCAATATCGGGCGTCATCTCGACATATTGCAGGTGCTTGCCATAGACCTTATCGAGCTGGACGATATAACGTGACGGCTCGCTTGAACCCATCTTCTGAGCACTGGAGTCATAGAGCAAAGTGACCTGACGTGAACGGTTGAGCAGACGGTAGAAATTAAAGGCGACAATCGCCTCTTGCTGCTCGATGGTGGACATGCCGTGGGCACGGCGGATGTAGTTGGGGATGAATGAGTTGATGCTGCGACGACGGGGAAAAACGCGCTCATTCATCGAGAGGATCACAAGATGTTCAAAGTCAAGGCTGCGTGTCTCCAGCAATCCCATCACCTGCACGCCCTGCAACGGCTCGCCCGTGAAGGGCACGACGGCAGCCGCCGTGAGGCGGTCAATGAGGTAGAACAGCGTGCTGAGCTGGATGCTCTGTCCACACTCGGCAAGCGACCGCCTGAGCTGGTGAAGGACATCAATGTACATGAGCAAGAAGGCTTGCTGCAAGGTCACTTCTACTCCGTCCTCCTGAACATCATCATCCTGCGGCTCATCGTCGGTAGCACTGGTCAGCTTCATCTTATCCATCAACAGGTTGCAGAATGCCAGCAGATTGTCGATATAGGCAGAACGATGCTCAGGTTCATTGCCAGGCTCGCTGCTGTCCATCACCGGGACAAACAGGTCGGCAAAACTCAAATTCTCAAACTCACGGGCGGGAATACGGAACCGATTGGACTGCGCCAACTGTGATATCATGGACAAAGCCTCGGCCGTGAAGTATGTCTTGATCAGCGGATGGGACAAGATGTCATTGACATCCTCACGGTAATAGGTCCACACGCCGCGCTCCTTGCTTGCCTGATGGTGCAGGCGAGCCACGATGTGCATGAGCGAGACGATGCCCGAGCTGCGCAAGGGGTAGCCTAAAGTCACATTCAATCGCTGCACCCCGTGGACCGAATGCAACAGCGGCACGAGTAATCCCTCATCGGGGAGCACGATGGCCGTCTCGATGCCCAGAGTTGACTGGTTGCTACCGCCCTTGTTCATGAGAGCTAACTCATTGAATGCCTGCTTGGCTTGTCCCACGTTGGATGGGACGGCAACGACCTTGATGGTCTGTTCGTTGCTGTCCAGGGGCTGGATAGGCATCGCCTTGAACCGCTTGCAGTAGCCATCGATGAGCAAGGCACCCGGGTCATGGGGAGCCGTTTCAAGCATCGCTTGGATGCCCGCATTATCCCACCAGAAATCGGCCTTGCCGTCATGCTTGAAGCGATCAAAGAGTTTCACCTCGGCCGCTGACAGCACACCGAAGCCCACAAAAACCATCCTCCCGTACTGCTGATTAATAATTCCTGTCTCGACAGCTAAACGCAGCTGCCGTCCTGGCGTTGTCACCCCTTTGTCCGACAAGGCTTTGTGGTAGCTATTGAAAATGGTTTCCAGCGCATTCCACAGGTTGAGGAACTCGCGCTTCACCACATCCTTGCCATCGCCAGGGGTCTGATTGTCCTCGGCTCCGAAGAGTCGCCACAGCGTGGCGTCGGCACTGGTGTCGAAGAAGGCGGTAAAAAGGCTGTCGCCAAAGATTTTCCGCACCTTCTCCTCGACTTCTGGGGAGAGGTAGTTGCTGCTCAATTCATGCAGGTCTTCCAGGTTCTGATAAATCTCATGGACATCGGCCAACGAACGGTCAATGTCGTTGAAGTCACTGATGATGAGCTGTGCCCAGTAGATGAACTTGTCAAATTCCTGAGCCTTGTCGCCCATTGCCTTGCAGTAAGCGTCATAGAGGGCAAACATCATCTCGATATCGGTAGCAGCAACGGTATCGGTCATGTCTGCCACGAGTTCATTGATCGAGGTCACATGTGGCATCAGATGGGGTCTTGACACACCATTTTGACGATCGGTCTCGACCAGATCCTGTTGCAGATAGTGGGCAAAGAACTGACCACTGCGGCGATTGGGAAAGACGAAGCAGTAGTCCTCAAGACCTTGTACATTGAGGTAATGATCGGCGACTTGTTGCAGGAATGGAGACATATTTTTTAGTTAAGAGTTAAGAGATAAAAGATAAAAGATAAAAGATAAAAGATAAGAGATTTTTTTCTTCTTGGGGGACTACTTGCGGATGAGGATAGAGAGGCGGATGGTGAGGTCAAAGAGGACCAACTTGGCATTGCCATTGCCAGCAATATCGGTACTGGCACGTTCCAGCTCACTGACTATTCCCTCGACGTTTCGCTCGTTGATAAAGGGCGAAAAGCGCGTAGAAAAAGCTTCCTCCTCGCGAGTGAGATAGTTGAGGGCTGGATTGTGCAGGTTGTAGATGAAGTTTTCCCGCACTTGGCGCACGGCATAGTCAAGGAAACGGCGTGACTTTTCACGCTTCATGTCGGCTACCACCTCGCTCCAGTTCTTGAGTTTGGCGAGATCATGCTGGTAGGAGAGTCGCATAAGCTCGATGAAACGCTCACGGAACTCGTGGAACTCGCTGCCCGTTTCCACCATGCGCTCGGCCATCGTGACATTGCCATCGGCTGGCGCAGCAAGGGCGAGAGCGTCTTGCATGTCCATGCCATAGCGGTCGGCAAGATATTGTGCCACCAGGGGGGTGGAGGGCTTGCGCAACTCGATGCGCTGGCAACGTGAGAGGATGGTACCCAAGATATCTTTCTCGTTGTCACTCACGAGGATGAACTTGCAGTCGTCATAAGGTTCCTCGATGAGTTTCAACAGCTTGTTGGCAGCCTCGTCCTTGAGTTTCTCGGGGAGCCACAGGATGAGCACCTTATACTTGGCAGTAAAGGCACTGAGGGTCATCTTACGCATGATACTATCTGCCTCATTCACAAAGATCTGAGGCTGGGCATTGTCATTCTTTAACAGTGCCAGCCATGCCTGGTAGTCCTCAACAGGATACTTGGTGACAAACTCTCGCCACTCTTCAATATAATCATCGGCAATACAGGGGCTGCTGCTGTCGCCCTTGCGATTGGTGAACGGGAAGCTGTAGTGAGTATCTACCTGGTTGAATGACTGGTGCTGACGACACATCGGGCAGACCCCACAAGAGTCACCGTCAACATGATTCCTGCAGTGGAGATACTGCGCCGCCGCCATCGCCAGTCCCAGCTTGGGGACACCCGGCTCGCCATAGAGCAACAAGGCATGAGGCAGACGGTCGGTATCAATCATCCGCCGGATCTGCCCTATTGCCTGCTCATTGCCTAAAACTTCGCTGAATTTCATCTTACTTGTGTTCCTTGGTTTATTTTTCGAAGTGTAAAGTTACAACAATTTCTTCATTCTACCTAACCCTCCTGAATTTTTCTGTCAAAAAGCATTGATGGCTGTAAAAAACCGAAATTCCACAAAACCCTGATTCCTATACAATCAACCCCTGCCCTTCCCACTCATTTCACATTCACAAGGGCGAGGAAAAGTGTTAAAAGTAATTTTCCCTCCTCGCTTCACAAAGGTAGCATTGCGGGGCATTGACCAGTCCATAACAAAAAGCAACATACTGATTTTGTCCGTCTATTATTGCCATTATCTCTTCAAAAATCATTATCTTTGCCTTTTGATTCTGGTTTATCCTATAATTCAACAAGATTATGAATCAGGAAGAAAAACTGCTGTGCTTGCTCGACGAGCACAAGAGATTGGGTATTGCCGACCAGATAGACTATCAGAAGTTCTATCTCTATTCCATCATTACCCATTCCACGGCTATCGAGGGTAGCACAGTGACCGAGATTGAGAATCAGTTGCTGTTTGACGAGGGCATTTCGGCCAAAGGACGCACCATTCAAGAGCAGATGATGAACCTTGACCTGAAAGCTGCTTATGAGCAATCGATGAAGTTGGCACACGACCATGCCGACTTCTCAGTCGACATGCTCAAGAACCTCTCGGCACTGGTGATGAAGAATACCGGCGGACAATACAATACAGCACAGGGCAGCTTTGACGCATCCAAGGGTGATTTGAGGCTGGTAGGCGTGACGGCTGGCATTGGTGGCCGTTCCTACATGAATTTCCAGAAGGTTCCGTCCCGTTTGGCCGAGTTTTGCACGCTATTGAACGAGCACCGCCACCAGTTGATGGAGACCTCCGACATCATCAGCCAATACCTCTTGAGTTTTGATGCACATTATCAGCTGGTGACGATTCATCCGTGGGTGGACGGTAATGGCCGCATGTCCAGACTGGTGATGAATCATCTGCAATATGAGTTCGGGCTGGTGCCTTCCAAGATTGTCAAGGAGGACAAGGCTGAATATATCCAGGCCCTGGTTGACGCACGTGAGCAGGACAGCCTGGTTCCGTTCCGCAAGTTCATGCTCGGCGAGCACATCCGCAACATCAGTCACGAAATTGAGCAGTTCAAGCACTCACAGGAGATTGACCCGATAAAGTCTGCCTCTGACCCGATAAAATCGTTCTCTGACCCGATAAAAGA
>Ga0247611_10009387_pt1 | contig 11778 bp, 10 predicted proteins | sample 177DNAGHGhighgp2_FD_192422 | JGI IMG/M metagenome (GOLD analysis project Ga0247611, IMG submission 192422) | Sheep rumen microbial communities from Palmerston North, Manawatu-Wanganui, New Zealand - 1770 DNA GHGhigh gp2 | ecosystem: Host-associated > Mammals > Digestive system > Stomach > Rumen... | reverse complement strand
AGATGCGGCGTCAAGAGAAGCAGTCAGTCTGATCGATCCGGACAATGACCATGTCGTGATCCTGGACACATCGACAGCCCATAGAACGGCAGAAGGCTGGGCTTACGGTTTCCCGGAACTTTCAAGCGCGCATAAAGATGCAATCGTAAATGGCAAAAGGATCGCTGTGCCGGGATGCTATGCTACCGGATTTATTTCCCTGGCTTACCCGATGATCGCAGGTGGCATCCTGCCGAAGGACTATCCGGTATCCAGTTTCGCCCTTTCGGGTTACAGCGGAGCGGGTAAGAAGACGATCGCCGTATACGAAAGTGAAGACCGCCCGTCTGAATTGTCCAGCGGACGTGAATATGCCCTGACGCAGCAGCATAAGCATCTGAAGGAAATGCAGGCGATCACGGGACTTGCAAGAACACCGCTTTTCTCACCGATCATTGACGATTACTACAGCGGGATGGTGGTTTCGATCCAGCTTTATACGGATATGCTCAGTAAGAAGATGACGCCTGCGGAACTGCTGGCTTTCTTCCGTGAATACTATAAGGGACAGAAGTTTATCTGCGTGGCTTCGGACGATGACGAGACGGCAGCCAGCGGATTCCTGGCGGGCAACGCTCTTTCCGGCTGGGATGGATTGAAGATCTATGTCACCGGAAACGAAGACCGTATCGTGGTCTCTTCCCAGTTCGACAATCTCGGTAAGGGCGCTTCCGGCGCGGCGATCGAGTGCATGAACCTGAAACTTGGATGCGATGAAGCGAAAGGGTTGAATCTCTGATTGGAGCCCGGTGCGGGAATTTTTGACGCGAAAAGAACTGAAACGGTGTGAGGAGAGGAACATGAGCAGGAAGGACAGCATCCTGCTTCCGAAGAAGTAGAATATTGCGGGCATTAAGAAGTTTATGATCATATTCGGACTTCTAAGTACCGTGCATCCGTGCAGCTGACGATTTCTACGCTTCTGGTCGTGCTGGTGACGTTGCTGATCGGTTTTACGGTCGTCGCGGGTCTTTTCGAGCTTCCGGTCATGATCCCGTCTTTCGGGATCTGGCTTGTGATCCTGATGGTGGCATATACTCTTCTGGCGCAGATCCTGAAGGCGGTCTACATCCGTATCAATAAAGAATGGGTATGAGGCGGGTGTTTTTGCCGTAGATGTCAGTGCGGAAATCTAGCCGGGATGACCATCGTGAAACTTAGATATAGTTATACGCAATAAAATTCATCACTACATAAGCCGAGGCCGAGAAGAACAGCCATGGCGCGAAGGTGCGGCGCTTGGTGAGAAGGTTCACGATGCAGAGCGCAGCTCCTGCGAAGACGACGATCGTGCCCCAAAGTCCGAGAGTTCTGGATTCGGTATAGCCGAAACGTGACATATAAAGAATGATCTTGGAAGCAGAGATGGCGGCGAAGATCATGCTTTCGGCCATAAGGACGACGCTGAGTTTCGTGACGATAGGACGGGTGGCGGCACTGAAGATCCTGATGACGCTCAGAAGTACGAAGTTGATGATCACGACTTCGATCAGTTCGTAGAATCCTTGAACCGCATATTCGGATGCGGTGAATTGTGCAGGCAATACTCCGGCAAAACCACTGAACATATAGGCGGCCTGGGAAACATAAAAGGCCAGATACACCAGGATGAATACGACCAGTACGATGGAAAGAAGCACTGTCGGCATGATCCGGCATTTCTTGGATTTATCTACCAGTTCATTGTGAAAATTTTTCTCTACCGAAGTATCCGTTCTTACCCCGCCTTGAAACAATGCAAATAAATAGATGCCGACCGGAACGCTGAGTATGAATTTGAAGAATTGCAGCGGAATGGAAATCGAGGAGAGCAGATCATCGATCGAGTTCAGCACACGCTCGAATCGGGCATCGACACGGGCAAGTGTGGAGAGTGCAATATCAAAGATCAGGAATATGAGGAGCAATACACCGAGGATGCCGAAGCATTTCCCGACGCTGAAACGCTTTGTGGCCGGAGCCTGCGTTTCAGTATCGGAATTTGTGGAGGGGGAAACTGCTGATTCGACGGCGGCATTTTTATGATCGATCGTTTCCGTCACGGACCAGAGCCGGGCAAGGCAATTCCGTAATGGCATAACGACCATGCCGTTAAAAAGATCCAGTGGCATCAGACAGGAGGAGCGGTCTGACAAAAGGTGAGAAGTTCCCGTGAGAACCATATAGATCACGACCAGATGGATCAGGAAAAAAGTCAGGATGACCGTCTGCCCGAAATAGGTGTTCAGGCAGAGAAGTACAAGAATGACTTCCCAGAAACGAGGTTCGATCTTCTGAAGACTTCCGGTTTTCTGTACGCCTTTCAGTCTTTGTTGCATCATGGTCAGTTCGAGCCAGAGGACAGCACCCAGAGAAAGAAAGGTGATGTATATGGTGATTCCCAGCATAGAAGTGGATCGGGCGATGAAGAAAATGTTTACATATGCGAAGGAAAAAACGTAACTTAACCCAAGGCAGAGAAATTTCAGCGCCTCTGCCCGCTTATAATTCGTATCCATTTTTCAGATTGAAACTCCTTTGTCAGTTAAGAAATGCTTGTTCGTCCAGAAAACAGGATCACTTGTCTTCTTGATATTCCAGGATGTCTCCCGGCTGACAGTTCAGGGCTTTACAGATATCGTTAAGTGTACTGAACCGGACAGCTTTGGCTTTCTGGTTCTTCAGGATCGAAAGGTTCGCCGGTGTGATACCGATTGCCTCTGCCAGGTCTCCCGCGGAGATCTTTCTTTTCGCCATCATGACGTCGAGATTTACAATAATTGCCATATCAATCACCCTCCTTATACTGTCAGATCCAGTTCGCTGCGCATGTCGATCGCCTTGTCCATCACCAGGCGCACGCATTGTACGATCAATCCGACGAAAAGTCCGACCAGGCTGACCAGGATCAGCGTATAGCAAGCGAAAGCAGCGATGAAGCAGATGAGTGTGATCAGAAAGCAGCATAGTGAAATAATCGACATGAAGCGGGTGTTGGCTTTGTCGAATACTTTATCTTTCTTCAGGTTACGAAGCAGGCCGACCACGCAGAACAGGATCGGATAGGCCAGAAGCGTGCAAAGATAGAAACAGGTGAGAAAGACGAGAAAACGTACGTGAGAATCCTGGAGAAAGGTCAGCGCGTGCATGTAAGGCTCGCTTAGACGCCCGGCTGTCCAGCACAGATCGCAGAAAGCATATCCGAATATGTCTCCCATCAGGCAGCAGATGAAAAGTACACCGCAGGTAGCCAGTGTGAGATTAAACCATAGATTGTTCGAAGGTTTGGTTGATTGATTCATGGTAGTCATACCTCCAGAAAGGATTGATGTTGACATCATAATAACATTGTCATTATCGAAATGCAAGTAATTTTTATCGAAAATCGATAAATAATTAACGAATATCAGTTCTGCGCATAGAAGAGACGGAAAACAGGACATCTGCTGTCCCGTTTTGTTTGTTCCGTTGTTCAGACGTATTTATACTTGAAACGGAAAACCATCTGCCTCGCGTCAGAATCCGATCACGTTATAGAAAAACGTATCGGAGGTGACTTATATGATGAGTCCAAGTGAAGAAGCAAGAAGAGCGCAAGCGGGGCGGACACATTCTGAGGAGAGCGACATGGTTCAGAAGAATGATTTTGCCAGATTCATTCGAGAGAAAAGACGTGAGTATAATGAAATGCATCAACAGCAACTGAGCACGCGCAAGATCGCCAATCTTCTTGGAATGAGTGAGAGTTCTTTTCCCAAGATATTAAACCGTGAAAGACCGACGAAGCATCGGGATGTGATCATTGCGATCGGTATTGTCCTGGAACTGCTTCCGGGTGAGGTGTCTGAAGCCTTGAGGCTGTATTGTATGCCGGAACTGGAGGACCAGAGGAAACTGTCCGGCGAAGAAGTGGATCGGGATCGATTCCTTTCGAGTGTCATGATCAACAACAATTTCAAGAAACAGAGGATCACGATACGGGAAGTGGATGCACTCCTTAGTGCAGAAGGGCTGCGGACGCTTTCTATCGAACCGAAAGTCAATCCGAAAACGGGACACGAGATGTCCCGTTTTTGTTGAATCGTTAAAAAATAGATTCCTATACTCAAATTAGAACAAGATACTGGAGGGATCTATATGAAGAAATATATGAATATCATTATCATCCTTTTGATTGCTGCGCTCCTTCATGGGTGTACCATGGATACTTCAAGTAAAAAAACAGATAAAGCGAAGTCAAGTAAGTCGAATACGCCCGTAACGGAGATGACGAAAAAGGCAAGTGAAGGTGCCACGATGACGCAAGGTAAAGAATGCCTGTTAATGGTCAATATCGATTATGAGGAAAACCTGATTCTTGCCAAGTATTCCATAGACGTATATCTGGACGGAACCAATATTGCCACGATCCAGAATGGGCGCAACTATTTTGGTTCTTTTCATGTCTATACCGGTCAGCATGAACTGTATTTTGAAGATGCAGCGGATACAGATATTTACAAAGCCTATCCGTTTAACATTGATGATTCCTGCACGGCTTACTGCTCGCTGAAATCACATCTGGACAGCATTGAGATCACGCAGAAAAACATAACAGGTGACGCCATTTGCCCGCAAGACAAACATCAGTGGGCACCGGCAACCTGTAAAGTACCGAAGACATGTACGGTATGTGGTGCAACAGAAGGGGAGCTGGCCGATCATGTGCCTGGAACATGGCAGGTCGTAAAAGAAGCGACGTGTCAAGAAAAGGGTGAAGAATCTACTAAGTGCACAGTTTGTGGTGAAGAGTTGAAAAGACCGATCGATAAACTTCCGCACGAAGTTCCTAAGTGGAAGACCGTGAAAAAGGCGACATGTACGGAAGAAGGAGAAGAAAAAGGCGTATGTTCGGTCTGTGGCGCAGAAGTTACACGTGCAATCAGCAAGATTCCTCATACACCGAAAGACTGGGTCATTGAGAAAAAAGCAACTTATTCCGAACCAGGTGTTCGAGTGAAAAAGTGCAAAGTCTGCGGAGACGTGGTCGAAACAGAGTCATATTCGCTCACATCAGAAGAGAAAGTGAAGTGGCTCAAGAATAACTGTAAAGGTGGTCTTTATAGCAAGATCGCTCGTGATCCGGATCAGTATAAAGGTGAATATGTCAAGTTCAGCGGGAAAGTCGTTCAGATATGCTCCGAGGCGAGATCGGCAGATGATGTTTCGACATATCGTATCGCTACCAAGAGCGGATATGATAATGTGATCTTGGCTTCCGTCGATACTTTCGGCAAATCAAGGATCCTGGATGATGATAAAATCACTGTTTACGGTATAAGTGACGGTCTGTATACTTATACTACAGTGTTGGGTTCTACAGTTACGATCCCGATGGTGTATGTAATCATGTACGAATAGCGGGAATCATGGGATTGCTTGACTTTTTTTGGTGGCAAGCGTAAAATCAAAGCCTGCTATGAAAGTGCGTAAGTAGTCTTTGCAAACCTTGTGAGAAGAGAGTCGTGTCACCGGCTGAGAGCGCGATAACAGAAAGTAAAGATGAATTTCAACACCGGAGCGGTCTGACGAAGGCGGGATATTCCCCGAGAATAAGCAGATGCATGCGCAGCATTATGGCGCAACAGAGAGCGGAAAGCGAAGATAAAGCGTTTTTCGAACATGGGTGGTACCGCGAAGGTGCGTGAAAAAGCGAATTCGTCCCATGGCAATGGAAATGTTGCCATGGGATTTTTGTATTCCCGGGCAAGAAAAAAGCGGATGTCCAGGCAGAAGCATAGAACCAGAACAGGAGGATAAGCATGGCAGAGTTAAATGAACTGAGTGAGAAACTGTCACAGATCCGAAATGAGATCGAGAGCGATCTCTCCGGCATCACAAGCTCGAAGGGAGTATATGAATACCGTAAGAGCGTCATGGATGCCAAAGAAGGAAAGATCGGATCGCTCATGAAGGAGATGGGTAAGATCCCGAAAGAGCAGAAAGCGGATTACGGTAAGATGGTCAATGAGATCAAGAACTGGGCGCAGGAGAAATTCGACGCTCTGGATGCCGAGTTTAAAGATCAGGAGAGAAAAGCACGCTATGCGGCGGAAGCAATCGACATTACTCTTCCGGAGAAGAAGCAGAAGAAAGGAAAGCTCCATCCGAATACTCAGGTGAGAAACCAGATCGTGGATATCTTCGGTTCCATGGGTTTCCAGATCTACGAAGGAAACGAGATCGAGACGGACTACTATAACTTTACTGCTCTGAATATTCCTCAGGATCATCCGGCCAGAGATATGCAGGATACTTTCTACCTCAGTCCGGAGTTCTTGCTCCGTACGCAGACATCTGCCGGTCAGATCCATGTCATGGAAGCACAGAAACCGCCGATCAAGATCATTTCTCCCGGTAAGGTGTTCCGCTCTGATGACGATGCGACTCACTCTCCGATGTTCTCCCAGATGGAAGGCCTCGTTGTGGATAAGGGCATCACTCTCTGCGACCTGCAAGGCATGCTGGATGTTTTCGTTAAGAAAATCTTCGGAGAAGAAACAAGAACACGTCTTCGTCCGTCATACTTCCCGTTCACAGAGCCTTCTGTAGAAGTAGACGTAAGCTGCTTCCAGTGTGGTGGCAAGGGCTGCAAGCTCTGTAAGGGAACAGGCTGGATCGAAGTTCTTGGTGCCGGCGTGGTCAATAAGAAAGTGCTTGAGGGCTGTGGCATTGACAGCAATGTCTATAGCGGTCTGGCTTTCGGTATCGGTATCGACCGTATCGCGATGCTGAAGTACGGCATCAACAACATCAAGATGCTTTTCGAATCGGACCTTCGTGTCCTCGATCAGATCGACGATTGAGATAGGAGGAAAGAAATATGTTAGTACCACTTAGTTGGCTTAAAGATTACGTCGATATCGACGTTACCCCGGATGAACTGGAAGAGAAACTTTTCTCCTGCGGTTTCGAGGTGGAAGAGAAATATGAAGTCGGCCATGACATCAGCAACGTTGTTGTTGGTCTGGTCAAGACATGCGAAGGAATCGAAGGCACGCACTTGCATCTTTGCCAGGTGGATGCCGGTGAACACGGTACCCTGCAGATCTGCTGCGGTGCGGATAATGTCAAGGCCGGTGGCAAGTATCCTCTCGCTCTGATCGGCGCACAGGTTTATGCCACGGCAAAAGATCACGTCACAGTAGAGGGCGTGATGACCATTGGACAGGGAAAGCTCCGTGGATATGATTCCTATGGTATGCTCTGCTCCGGTGTAGAGATCGGCGTGACCGAGGACATGTTCCCGGGTGCCGGTTATAATGGACTTCTGGTCCTTCCGGAAGATTCCGTTCCGGGTGCGGATGTGAAGCCGATCCTGGGCCTGGATGATTATATCTTCGATGTTTCCATAACAGCGAACCGTCCGGATTGTCAGAGCATCTTCGGTATCGCAAGAGAGGTTGCTGCAGTTCTTGGCAAGCCGATCAAAGAACCAGCCCTGGATTACACCGAGTCTGATGTGACGATCCCGTTCAACATCCGTGTTTCCGCTCCGAACCTGTGCCCGAGATATATCGGCCACTACGTTTCTGATGTAAAGATCGAAGAATCTCCTGTCTGGATGAAGAGACGTCTGGCTCTTGTCGGATGCTCTGCGATCTCGAATGTTGTCGATATTACCAATTACGTTCTCAAAGAACTCGGCCAGCCGATGCATGCTTTCGATTTCTCGTATCTGGAGGGTGGCGAGATCCATGTCCGTCGAGCCGAAGAAGGCGAGAAGATCGTGACTTTGGATGAGAAAGAATTCGCTCTTACTCCGGATAATCTGGTCATCTGTGACGGCAAGAAACCGGTCGCTCTGGCCGGCATCATGGGCGGTCTCAATTCGGAGATCCTGGATACCACATCCGCTGTTATGTTCGAGGCTGCGAAGTTCGCACACGATAATATCCGAAAGAGTTCCAAAGCTTTGGGTCAGGTTTCAGATTCCAGCATGCGTTTCTCTAAGGGCGTGGATGAGTACACGACTGTTATGGCCATGAAACGTGCTTTACACCTTATGGAAGAACTTGGATGCGGTAAGGTAAGTAAGACACACTTTGACATCAACACCGGAAACTCAGTCGAGCCGAAGAAGATGACGGTCAGCGTTAAGCAGGTCAATGGCGTGCTGGGCATCACGGTTCCGGATGAGGATATCGTACGGATCCTGACGAACCTGAATTTCGCTCCGGAACTCAACGGTGACGAACTGACGATCGCTATCCCGGGATACCGTGTTGATATGGAATCCTATCAGGATGTGGCAGAAGAAGTGATCCGTATGTACGGCTATGACCATATCGTACCGACCTTCCTTCCGACGGCTCAGGTGACAAGCGGCGGAAATAATCTTAAGCAGAGATCCGAGCTGAAGATCAAGAATGCACTCTGCGCAGCAGGTGCTTGCGAGGGCGTACATTATTCCTTCTTCTCGCCGGCTGATTTCGATCTGCTGAGACTTCCGGAGGATGCGAAGGAGAGAACGGCTATCAAGATCCTTAATCCGATCAATATCGATCTTTCCTTGATGAGAACGACACTGGCTCCGCAGATGATCACCGCTATGGCCAGAAACCAGAAGAGAGGCATCCTCAGCGGACGTATCTACGAGATGGGCAACAAGTTCCTGCCGAAGAGCCTGCCGCTCACCGAATATCCGGACGAAAGAGAAACCATCTGTATCGGCGTTTTTGGCGAGGATGAGGATTTCTATTCACTCAAAGGCCTGGTATCCGTGATCGCAGATGCACTGGATGTGAAGTTCGATTATGAGAAAGATGAGAAGACCTTCCTGCATCCGGGAAGAACGGCCAAGGTCGTCTGCAACGGTGAAGAGGTCGGTTATCTTGGACAGGTACTTTACGAGATCTGCGATGAACTCGACATGCGTGTGCCGGCTTACGTGGCGGAGATCGATCTTCGTGTCCTGAGCCAGTATTATGGCAAGGAAAGAAAGTTCATCCCGCTTCCGAAGTTCTTGGAAGAAAAACGTGATTTCTGCTTCGTTATGAACAAAGATATCACCTGCGCCATGGTGGAGAAGGAGATCGCAGCTTCTTGTGAATACATCACAAAGATCGAGCTCTTCGACATTTACGAGGGAGCTCAGCTTGGTGAGAACAAGAAGAGCCTGGCATTCAGTGTGGTCTTCACACCGAAGGAGGAAGAGTTCAAGCCGGAGGTCATCGACGGATTTGTATCTGCGATCCTTTCGAATCTGAAAGAAAAATATGACGTTACGCTTCGTGCGTGATGCGGGAAGCGCGGGATAACTTGTTCCTATAGTATTCCTGCTCCCAATAATATTTGAAACCCATGAAGTCGAGGATAGCCTGGTCGCATTCGGCCAGAGCTGCTTCGGCTTCTTTCTTTCCCTGTGCAAAAAGAACTTTCACCTGCGTGATCTTCAGAAGGATTGGATGCCTCGGATAGAGGTCACACCACTCACGAAGACGACGGATGTAGCGGTCACAGGATTCCTCGTCACCGGATAGCGCGCAGAGAACGGCAGCATTGGAATAATAATCGCCTGCAACCTTGGAACGTACCGGATTACTCATGAAAGTATCCAGAAAACGTCTTTCGGTCTCGAAGATCCGGCAGGCTTCTCTAAAGTGTCCGGTCTCGATGGCCAAAGTCAACTGACAATGGGTATGCGCGCCTTCTGTCATATCATCGAAGATGGCGCCTGGACGGACACGAAGAAGACAGTCTTTGGCTTCGTCATAACGTTGAAGTTCAATCAGGATCTCGCAGATCGTGAGCTGATCATCGGAAGTAAGCTTCGGATGGGCTTGCATAAATGCTTCCAGATATTCCTCGCTGTAGCAGCCTTTTCGTTCATAAATGCGGGCCAGAGCTGCCTCTGCTTCCTTCTCTTCGGGTGTTTTTCTTCGAAACAGATCTGAAAACGCCATAATCAAATCATGCCTATCCTTTCCGGGTGATGCTACTAAACAGTATAGGTGAAAAGAAGAATTCGCTCAAGAATGATATAATGCTATAGGTTGCGGATGAATGATCTGTAGAAAAAGTTTTGGGAGGATCTGTCATAATGACGACAAAATATACACGAAGAATAATCTGCTTGTTGCTATCTTTAGCGGTGATCCTGTCTTGTGTGGGTTGTAGCAAGAGTAAGGAGAGTGAGAAGGAGAGAAAGAAATGTTCGGGAACGGTCGAGGACTATATGGAGTATCTGATCCGCGGACAGAAAGATAAACTCTCGCGTTATTGTAAGGCTCAATCAGATCCGTTCCAGAAGGGCATAGACAGTAAAGAAGCGAAGACTTATTGGAGCTTGCTCAAGAATATGGACTATGTGATACAGGAAACGACTGTAAAGGATAAGAAGGGCGTGGTTACTGTAAAACTGAGCGTCCTCGATGCCGCGGAACTGGTGAAAAAAGCGGGCGAGAGTTTTTCCCTGAAACAGCTGGATGAAGTAGATAAAGACTCGGAAAAAAGGGTCGAAGAGAACATCGATCTGATGGTGAACTACGATGACAAGATAAAGGCCTACTGTATTGAATCTACAGATCCGGTATACCAGGTCGTGAAAAAACAGGTAGACAAGATCATTCCGAATATTCGAACAGTGGACGAGGATGCGGTCCTGCAGACGGTAGGCAGCCTGATGGATGCTTATTACAATGCCGATTACAAGTATATTGCCAAGAACAGTTCTACTCCAGGTGTTACAGATTATTCAGAGAATGTATTCTACAAGGTCCTGTACAAAGAAGAGGCCTCTTACTTAAGTTATTCCGTCGATATCCTGTCGGAAGGAGAGAAGGTCGATCTGGTCATTCTCTGTCAGACGAAACGGGCAGAACCGGCCTGGAAACGTGTTCTCAGTAATGCAGATAACCTGACACCACTGATGGTGCCGATGATCCCCGCGCTTCTGCAAGGCTCGGATTTTTTCGATTCAGAAGAAGAATTATTCAAACTGATGGATTTCGGTGCAATGATCCCGAAACTGAAATCGGAGATGGAGAAGGAGCCGGTCGTTGAAATCGATATTCCTTGTGTGCTTGAAGTTCGTGATAACGGTGTAATTGAACCGAATGTGCATGGGAATTTCAAAGAGATCTTGCCGGTAGCTGACTTTACCGAGTTTGCTCCGGACTACGATGTGGATGTGACAGAAATGTATCTGAAAGCGGCAAATCTGGCTAATGAGAAAGGCGTGATCACCGGGGATCAGTTTAAAATTTGCCAGCTGGCAATGAGTGAGAGACAGAAGTCGAAGGAGGAGATCATCTCGATCCTGCAAAAACATGACTACGTAAGTGATTCATATAACACGGCAGGAGAGCCTATGGATGATTCTTTTGTCAATGAAAAGATGGCGATCCATTTCGAAATCGTGGAGTGCGAGAATTTCGAAGACACGTATGAGAGGGTTTATGATGACTATGACGAAATCCATGAAATGGTGGAGAGCGGTGAATTGAAAGGAGAAATCACAGGTGGTCCGTTGTACATGGTCTATTCCGGTAGTTCTCCGGAGGACTATGCTGTGGATTCGCTGCGGTGTTACCTGATCGTGGCCAATGATTATTATTTCAGGATTCTGGTATTGGGAGAAACACCGGAAAAGGTGGATAATCTGGAAGCGATGCTGGATGAATTGGGGCTGAAACCGAACTGATACTCGAAGAGTTGAGCTCATGCTTTTTCTTCCTGTTGAGTTTGGTGTGTGTGCCGGTCGCTTGAATTTTCATCTGA
>Ga0247611_10009386_pt1 | contig 11778 bp, 7 predicted proteins | sample 177DNAGHGhighgp2_FD_192422 | JGI IMG/M metagenome (GOLD analysis project Ga0247611, IMG submission 192422) | Sheep rumen microbial communities from Palmerston North, Manawatu-Wanganui, New Zealand - 1770 DNA GHGhigh gp2 | ecosystem: Host-associated > Mammals > Digestive system > Stomach > Rumen ... | reverse complement strand
TTTTCCGAGCCGCCGCCTATCTTCGGCCGCAGGCCAAAGATACGAATAAGCGAGAGGAAAGAATCTTAGGACTCTAGGAGTTTAGGCGATACTCCTACAAGAATGGCGGTGTAGCGTAGTAGAGACGACCATATATGGCGTCTCTTCGCCATACCTGCCGTTCACTCCCCCTCTAAGATAAGTACGGGCGGATTTGCAAATCCGCCCGTACTGTCCTTTCGTGTCCTTTCGTGAATTTCGTGGTTGATGTAAAAAATCATGACCGATTGATGGTAATTCATGTTTTTTCTTTCAACATATAATAGGCACAAATTATTCATTAATCATTCAAGTTTCGAATAAGCTCAACTTTCAATAACATTTATTTCTTTCTGCTCTCGTTTTTTTGTAACTTTGTCGACAATACCAAGAAATACAAAAATGTTGAAAGAACGAATACTGGTGAGCGGATGTGAGGGCGAGACGGAAGGTTTCGACACCCAACTGCTTTATTTCACCTGCTCATCCCTAAGCAGCGATGACCGTCGTCTGTATCTCATCAGCGACCGCGACGGACACCCGAATGTCTATGTCAAAGACTTGGCGAGCGGTGAGGAACGGCGGCTGACGGACAATCAAAACGGCATCCTGAAAAGTTATGTCTATTTCGACGGCACCCCCAGCAAAGGACTGGGCAAGGCGAGCGTATGCCTCGACAGCTCACGCGACATCATCTATTATATTCAGGACAACGAAATCTGCAAGGTAGGGCTGGATGGTGCCATCCATGTTCTCAACCATGTGCCCGACGGCAGGATGACAGCCTTCACCCATGTCAGCAGCGATGGCAGGAAACTGTGCGTGCCGATGACGGATGGCAGGATTCTCGATTTTAATCCGGATACCGAGGGATATGGCCTGGACAAACGGCCTGTATATAATATCGACGGACGGGTGCAGGAGGAGAGACTCTGCGGTTATCTTTGCGTATTCGACACGGAGAAGGGAAACCTTCTGTATGAGAAGCCCGTGCCGCTGTGCTGGATTACACACGTTCAGTTCAACCCCATCGACTCCGACATCATCATGTACAACCATGAGTGGCCGAGTTTCGACTGCGGCATCCGCCGCATCTGGCTGTACGACCACTCCAAAGATGAGATACGCCGTGTGCGATGCGAGGGCACCGACACCTTAGGCAATCCCGGAGGCTTCCCACGCCGGGCAGCCGACTGGGTGTGCCATGAGATGTGGAGCGACGACGGCGGGGTGATTGTCTACCACGGAGGATATGCCGACGGACCGGCGATGGTGGGCAAGTATGAGTTGGAGAGCAACCGGTATTGGGAGATTGCCTTGCCGGATGACTTTAAGGCATACGGCCACTTCACCATGGACCATCAGCAGAACCTGTGCTGTGACGGATATTTCAAATTCCCTGAGGATATCAGGGTGGTGAGGGAGAACAGCACGGACAACGGTCCCGACCCCCATAAAAAGGATGGTGAGTATATCTCACGCGTCATCCCTCATTGGGAAGAGGGACGGCTGGAGTGGGTGCCTCTGTGCAAACACCAGAGCGACTGGTTGGGACAGGATGCGCACCCTCATCCCATTTACAACCATGGCGGTGGCGAAATCTATTTCAACAGCCGCAGCGGGAAATATGTGAAAGTGTATGCAACCAAAACAAAAACTGATTGATATGAAAGCGGCAATGAAGAAAACATTGGTTCTCATCATCGCAAGCATGGGAGCGCTCAGCCTTCAGGCACAGTCCGTTCTCGACTCATTGGGACTAACACAAATAGATGTGGGCTATTCCAAAATCGATGCACGCAGCATCGGCGGCGCAGTGGAGAGAGTGGATGTGGAGCAGTTGAAAAAAGGACTCGTAACCTCGGCTCTCGACGCCCTCAGCGGTCAGATGGCGGGCGTGCAGGTGCAGTCCAACGGCAATCAGGAGGCAATGGTGAGTGCCGTGCGTGTGAGGGGTACCACCTCGCTGACCGGCGGCAACGACCCGTTGGTCATCATCGACAATGTGGCATGCGACCTGGCGACACTGTCCACCATCTATCCTGCCGACATCGAGTCGTTCACCATCCTGAAAGATGCCTCGGAAACCTCGCAGTATGGCAGCCGCGGTGCTTCGGGCGTCATCCAGGTCACCACGAAAAAAGGCAAGGAGGGACGCTTTCAAATCTCCTACGACGGCAATGTCGGTTTCGAGTCGGTGTACAAGAAACTCAATATGCTGTCTGCCGACGCCTTCCGCGAGACAGCACGGCAGATGAACGTGGGGTTCTACGATGGAGGAGGGTCCACCAACTACAATGATGTCATCCTCAGGAAGGGATTCGTGCAAAACCACCATGTGGCTTTCGGAGGAGGAACGGAGAGCAGCAACTACCGTGTCTCCTCAGGACTGATGGACCACTGGACGGTGGTGCGCTCCAACCATCTCCGCAACTATATCGTCAAACTCGACATCACACAGAAGGCTTTCGACGACCGCATCACGTTCGACCTGGGGGCTTTCGGCAGCCTCCGGCAGGTCGAACAGATACCATTCCGCAGCAAACTGTTCTATTCCGCATCGGCTTTCAATCCCACCATTCCCAATGGGAGAAACGACGAAGGGGGATTCGACCAGATACCGGAGGCGGTGTGGATAAGCAATCCCAACGAGCTGCTGTGGATGGATGAGGATGAGGAGGGAGGAAACTTCAACGCACACTTGAATGCCAAGGCCAACCTCGGATGTGGATTTCAACTGGCGGTCTTCGGCAGTTTTTCCTACAACACCACCGACAATGCCCACTTCTATGGCTATGAGGCGTATCGGGCGGATGTGAAGGCCGAAGAACTGCTCAACAACATCTCACTTGTGAAGGATTTTGAGTTTAAAAATTCCTCGCTCAACCTCTTGCTGCTGGCTGAAAGACAGCAAACCAAGTCGAAAGGCTTTCATGTGACGACGACCGACTTCGCTTCCGACAAATTCGGCTATCACAACATCTCTGCTGGGGCACAGCGCCCTTGGGAGGGAACAGGTTCCTTCTACACAGAGTCCAAAATGGAGTCGTTCATGTTCAGTGCCAAATACAAGATTCTCGACCGTTACACCATTTCTTTCAACGGACGTGCCGATGGCTCGTCGAAGGTGGGAAAGAACAACCGATGGGGCTACTTTCCCTCGTTGAGCACTTCATGGGTCATCTGGGAAAAGAGCAAGGCAAAGAATCCGCTGAAGGGATGGAAGGCTTTTGTCAACTATGTGAAACTGCGTGCGGGATACGGACTGAGTGGTAATCTGGGTGGTATTGATGCCTACAACTCCATGCAGCTGATGGCTCCCAACGGCATCATCAGTTCCAAAGGCACCACCACCACCTCACTGGCTGTCCTCCGAAATGCCAATCCCGACTTGAAATGGGAGGTCAAGCACACCTTCAACGTCGGTCTGAATACTGCTTTCTGGAACCAGCGCATCGCACTCTCCATGGACTACTATTACTCCAAGGTTTCCAATATGCTCTATATGTATGATGTGCCCGTGCCGCCCTTTGCATTCAACAAGATGCTCGCCAACCTGGGTTCGATGTCAAATAGTGGTTTTGAGCTGGGATTCGGTATCACACCTTACCGCAGCAACGACATGGAGTTCAGCATGGGCATCAATATGTCGTTCGAGCGCAACAAACTCATCTCGCTTGACGGAAACTACAACGGACAAAAACTGACCGCACCGAAGTCGGCCGGACTGGCTGCGATAAGCGGAGCAGGCTTTCACGGTTCCTCTGATGTCGTGTCGCGGATGGTGGGCCAGCCATTGGGCGTGTTCTACCTGCCGCATTGCACAGGAATGACCATCGATGAGAAAGGTGCTCGCCACTATGAAATTACCAAGGAGTCATATATTTGCGGACAGGCAACCCCGAAAATGAGACTGGGGTCGAACTTCGCGTTCAGATACCGCCACTGGGATATCGCCCTACAGGCCAACGGCGCTTTCGGCCACCATATCTACAACGGAACGGCCCTGACCTTCATGAATATGCTGTCGCTACCCAACTACAACGTGCTTGAGGAGGCTCCCGCGATGAATATACAGGACCAGACCATCAGCGACTATTGGCTGGAGCGCGGCGACTATGTCAACATCGACTATGTCACCGTGGGATGGAATGTCCCTATGAAGTGGCGCTTTGTGAGAAACTTCAGAGTCTCGCTGTCGGTCAACAACCTTTGTACGTTCACGTCCTATTCGGGCCTCACACCTATGATCAACTCAAGTGTTGTCAACAGCACCCTGGGTGTCGACGACAAAAACACCTTCCCCGTTTATCGAACTTACTCCATGGGGGTGAGCATCCAATTCTAATCCCAAACAGCAGCATCGTATGAAAAAGACATTATTACATACAAACAGACGACTCGCCAGGTGGATGGGCATTTTGCCTATGGCACTGCTCGGAGCATGGATGATGACAGCATGCTCCCTCGACGAAAACCCAAAGGACCAGATAGAAGAGGAACAGTTGTATAACACCCCGGGAAACCTCTTCCGCCATACCGTGGCGACTCTCTACAGTTTTATAGGAGGAAACAGCGACGGACAGGGATTGCAGGGCACCTGCCGAGGAGTTTACGACCTGCAGACCTTCGGGTCGGACGAGGCGCTGCTGCCCACTCGTGGCGTCGACTGGTATGACGGAGGCATCTGGCAAGCCTTATACAAGCACTCGTGGCAACCGGGACATGAGGTCATCAATAACTCATGGCTGTATCTCTATAAGGTCATCGTCATGTGCAACAAGTCCATACAGACCATCTTGGACCACTATAGCATTCTCTCAGAGCGTGAGTCAATGGAATACTATATGGAGGCAAAGGCTCTGAGAGCCATCTATTATTGGTATTTGCTCGACCTTTTTGGAAATGTGCCTATCGTTCTGTACACAGATGTGCCAATAAATGAGGTGATGCAGTACAAACGTTCGGAAGTGTTTGAGTTTGTCAGGTACGAACTTGAAGATTGTTTGACGTGGCTGCCCGACCGCAGGAGTGTGGAGAATAATACGGAATATTATGGGAGGGTAACCCAGGCCGTAGCCGCTTTCGTACTTGCCAAACTCTATCTCAATGCGGAGGTTTATACCAATGACGATTGGACACAGTTGCCCAGAAAAAGTGGCAAGGACATGGCATTCATCATTGACGGTGTGAAGATGAATGCCTGGGAGGCATGTATGCATTACTGCGAACTGCTGAAAGATTTGGGATACAGGCTGGAAACAGAATACAAAGACAATTTCGCCATCGACAACGACCAAAGCAGGGAGAATATCTGGACCATTCCCATGGACAGGGTGCTTTTCTTCAACCAGCAACAAAATATGTGCCGGTCGTACCATTGGCGCCATGCTGCCGCCTACGGCTTTGACGGAGAAAACGGTACGTCGGCTTCGCTCACCACACTGCGGGTGAACCATTTTGGTGAAAAAGACGAAGACAAGCGTTTCGCCTACAATTACTGGCCGGGACAGGTTCTTAACCAAAAGGGTATTATAGTGTACGACAAGGAAGGAGAGGCACTTAACTATTATCCGTGGGAAGTGTCGATGAACCTGACGGGTACACCACACATGGAGACAGCAGGTGCCAGGATGAGAAAATATGAGGTAGACCCCGATGCTGCGCAGGGTGGCAGAGTGATGGACAACGATATCGTGCTGTTCCGCTATGCCGATGTGCTGCTCATGTGGGCGGAGGCAAAGGTGAGAAACGGTGAGGACGGACAGGCAGAGTTTGATATGGTGAGAAAACGTGCCAAAATGCCTTCCATACCTGCCACTCTCGACAATATCTACAACGAGCGGCTTATCGAACTGGCATGGGAGGGATGGCGGCGCAACGACATGATTCGCTTCGACCGCTACCGCAGCGAGTACACCGGGCCGGATGCCGTCGATGAGTCCGACCACCACACCATCGTCTTCCCCATCCCCGGCGGAGTCATGGATGCTAATGTCAATCTTGTTCAAAATCCGGGATATTAGTTGGTCGTTTGGGGGGTTAGTCGTTTGGTCGTTTGGGCATTTGAGATTTCTTTTTATTTTAGGAGATTAGGAGTTCAGACATATGACTATTTCTCAGGAGTTTAGTAGTTTAGGAGTTTAGACATATGACTATTTCTCTTGAAGAAAGAAATCTCCCGAATTGTCGAAATAAAGAATTGAATGCCTGAAAATTCGCAATCTCTCAAATTCGTGAAGAAAGAAATCTCCCGAATTGTCGAATTAAAGAATTGTAAAGCCTGAAAAATCGCAAATTCGCAAATTCGTGAAAAAAGAAATTTCCCGGATTGTCGAATTAAAGAATTGTAAAGCCTGAAAATTCGCAAATTCGCAAATTCGTGAAAAAAGAAATTTCCCGAATTGTCGAATTAAAGAATTGGAATGTCTGAAAATTCGGGTCTTATAGTCTGTATTTACAAAAAATGGGGCGGAAAAACCGTCCCATTTTTTATGATGTCAGAGCGACATTCCTTTTGACGTCTTGCGGCCTGTTGTCAATAGGCGACTTTCTTGCCGTTGACGATATAGATGCCTTTTGAGGGATGGCTGACGCGGCGGCCCTGCAAGTCGTAGAAGACGTTGGAGCCTTTGGTCTGGGCAGCCACTTCAGTGATGCCGGTCACCTTGTCTACCAAGAAGAGGTAGGAGGAAGTGTTTTCTCCCTTTCTTGTCTCGTCGAGATAAAGATAAACCGTGTTGGACTTCATCGTCTGCTCCATATTGCTGGCAAGGCACACCTTACCCTCTTTCACATCAAGCACATAGATGTTGGGGTCGGGTTCCTCGAGAGTTCTGCCCAGCAGGAAGCCCAAATCATTGGCGACAGGCAGGAGCTGGTTTCCGTCCAAGTACAACGCATCAGGTTCGTTCTCGGGCAGTTGCACCTTGTTGTCACTGGCACTGCTGCCTTTGAGTTGGATGATGACGGGTGTCAGTCCTGGGATAGACTCACTTTCTATTGCCTGCCACTTGACCTGTGATTCGGCGGGTTCCATTTCGTCGGTCACATAATAAGCCTTCATTCCCTCTGCCAGAGTGATGGGGAAATCAGCGACAAACGAGGTGTAGTAGTTGCCCTCAGCATCCACCACCTGCGGTGTGAGTCCGAAATAGTTGGTGTCATTATCCACCAGTTCAAAATCCCAAATGGATTTTGCCTTGGCCACATCCTCCTTATTGGCAAAGCCGAAATTCAATGCATATTCGCCGGTCTGCTCTGTGAGGTACATCCTATTGCCAAACCTCATGTGTGAGATAAACACATAGGCCATGGGGCGCAGGCCCTCCAAGTCACCTACGAGATACTCGTCGGCTTTCTCCTGCAGTGTGCCGGTATAGGCTTTCATAAACTGGTTGGCCTTCTCGATGAGATAGTCGTTGAAGGTGCCGCCATTGAGCGGGAAGTCGGGAGTGACCATGAAGAGGCGGTAGCCGTCACCTTTCTCCACTTTTTCGAAATACAGGTTGGTGTCGATTTTGTCGAACCACTCCAGAAACTCCTCATAGGTGTAGTCTTCCATCATCCTTGCCACCATGCTGCCCATAGCGCCACTCATCTGTTTCTTAATCATCTCGACCATGGTGGTGCGCATGGAGATGAACTGTTCCTCATCGATGGTGGTCAGGACCAATGCCTTCATCATGGGAATCGCCACGTTGATGACATCGAGGCCCTGCATTCTGAGTTGGGTGACCTGATTGTCGCCAAAAGCCATATATGCTATCGTCCCAGCAAGTCCGTTGGCGCTTTCCTTGTCTGCATTGGGCGCGAAACTGCCCGACGATGCCAAATTGGCATAATGTCCTGTCGACACGTTCTTCAGACGGTTGTATCCTGTTGTCTGTGCATTGATGGCTGTGGCCATGAGCATAGCCATCAGCAACAAATAAATCTTCTTCATTTTTTGTCAATCAAAAGGTTTGGAACTGCAAAAGTAACTATTTTCTTACTAAGCGCGTTGCCATTATGAAAAATTAACGCAATTCAAATCACCGATTGGCTTATTTCATTTTGGTGGCGCAGAAGTCCTCAGTATTTCATGGATTTGCACAGCAACTTCCTGGGCATATCCCATGTCGTATCCCACACGGAGGTAAATGACCGGTTCTGCGGGATTCTTCGTGTTGATGACCACGGCGTACTCGTCAACGACATAGGGTATTATAGCCATGTTCTTTGGGGCGATGCTTGTAATGTCATCCATGGGAATCTCTCTGCCTGCCATGACGAGGATGCCACGCTCGGGGTATGAAAGGACCACATCGGAGATGTCGTTTGCCTTCGCGGCATTGAGCACCACCACGCTGTCAGGTTTCCCATATTCCAGCTCCACCTCTTCCACACTGTGGAAAAGCCTTCCTTTCATCTCTTGCACCACAGGGTTGTTCTCTTTCCTGTTAACGATATAATTCACGGCGAGGATGATGAAAGGCAACAACAGGAATGGCAGGAAGCCAAGACTTAAAAATGCCGCCAAAAAGACGAATGGAATGGAGAAAAGGAGAATTTTCTTCATGGGATAATTGCCTATTGCTAAATTAATGATTAATGATGTGTATGTATGCCCAGCAAGATTTTCCTTCCGTTGACGATGTATGCCCTAACGGGCAGAACCAACGGTCGACGACCATTGGTTATCACCGTAGGCGCCAGATGCTTCTTTGTTTTTTCTTTCTTTTTGCGAGTGCCTTGGCACTTTTTCTTGCTTCCTTGTATGCCAAGTCTTTTCAATCTTTTTATTCTTTTTCCGAAGCGAAGCGTTTTTTTTATTTTCTCTCTACCATCTCGGATTACAAATCCTGATATTTAAGACATCGGGATGGCAAATCCCGATGAACTGCGGATGCGATACATCGCGTCCCTACAGGTTGCACCGCCATTCTTGTAGGGGTATTGTCTAAACTCCTAAACTCCTAAACTCCTTAATAATAATATGCTCACGGCAGACGTAGAAAAGAGACGCCATATATGGACGTCTCTTCTATGATGTAATCGCCATTCTTGTAGGGGTATCGTCTAAACTCCTAGACTCCTAGACTCCTAAACTCCTAAACTCCTTATAAAATATTCAGTGAGCAGCCTCAAACTCGCGGAGGAAACGGGTGTCGTTCTCGGAGAACATACGCAGGTCGCTCACACGGTATTTCAGGTTGGTGATGCGCTCCACACCCACGCCGAAAGCATAGCCGCTGTACACTTTGCTGTCGATGCCGCAAAGCTCGAGCACATTGGGGTCGACCATGCCGCAGCCCAATATCTCCACCCATCCGGTGTGTTTGCAGAAGCCGCAGCCCTCGCCGCCGCAGATGTGGCAGGAGATGTCCATCTCGGCACTGGGCTCGGTGAAGGGGAAGAAACTGGGGCGCAGACGTATCTTCGTGTCGGCGCCAAACAACTCCTGGGCGAAGGTGAGCAGCACCTGCTTCAGGTCGGTGAACGACACGTTCTTGTCGATATACAGACCTTCCACCTGATGGAAGAAGCAGTGGGCACGGGCAGTGATGGCCTCGTTGCGATAGACGCGTCCCGGACAAATCACGCGGATGGGAGGCTGTGTGGTGTCCATCACACGGGCCTGCACCGAACTGGTGTGGCTCCTGAGGATGATGTTTTTGGCCACGTCATCGGGATTGGTCTCCACGAAGAAGGTGTCCTGCATGTCGCGTGCGGGATGGTCGGCGGCGAAGTTCATCTTGGTGAACACATGAAGGTCGTCCTCCACCTCGGGACCATCGGCAAGGGTGAAGCCCATGCGTGAGAAGATGTCGATAATCTCGTTGGTCACGATGGAGATGGGATGGCGCGTGCCCAGACTGATGGGGTAGGCGGTGCGTGTCAGGTCGAGGTCGTCATCCTGATTGTCTGCTGAGGCGAGAGACTCCCTCAAAGCATTGATACGCTCAAGGGCGGTTTGCTTCAACTCATTGATTTTCATACCGATAGTGCGCTTCTCTTCGGCGGCTACCGTACGGAAATCGGTCATCAGGGCGGCTATCTCACCCTTCTTGCTCAGATATCTTACACGAAGTTGCTCTATCTCCTCTGCATTCGAGGCTTGGAGCTCCTGCACTTCCTTCAGAAGTGCCTCTATTTTCTCAAGTAACATTTTCCTTTGGTTTAAAAACGGTGCAAAGGTAATATTTTTCAGATAAAATAGGAAATATATCGAAATAAAGTTGTACTTTTGCCCCTAATATCGTCTAAATATTGTGAACGCCTCTGTCCTGTCGGTTGAGGTATGCAAGGGATTAAATGAGAATTATGAGAAAAAGCGCGATGTTCTTTTTCTGTATGGTCTGCCTGATGCTTGGCATGACCATAAGTTGCAAGGACAAGAAACCTGAGGTGCTGACGGATTCCTTGTCTGGTGATACGGCGGCTGTTAACGATACGGTCGACACCGTGGCAATAGACACCGTTCCGGAGGATGCCATGGACAGCCTCATTTCGGCTACACCCATGCCCGTCACGGCAGACGAACTGTTTGATGATTTCCTCTTCAACTTCACTGCCAACAAAAAACTGCAGTATGAGCGTGTCAAGTTCCCCTTGTTGGTGACCGACGGCGACAGCGTGTCGACCATTGACCGCGCCGACTGGAACCATGAGCGCTACTTCATGAAACAGGAGTTCTATACGCTCATCTTCGACGACGAGAGCCAACTTGACCTGGCGAAAAACACCAAACTCGACAGCATCGTCATCGAGAGAATCAACCTCCATGCCAAGTCGGTGGAGCAGCATGTGTTCAACCGTATCAACGGACAGTGGATGCTCACCGAGATTGTGCGCAACAACACCTATCAGAGTCCCAACAGGTCGTTCCTCGATTTCTACGAGAAATTTGCCTCCGACTCGCTCTTCCAGATACAGAGCATGAACGAGCCGGTGAGCACCGTCCTGCCCGACCCTGATGATGACTATACCATGATAGAGGGTGACTTCTACCCGGAGCAGTGGCCAGATTTCAAACCTCTTGATTTTCCTTCTGATGTCATCTACAATATCCTCTATGGACAGCAGTACCGCAAGAGCCGCCAGAAACTTTTCGTGCTCAGGGGCATCTCCAACGGACTGGAAGCAGAGATGACTTTCAAGCAGATTGACGGGCGGTGGAAACTCGTCAAACTTATCAACTGACCCTTCAAGCCTATGAGAGACATCAGAGATTTCAACCTGAAAGAGTACAATACGTTTGGCATCGACGCTGTTTGCCGGCGCTTCATCGAGATAGAGAAAGCCGATGAGGTGACGCCACTCGTATGCTCGCTCACCAGCGAAGACCTGCCATTGCTCATCATCGGCGGCGGGAGCAACCTGCTGCTGACCGGCGACTTCGACGGCACTGTGCTCAAGTCGGCCATCAAGGGTGTGGAGTCGTCGAGCGAGGACGGATGTGTGCTGCTGCGCTGCGGCTCGGGCGAGACATGGGACGACATCGTCAGCCATTGCGTCGACCATGGATGGTATGGGGCAGAGAACCTCTCGCTCATCCCGGGCGACGTGGGGGCAACGGCCGTGCAGAACATCGGGGCTTATGGCGCCGAGGTGTGCAATCTCATCTGGAGCATCGAGGCGGTGGATATGGTCACCGGACTGCAGGAGACCATCGACCCCAAGGTGTGTGAATATGCCTACCGCGACAGCCGTTTCAAGCATGAATGGAAAAACAAGTATTTCATTACGGCGGTCACTTACAGGCTCTCGGAGAATTTC
>Ga0247611_10009385_pt1 | contig 11778 bp, 11 predicted proteins | sample 177DNAGHGhighgp2_FD_192422 | JGI IMG/M metagenome (GOLD analysis project Ga0247611, IMG submission 192422) | Sheep rumen microbial communities from Palmerston North, Manawatu-Wanganui, New Zealand - 1770 DNA GHGhigh gp2 | ecosystem: Host-associated > Mammals > Digestive system > Stomach > Rumen... | reverse complement strand
TAACCGACTTTATTTTTTGATTCTAAGTATTTGTATAAACCATCGTTTATAGGAAGATTATATTCACCAATAAGTTCGAAGGCTTTGGGTTTAAATCCTAATTTAAATTCGTTTAGGCCTTTAAATTTAGGATCATCTACTAGCTTTCCTGAGATACCATTTAAATCAAAGAAATTATATTCTTTATGATAATACTTGATAAGTTCGTAATGTAAGAAATAGTTTGGACATAAATTTTTATATTTTTTGTTATAGCCTGTGCTTACAACGTATATTCTGTCTTGATATTTTATAATTATTGCTCCTGCAATATACTCTTCAGGAGACTTTGCTAAACACTGTGTATAGTAAGCAATATTTTCATTGATTTGATTTAATATTCGATCTGAATTCAATTTGTTTTTTAAATTATTTTCAGTATTATTTTTCATTAGTTTTTCAACCAGTGTTTGATTTCTTAAATTTTCCTTTTCAAATTTCTTTCTTTCATTGATTAAACTCTCTTCAAAATTTATTTTAACTAGGAATATATCTATAGCGTCTTGTTTTGAAAAACTATTGTATAGATTGTAATAATCATTTAGCTTTTTCTTTTCTTTATATTTAACGAAATCATATAATATTTTTATATCTTCACGATCTTTTTTCTCTAATGTTAATCCGTTATATAAACTCTTATTTATTTTATTACGCATTGTTTTAGTGAAATTAGCTTTATCTTGAGCTTTTAATAGTAAAATTGCATTATATCTTGGAAGAATATTTGAGAATGTTGTTTTTTCTTCAATTCTGATAAAATTATTCTCTTTTAAGATATTTTCTATTTCTTTATTCTTTGTATAGTTAAACATTTTACTTTCAATATTTATATTGGCAATTGAAATTTCAGGGTTAATTTTTATATAAGCAACATTTTTAGAATAATATCTTTTCTTAAGTAGGTCTATAAAAGTTTTTAATAATGATTTGTTATAGTAGTCAATTAGGAAACCTCTAGGGGCATACGCATATCTACAAAGAATGTTAATTTTCTTTATTGCAATTAGTGATGCTGCTAATATTTTATTGTTTTCGTCAATTAATCCAATTAATTCATAATCATAGCCTTGTTCACTTAGGAACATAGCGTAAGTTGAAGTTTGGAAATAACTTCTTAATGGATGACGTTTTGAGTAATTGTCAAATTCGAAAATGGTTAATTGTTTAAGTTTATACATAGAATCACCCCTTTCATAACAAAAATAAGAATGTATTATATCATATTTAAAAAATATTGCAATATATGGGGTTTTATTTTAAAATTATGGTAGGTGATAATAATGGACGATGCAGTAAAAAGATTTAAAAGTTTAGAGAATATTTCAGTATGTATGCTAGTTATAGATTTATTGATTGGTTTAATACTGTTTAAGTATTCTGATTATTCTATAAAAGTTAATAGTGTTATATTTGGTGGATTACTTGTTGTTCATGGATTATTTTCATTTATTAAATATTTTTATGATGGTTTTGGAGCAAAAGTGTTTTCTACCGAAGTTATTAATGGTGTAGTAGCATTAATCTTAGGAATATTTATGTGTTTTTATAAATTGAATTCTTTAAAGATGATTGGAATACTAGTAGGAATATGGATTATTTTTGATGGTTTGTTAAAAATATGGCATAGTGTTATATTCTTTAAGAAAAAAGAAGAAATTGGACCATTAGTTATGCTTTCATCATTATTAGTTGTAGTTATGGGAGTATTAGCAATATTTAATCCTTTTAAAGATTATATTAGTGTTATTAGATTATTAGCTATATTCTTTATGGCTTATGCGATACTTCATGGTATGTTATGTTTCTTATATAAGAAGAGAGCAAAAGAGTTACTATCTATATTTAGATAGTTTTTTCTTGCTTTTAAGATGGTTTTATGATAGATTATTTAAGGAAATGGGTGGTTGTAATGGAAATTGCACTATTGATTGTATCAATTTTATTAATTGCTATTGTATTATTACAAAGTAACAAAGCTAGTGATGCTAGCCAGATTATTAGTGGTGGAAATGATATGTTGTTTCAAAACCAAAAGGAACGTGGAGCTGAATTGTTTATTACAAGACTTACTATTGTTTTAGGTGTTGCATTCTTTGTATTATCATTTTTATTATATATTTTCTAAGCCGAAAGGCTTTTTTTATTTGTCTTTATACTTCATTGTTTCTATGTTATAATTAATAGAGTAATGTATCATAAAAAGGGATAACTGGTGATATTATGAAAGAAAAAGTATTAGATTTATTAAAAGATATTCATGAAGCTAAGGAAGCTATTGAAATAAATGATATGCTAGGTTTAAAAACATCTGATGAGTATAGAGAATTATTGGATGCTTTATCTGAATTAGTGGATGAATATCAAGTTTTTTTTACAAAAAAAGGCAAATACATTTTGTTGGAAAATTGTCCTGGGTTAAAAATTGGTAGATTAACTGTTAATAAAAAAGGATTTGGCTTTGTTATTCTTGATAAAGAAGATGACTTATATGTTGATGCTAAGAATATGAATGGTGCTATTGATGAAGATATAGTATTGGCTGAAGTATTTTCTAAAGGTGTGAAAAAGGAAGCTAAAGTAATTAAGATATTAAAAAGAAATCTTAATGATCTTGTTGGAGAGGTTTCTTTTAAAGATGATAAATGTTATTTAATTTTAGATGATGTTAAAAAAGATTTAGTAATTGAATTAGTTGGCGATAAGGTTAAGGATTGTGTTGATGGACACAAAGTATTAGTTAAGATAGTAAAAGAAGTTAGTAAGCATAAATATTTAGCATCTATAGTAAAGATTATTGGGCATAAAGATGATCCTGGTATAGATATTTTGAGTATTGCTTATAAACATGGAATTTATGAGGATTTTGGACCAGAGGTTGAAAGAGAACTTGAATATATACCTAATGAGGTTGATCCTATAGAACTTGAAGGTAGAAGAGATTTAACTGATCAAGTTATATTTACGATTGATGGTGATGATACTAAAGATATCGATGATGCTATATCAATTAAGAAGTTAGATAATGGAAATTATGAGTTGGGTGTTCATATAGCAGATGTTTCTCATTATGTTAAAGAGAATACTGCATTAGGTGATGCAGCATATGAGAGAGGAACTTCTTCTTATTTGGCTGATACTGTTATTCCAATGATTCCTCATAAGTTATCTAATGGTATATGTTCATTAAATGAAGGTGTTATTCGACTTGCAATGTCTTGTGTAATGGAAATTGATAATGCTGGTAAAGTGGTTAATTATGATATTTTCCCAAGTTATATTAAGAGTCGAAAGAAAATGACTTATAAAAATGTTAATAATGTAATATGTCGTGGTATAATACCAGATGGTTATGAAGAATTTGTTGATGAATTGAATTTGATGAATGAACTTCATGGCATTTTAAGAAAAACGAAAGTTTTTAAAGGATATATTGATTTTGATTTAGATGAAGCTAAAATTGTTCAAGATGAAAATGGTAAGGCTATAGATGTTATTAAAAGGGTTCGTGAAGAAGGCGAAATGCTTATTGAAGATTTTATGATAGCTGCTAATGAAACTGTAGCAAATCATATATATCAAATGGATTTACCATTTATTTATCGTGTACATGATGTACCTAAACCTGAAAAAATAGAAGATTTTATGAATCTAGTTAAAATTTTAGGATATAGACTTGATGGTAGAATAAATGATTTTAGTCCTAAAGCTATGCAAAATATTTTGGATCAATTGAGAGATAAACCAGAGTTCCCAATATTATCTAGTTTGTTATTACGTAGTATGCGTAAGGCAATATATAGTAAAGATAATATAGGACACTTTGGATTAGCTAGTAAGGCTTATACTCATTTTACTAGTCCTATTCGTAGATTCCCTGACTTACAAGTTCATAGATTGTTAAAGACTTATTTGGTAGAACATGATATGTCTATGACAACTATAAATACTTTAGATAATAGTTTGATTGAAGTAGCTGAACATTCTAGTGAAAGAGAATTGGCTGCAATTGATGCAGAACGTGAAGTCTTGGATATGAAGATGGCAGAATATATGGAAGATCATATTGGTGAAGAATATGAAGGCGTTATTGATACTATAACTAATTTTGGATTCTTTGTTGAACTACCTAATTTAATTGAAGGATTAGTTCATGTTCAAACATTAAAAGGAGATTATTTTACATATATTCCAGAGTTACTAGCAATGGTTGGAAAATCAACAAAGAAAACTTATCGTTTGGGGGATAAAGTAAAAGTTAAGTGTGTTGCAGCTTCTAAGGAAACTTCAATGATTGACTTTGAATTAGTAAAGGTTGATGAAAAAAATGGAAATAAAGAATAAGAAAGCTTATTTTGATTATTTTATATATGATACTTATGAATGTGGTATTGAGTTGAAAGGAACAGAAATAAAATCACTTAGAAATGGTTCTGGGGATTTAAAGGATACTTTTGCTATTATTAAGAATAATGAAGTGTTTTTGCTTAATATGTATATTCCTAAGTATTTAGAGGGTAATAGATTTAATCATGATGAGAGAAGAACAAGAAGGTTATTATTACATAAGAGAGAGATTGCTAAATTAAAGATGCAAATTGAGAAAGAAGGATATAGTTTAGTTCCTTTGAAAGCTTATTTGGTTAGAAATAAAGTTAAGATTGAATTAGGTGTAGCTAAAGGTAAAAAACTATATGATAAAAGGGAAAGCATTAAGGAAAGAGATTTGAAGAGAGAAGCATCCAGGACTAAGTAGTGGATGTATTTTTGGAGATAATTTGATATAATGCTTATACAAGGAGGAATGTTATGACTATTGCAAATGTATGGTCAATTATTACAAAGATAATTGATGTATGTATTGTTTGGTTTATGTTTTATTATATTCTTAAGAATGTTAAGAATAATGTTAAACTTGTTTTAATTGTTAAGGGTATAGTTGTTTTATTTATTATAAAGTTATTAAGTGATTTATTACATTTATATACAGTTGGAGTTTTACTTGAGTATGTATTTGAGTGGGGACCAATAGCGGTTATTGTTTTATTCCAACCAGAGATAAGAAGTTTCTTAGAATCTATTGGTAGAACTAAATTGTTAGGAAGACATAAAGTTTTAACAGTTGAAGAAAGAGAAAAAGTTGTTTATGAAATTATGGATGCGGTTGAATATTTAAAGAAAAATCGTATTGGGGCATTAATTGTTATAGAAAGAGATATGTCTTTGCAGGAATATATTACTCCAGCAACTAAGGTGTATGCTGATTTAACTAGTCCTCTTTTGGGAACTATTTTCTTCCCAAATAGTCCACTTCATGATGGTGGAGTTATTGTTCAAGGTGATAAAATAACTTGTGCAGGAGCTGTATTTAAAACTAGTATGGATCCTACATTAAATAAAAAGTTAGGAACTCGTCATAGAGCAGCATTAGGTATAGCTGAGGAAAGTGATGCAGTAGCACTTATTGTTTCTGAGGAAACAGGACGTATTAGTATAGCTGTAGATCATGAATTACATTATAATTTAACTTTAGATGAGTTTAGAATGATGCTTGTTGATGAATTAAAACCTAAAGCAGAAATATTCTATGATGCAGATGAAGAGAGTGAAGGTGAAATAAATGAATAAGATTGTTTCAGCCTTTGTAGGATTTTTTAAATTAATATATAGGATAATTGATAAGATTATAGTTACTCCTATTAGTACAGTAGTATATAAGATAGGTAGACGCTTTAGTAAAGAAAACAGATTAGATAAAATATTGAATAGACCTAATGTATTGTTATTTGTTTCTTTAGGTTTTGCGGTATTATTATTCTATTTAGTTGATGTTAAAGCTACAATGTTTGTTCAAAGTGATGCAGAAATATTAACTAATCAACCTGTTAAGGTTATTTATAATAGTAGTGCTTATGTAGTAGAAGGTGTTCCAGATAGTGTTGATATTACATTAATTGGAAAGAAAAGCGAATTATATTTAGCTCGTCAGTTAGGAGATAATGAAGTTATTGTTGATTTAACTGATTATCAAGCAACTGATACACCTATACGTGTTAAGATGACTTATAATAAACCTATAAGTAATATGCAATATAAAATAGATCCTACTTATGCAACTGTTACTATTAAGAAAAAGGTTAGTGGTACTAAAACTATTTCATATGATTTATTAAATCAAGATAGTTTAGATGCTAAGTTAAGTGTTCAAAGTGTTGAATTAACTAAGACTGAAGTAGTTGTTAGAGGATCACAAGATACTTTGGATAAAGTTGCAAATATTAAAGCATTAATTAATTTGGATAAACCTGAATTAAATAAAGCTGGTACATATAATATTGATGATTTAAAATTAGTTGCTTATGATACAGATGGTAAATTAGTTGATAATGTTGAAATTGTTGCAACTAATATTAGTGCCAAAGTAGTATTAGAGTCTTATTCTAAGAAAGTACCTGTTAAGATTGTTACAACTGGTGAATTAGTTGATGGTAAGGCAATATCTGCAATTACTATTAATGATGTAGATTTCTCTAAATTTGAAATATCAATTTATGGTGATAAATCAGTTATTGATAAGATTGATAGTGTACCTGTTAATATTGATATTAATGGTCAAGGTAAGAATGGATCTAAGACTGCAAACGTAACTATATCTAAACCTTCAGGTGTAAGATATATTAGTGATGAGAATATTAAAGTTGTTCTAAATTTCGAAGAAGCAAAACAAAGAACAATTATTATTAGTGAAATTATTCCTAGGTATTTACCTTCTGGATTGGTTGCTAACTTGTTATCTAGAGATGATGAATCTGTAGAAGTTCAAGTTATAGGTGTTGAATCAGTAATTGATCAATTAGGAACTAATCCACAGATAGTAGCATATGTTGATTTGACTGGTTATAGTGTTGGTACTTATCCAGTAGATGTTAAGGTTGAAGGACCTGATTCAAGATTACAATATGTTGTTACTAAGAAAGTTAATGTAGTAATTTCAAGTCAAGAAAAATAGCTCTATTTATGAGCTATTTTTTCTTCAAAAAAATATGTAATACAGATTAATGCAGATATACCTATTAGTATATATATAAGGTTATTAATCATTGTACTGCTTATTAATAGAGTTACTAAATTAATATCAAATATTCCGATTAATCCCCAATTTATTGCTCCTATTATTGTTAATACTAAAGCAATTTTTTTTATTATATTCATAATACTCTCCTTTGCTTATTATTAGTTTGACCATTTCTCTTAAATATATGTATGAATATTTAATTGTTTTATAAATATTATTTAAATAGAAAAGGTTGGTGTTTTGTGAAAAGAGTATTATTTTTGGTAGTATCTATTTTTTTGTTGGCAGGATGTGGAAAGGTTAGTAAAGATAATTTGATTGATTCTTTTAAGGATGATGTTGAATCTTCTAAATCATATTATGTGGAAGCGAAGATGGAGATTTATAATTCAGAAGATACTTTTACTTATAATATGAAAGTTTACTATATGGATGATGATCTTTTTAAAGTTAATATGTTAAATACTATTAATAATCATGAACAAATAATTCTTAGAGATAGTGAGTCTGTATATGTTGTAACTCCTAGTTTAAATAAAAGCTATAAGTTTATGAGTGAGTGGCCATATAATAGTAGTCAGGCTTATATATTAAATTCTTTAATTAAGGATATAGATAATGATAGTGAAATTGAATTTGTTACCGGAGATAATGAATATGCTTTAGTTGTTAATGTTAATTATCCTAATAATCCTAATTTGAAATATGAAAAGATTATTTTTGATAAGGATAAAAAGTTGAAGAGTGTATTAGTGTATGATGATAGTGATGTAGTGTGTATAAAAGTTCAATTTAATAAGATTGATTATAAAGCTAATCTAGGTGATAAAGAATTTGATATAGAAGAAATTAGTGTATTTAATGGTGGTAATGAAACTACTAATTCTTCGTTAGATGATATTATATATCCTCTTTATGTACCAAGTAATACTTACTTACATGATAAACAAACAATTAATACAGAGAATGGTAAGCGAGTCATTTTAACTTTTAATGGAGATAGGAATTTTGTTTTGATAGAGGAGGAAACAGCGTTGCAGGATGAGTTTGTGACTGTGCCTGTATACGGTGATCCATTAATGCTTTCTAATACTATAGGTGCTTTAAGCTCTAATTCTCTTTCATGGACGAGTAATTATGTAGATTATTACTTGGCAGGTAATGATTTATCCACTGAAGAATTATTAACTATAGCAGATTCTTTAAATCTAAATAATACTACTGTATATTATGAGAAGTAATATAGTGCTTATTTCCTAATATAATCATTTGATTTAGTTTGTAATTGTGTTATAATTGAACCAAGGTGGTTTAAATGGAAAAAAGTATTAAAACAAAAAAGAAGAATAAAATAAATTATAGTACAGGGGAACAAGCTGAAGTTAAAAATTTTATAATAGTTATAATTGTAGTATTACTTTGTGTAGTTGGAATTTATTTTTTGACTAGAATATTTGTTACTAAGGATTTATTTACTCATGAAAGCCCTAAACAAGAAGATACATTACCTGTAGAAGTTAATTATGATGTTGCTATGGTTGGAACAATTATGAATCGTCCATATGATGAATATTATGTGGCAGTATATGATACTACAGGAAAAAATAATTATGATATGGCTAGTATTGTATCTACATATAAAGGAAAGAAGAAACTTCATATTTATAGAGTAGATTTAAATGAACACTTAAATAAGGAATATTATAAACCAGAAGAAGTTAATACTAAGGCAACAGGTGTTGAAGATTTTAAATTCGGTGATGTTACTTTATTAAGAATTAAAAAAGGAAAGATTACTAAGTATATAACAGAAATAGATGCTATAAAGAAAGAGTTAGATATTCAATAGGTAACTATTGTAAAACTCTTTTTTTTTGTGTTATTATTTGATAAGGATGGTGTCATTATGGCAAAGACTGTTAAAGATAGTAAAAAAGTGAAGACTAATACTAAGAAAAAGAGTGTTAAAAGTAAAGTTAAAAAGAATAATAGTATTAAAAAAGCTTCTACGAAAAGAAAAAATAAACAAAGTGATGGTGTTTTTGAAAAAAGACTTCGTTTTGATATGTTAGAGTTTTTTATAATAATTATATTTGTTTCTTTAGTTTCATGCATTGGAACAGGTTTGATTTTAAACTATCAATATAAAAAGAATAATGTTTTGTATAATACTTCATTAGTTAACGATGATAATTTGAGTGATTTTATTAAAACTTATTCTGAAATTGTAGATAATTATTATGAAGAAGTGGATAAGAAGGGAATGCTTAATGCTGCTACTTCAGCTATTGTTAGTTACTTGAAAGATAATTATTCTATATATTTGGATGGAGATGCTGCTGGTGTTTTAAATAATTCTTTGGAAAATTCATATCAGGGCGTTGGAATTGTAGTTAGTGGAAATACTGTGTACCATGTATATCAAGATTCACCTGCTTTTAATGCGGGAATTCAAGAAGGGGATATTATTATTCGTGTTAATGATAAAGAAATAACGGATGAAAATAGAAATGATGTTCCTTTATATATTAAAGATGGAGAAAAAAATCATATTGTTGTATTAAGAAATGATGAAGAGATGGATTTTGATGTGGAAACTGGGAAGATATATATTCCAACAGTTAATACACAAACTGTGGAAAAGAATGATAAAAAAGTGGGATATTTATCATTATCGTCTTTTTCTTCTAAATCATATAATGAATTTAAAGATGGATTAGAAAAACTTGAAGAAGAAAAAATAGATTCTTTAGTTATAGATTTAAGAGGTAATTCTGGTGGTTATTTAGAAATGGCTAAAGATATAGCTAGTTTATTGTTAGAGAAGGATAAAGTTATTTATTCATTACAGAATAAAAAAGAAACAACAGTTGAGAAGGATACTACTGATGAACATCGTAGTTATCCTATAATTGTGTTGGTTGATGGTAAGTCAGCTAGTGCATCAGAGGTATTAGCTGGAGCATTAAAGGATAGCTATGGGGCAGTATTAGTTGGAGAAACTACTTTTGGTAAAGGAAAAGTACAAACTTTGATGCAAAGAAATGATTCGCTAATCAAATATACTTCTGCAAAATGGTTAAGACCAAATGGGGAATGTGTAGATGGAGAAGGTATTACACCAGATTATGAAACTGGTAATGTAGTTATTAATAAAATCATTTATGATATGCAATTACAGAAGGCAATAGATCTTGCGACAAAATAGACATTGATAATTCAATGTCTTCTTTATTTGTTATTTTTGGAAATATATTATATAATGTTTAACGAAAGCGGGATTTTATGGAAAATATTAAAGTTGGTGATAAATTAAAGATTTATTGCTACAAGCATGATGGTTCCCTGGAGCATACTTCGGATGAAGCTATAGTACTCGAAAATAATGAAGATGTATTAATATGTGGAAATGGTAGAACTAGGATAACTGAAAAGGATGGTCGTAGTCATATGACTAATGAACCAGCTGTATTGTTCTTTTATAAAAATCATTGGTTTAATATTATAGGTCAATTAAAAAAGTATGGATTGTTTTATTATTGTAATATTGCATCACCTTTTGTAATTGAGGATGGTATTATTAAATATATTGATTATGATTTAGATTTGAGAGTGTTTCCTGATGGTGGATTTAGAGTATTAGATAGAAATGAATATAACTACCATAAGAAGTTAATGAAGTATTCTGATGAACTTGATGGAATAATAAAAGGTGAACTTTCATACTTAATTGAGCAAAAAAGAAAAGAAAATGGTCCTTTTGCGAAGGGAATTGTTGAGAAATATTATAATTTATTACAAAAAAGGTAAAAAAAAGCATTTTTCTATTGAAATTTGTTTTTTTTTATTCTATAATGAAAACGTTGTTGTCAAAAAGATGACAACGAAAATGAATGTATCCAAATGTTTTTGAAAAAAAACAAAAAAAAGTGTTGACATTAGATATGCGTTTTGTTATAGTACTAGTGCAACCAAGAAAAAAGGATGCAAAAATAAGTTTTTTGAAAAATATGTTAAATAAAAGTTGACATTAGTAAAACGATTTGTTATATTACTAATGCAACTCAGAAAAAAGCATAAAATTCAAAAACAAAAAATGTACTTTAAGAAAAAGTTGACAGAAGTCATATCATTTGATATAGTACTCATGTTGCTTTGAAAAAGGTACAGAAATGATCTTTGAAAACTAAGTAAAAAAGTCAATTTGAGTAGCTTTGTGATTAAACTTAATTAATTGATTTATTAGATAAATCTTTTTTAATGAGAGTTTGATCCTGGCTCAGGATGAACGCTGGCGGCATGCCTAAGACATGCAAGTCGAACGGAGCGGCCCATTGAAAGTTGAGTGCTTGCACAAGACCGGATTTGGATTTCCGCTCAGTGGCAAACGGGTGAGTAACACGTGGGTTACCTGCCTCTAAGTTGGGGATACCAGTTGGAAACGACTGTTAATACCGAATATGCTCTACGGAGTAAAGAAGCCCTTAAAGCTTCGCTTAGAGATGGGCCTGCGGTGCATTAGCTAGTTGGTGAGGTAATGGCCCACCAAGGCAACGATGCATAGCCGAACTGAGAGGTTGATCGGCCACATTGGGACTGAGACACGGCCCAGACTCCTACGGGAGACAGCAGTTAGGAATATTCGTCAATGGGGGCAACCCTGCACG
>Ga0247611_10009384_pt1 | contig 11779 bp, 10 predicted proteins | sample 177DNAGHGhighgp2_FD_192422 | JGI IMG/M metagenome (GOLD analysis project Ga0247611, IMG submission 192422) | Sheep rumen microbial communities from Palmerston North, Manawatu-Wanganui, New Zealand - 1770 DNA GHGhigh gp2 | ecosystem: Host-associated > Mammals > Digestive system > Stomach > Rumen... | reverse complement strand
TTTCGAAATTAACACTGCCATCCTTATTAAAAGGTGTAACTAGTGCTACTATAGAACCTTGTAACATGATAATTAATCCTCCTTATTATAATTGTATTCTAATTCAAATATATCTGTTGCACTACCCAAAACAAATACATTATCCTTTTTATCTATTGTTACATCAATATTACCATAATCTAAAATACATTGACATTTGTTTTTAATGTATCCTAGTCTTTTGGCTGCTACTGCAACAGCACTACATCCTTGTGCTGATGCATGAATAAATCCATTTTCTTTATCATATGTTCTTACCATAAATTTACCTTTTTCCTTCAAGTAAGCATATGATACATTTATTTTTTTATTAAATATTTTATAGCTAGATAATAAATCTGCTATATCTTGTAGTTTTGAATTCATTACATCAGTAAATATAACCATATGTGGTTCACCTACATATAATGAATAAGTTGTTATATAGGTATTGTTAATTACAATTTCTCTTCCAAATGATTCAATTGAATCAGTTATAAAAAGCATTTTGTTATTAAATAATGGCTTACCTATATTTATATTACATGTGAAAGGTACTTCACCTGTAATTTCAAGTTCGACCTTACCTTTTCCTGTTAAAACTTCAAACCTATGTGATTTAATTATTTTTTGTTCAAATACATATTTACTAAAACACATCAATGCATTTGAATCAAATGTGATGAGCTTTCCATATGAATCATAGATTTTCATTTCTAATGGAATATCTTTTACTACAATTAAAGCTTTAGCACCAACTCCAAATACTCTATCTAAAATTCTTTTTGATGCTTCTTGATAATTAATACTTGGATCATATTTAGTTAATATATAATCAGTGCCTAATGAATGCATTTTAATTAGATGCATTATACTTCTCTTTCAATAAGCTCATCTAATGTCATTCTCTTAATTGCAATTCTAGATTTGCCATCTTCAACAAATACAACTGCTGGAGTTAATGCCTTATTGTAATTAGAACTCATTGAATATCCATATGCACCTGTTGTGTAAGTGATTAATAAATCACCTCTTTTTGCTTCAGGTAAATTAATATCTTCAATAATTAAATCTCCTGATTCACAACACTTACCTGCAATAGTAACCTTGTGATTCTTTGGCATATCTTCTTTACCAATAATATCAGCATCATATTTTGCTTGATATAAGGCAGGACGGATATTATCAGTCATACCACCATCAATAAAATAATATTCCTTATTTGGAGTTTTCTTTGTAAATCCAATTGTATAAAGAGTATATCCAGCTTCACCAACAATTGATCTACCTGGTTCAATAGCTAGCTTTTTAATCTTTATACCAGTTCTTTTAATTGCATCCTCAGCTGTTTTAACTAATGTCTTAGATACTACATCAAATGGAATAGGTGCATCTTCATCTGTATAATGTACACCATAACCACCACCAATATTCATAACTAAAGGATAATTAAAATCTTTAGCCATTTCAAATAATTTATCAATTGATGCAGTAAATGCATTTAGATCAAATATTTGAGAACCAATATGTGAATGGAATCCTAAGAAATTGATATTTTTAGAATTATCAATTATCTTCTTCATTTCCTTATAATCATCTGAACCATATAATACACCAAACTTTGAATCTACATGAGCTGTTACGATAAATTTATGTGTGTGTGCTGAAACACCAACATTCATTCTTATGATTATATTTGCAACCTTATTCTTTTCTTTTGCAATTTCATTTAATAATTCTAATTCAGCTAAATTATCAACAACAATAGTACCAATATTGTTATCTAGGGCATAATTGATTTCTTCAACTGATTTATTATTACCATGGAAGAAAATGTGTTTTGGATCAAATCCTACCTTTATAGCAGTATATAATTCACCTAAAGATACAACATCTAAAGATAATCCCATTTCCTTAACTACTCTAATCATTTCCTTACAGTTGAATGCTTTAGACGCAAATTCAACTTCAGTTTCAAACATATCAGATTTAAAATTATTCTTATATAGACTCATTATATTTTTGATATGATTTACATCATAAATATATAATGGAGTACCATATTGCTCCTTTAAAGAAGCTACATCAACACCTGCAATTTTCATTTAATCCCTTCCTTATTATTAAATTTATCTAAATAAAAAAAGACGCCATAGGCGTCATAAAATTATCATTAAAAACATTCCAAAACTGATTAAAAATAATTAGCGCCTCTTCTTTTAGAAGGAGTGATATAAGTATTTCTTATATCCCCATAGACAATGAATACCTCCATTGCTATTCGGCAGTGATTACCTTTCACATGCTTCATATGATGTCTCATCCACATGTTACTCATTTGCACTGCTACCTCTAACTTATTTAGATACATTAATAATAACACAACAATTTATTAATGTAAATAAATTTTATAAAATTAATTCAATTTTAAACTAATTAATAAAAGGCAACATAAAAGTTGCCTTAATATTACCAATATTTTTCGCTCTTTAAGCTTCTTGATAATAAATTATGTAATGCTTCTTTTGCATTATTACTACCATTAACAACTTGGTATGCTGCATTAATGATAGGAAGTTCTACATTGTATTTTTTACCAATTTCATATCCAGCTTCAATAGCACGAATACCTTCAACATTTTGAGTAACTGCATGAATAGCTTCTTCAACATTCATACCCTTACCTAAATTTAGACCACATTGGAAATTTCTTGAGTTCATTGATGATGCTGTAACAATTAAATCACCAATACCTGCAAGACCATATGCAGTTTCCATCTTACCTCCTAATGCAACAACAATTGAAACTATTTCCTTAATACCTCTTGTAATAAGGAATGCTCTTGCGTTTTCGCCTAAGCCCATACCAGATGCAACACCTGATACAATTGCAATTGCATTCTTCATAGCTCCACCTGTTTCAACACCAATAACATCATCTGATGTATAAACTCTTAGGTATTTTTCATTGTTGAATAATTCTTGAACAAATTTTGCTTTAGACTCCTCACTTGATGCAGCAACTAATGATGTAACTTTTCTTAAAATTACCTCTTCTGCATGAGATGGACCTGATAATACAACATATCCGCATCTATTTTTTTCTGAAATTTCTTCATCAACAATTTCAGATACTCTTTTTGATGTAGATGGTTCAATTCCTTTTGAAACATTAATAAATAGTTTTGGTGTTTTAATTAACTTATTACATTCATTTAAAACACTTCTTGTTACCTTTGTTGGTACACATAAAACTATAACATCACTGAAATTAAGTGTTTCTTCTAAAGAATCAGTTGCTTTAATTGATTCTGGAATTATTAAATCAAAGAATGGATGTAAATGATTATTATTAATTTTATTAATAAAATCCTTATTAATATCTCTAATCAACACATTATTTCCATTATCTGTTAGAACTTGAGCTAAAGTAGTACCCCAAGAACCTCCACCTAAAATTGAAACATTCATAATACTAGTCTCTCTTTCTGAACTCTAATTTAATTGGGGTTGCGTAGAAATCAAAATTTTTACGCAACTGATTTTCTAAATATCTATAATATGAAAAGTGTAAGAATTGAGGATCATTTACAAAGAATGTAAATGTAGGTGGTTCAACACCAACTTGAGATGCATAATAAATTTTGATTTTACCACCGTTAAAAATTGATGGTGGGAACATTTGATATGCATCAAGTACAACATCATTTAATGTTGCTGTCTTAATTCTTGTATGATATGCAATATATGCTTCATCTATTGCTGGGAAAAGAGTTTGTACTCTCTTATTATCTAATGCAGATAAGAATACAATTGGTGCAAAATCTAAATACTTAAAATGTGCACGAACATCATCTTCCCATTTCTTCATTGTCTTAGAATCCTTATCAGGAACAATATCCCATTTATTTACAACAATAATACATGGTTTATTATATTCACTAATATATTGTCCTACATGTAAATCCTGATCAATAATACCTACTCCTGCATCAATCATTAAAACCACAACATCTGCACGAAGTATTGCATCAACAGTTCTTATTGCAGCATATTTATCAAGATTTTCGTAGATTTTACCACGCTTTTTTAAACCTGCTGTATCAATAACTATATATTTCTTTCCATCTCTTTGGAATTTTGTATCAATTGTATCACGTGTTGTACCTTCAATATTAGATACGATATCTCTTTCTTCATTTAAAATTGTATTTGTAAGTGAAGACTTACCAACATTAGGACGACCAATAATTGCAAATTTAATTGAATCATCAACTTCTTCATCCTTTTTAGTTGGTAATAAAGATATAATTTTATCTAATAAATTACCAATACCAACACCATGACCTGATGAAATAATTATAGGATCTCCAAATCCTAATGAATAGAATTCATATTGAGATTCTCTAAATTGTTCATCATCAACTTTATTAACTGCTACAATTACAGGCTTATTTGTTTTATATAATAATTTTGCTATATATGAATCATCAGATGTTAGTCCATTACGACAATCAACAACAAACACAATAACATCTGCTTCTTCCATAGCAATTTCTGCCTGGGCTTTAATTTCTGTTAAAAAGGGAGCATCACTAAGCTCAATGCCCCCTGTGTCAATCAAAAAGAATTCCTTTGTTAACCAAGATGCCTTAGAGTAAATTCTATCTCTTGTAACACCTGGCTGATCATCTGTAATGGATAATCTTTCACCTATGATACGGTTGAACAATGTTGACTTACCAACATTAGGTCTACCTACTATTGCTACCTTAGGTAACATATTACCACCACCATTTATTAATTTTTTACTTTAATTTATCTCCGACATTTGTAGAAACTTCTTCAGAATCATTATATTTTTCTAAATCAGCTCTAGCCTTATCTTCATTTATTTTTCTAATTGATAAAACCATTCTCCATTGTTTTGGATCAATTTCAATGATTTTAGCTTCAACTTCATCATCCTTAGCAAAGAATGCACTTACTTCTTTGTTTCTATCATCATATGATAAAGCTTCTGACTTTGGAATGAAGCCATCAACACCTAATTCAGTTGCAACTTCAACTCCACCCTTATTAGTTCCAATAACCTTAGCCTTAACGATATCTCCTACTTGAGCTTCAACTCTTTCCCAAGGATTATCCATTAATGCTTTAATAGATAAGTTAATCTTTTCATCCTTTTCATCCATAGAAAGGATAGCAACTTCTAATTCATCACCAATAATTACTCTTGATGCTAAATTATCATTTGGATTATAAGAATATTCACTTCTGTGTAATAAGCCCTTTAGATTTGGTGCTAATTCTAATAATAGACCAAATGCTAATTTATTAGAAACCTTACCTTTAACCTTATCACCAATATTATGTGCTTTAGCAAATGCTTGATATGGAGAATCAATTAAAGCTTTTCTAGAGAATAATAATTTACCATTTTCCTTTGATAATACCTTAACAGATACTTCGTCACCAACTTTTAACACCTTTTGTACGTCAACGAATTCATGTGCAACGTCCTTAGCCTTAATCATACCAGAAACATCACCACACTTAACGAATGCAGCATAGTTTTCAACCTTAGTAACTACACCATTTAATGTATCACCAACGTTAATACCTTCTAAAGCTTCTTCTTTCTTCTTTAAATATTCTAGATGTTGAATAGCCTTAGCTGATACAACAGCTTTCATCTTTTCGTTATCAACATCTAATACTAAAACATTGATATTAGACTTAAGCTTAACATCTTTAGGTGATTGACTCTTTGGCATAAATAATGAAATACCCTTGTAAGTTAAAATATATCCTCTATTATTAACATCCTTAGTTACACAAGCCTCAATAGTCTTACCTTCAGCTAATGCTTCTTTAATTTCATTAAATGCTTCTAATTTTAATTCATCTTGTCTAGATAATAAAATTAATGAATGTTGCTCATCTACTTTTGCAACTTCACATTCGATTTCATCACCAACATTTACTAATCCTTCAAAAGATTCAACATTTGGATCCTTTGTAAAATATTCTAAATGCATTGTACCTTCAGTAAAGCATCCAATATCTAATTTAATTGTCTTTTGATTTTCAATTGAAACAACCTTACCTTTTACTTTTTCGCCAACCTTTGGAGCATCCTTATAGTTAGCCATTACTTCATCCATAAAACCCATAATTATTTTCCTAACCTCTCATTTATTAATTCTATAATTTTATTAATTACTTCCTCTATACCTAAATTAGTTGTGTCAACTAAAATAGCATCATTTGCTTGCTTTAATGGAGCTATCTTTCTTGTTGAATCTTTTCTATCACGTTCTATTATTTCTTTTAAAATAATATCATAATTAGACTCAATTCCCTTTAAAGCATTCTCTTTACATCTTCTTAATGCTCTAACCTCAGGAGATGCAGTTAAGAACACCTTTAAATTAGCATTTGGAGCAACAACAGTACCAATGTCCCTACCGTCCATTATTACCTTTCCATTTTTTAAGCTTTCTCTTTGGAAATAAACCATTCTATCTCTTACTGCATTAATTCTTGCAGGAAGGGATGCATGATTTGTAACTTCTTGACTTCTTATCTCTTTAGATACATCTTCTCCATTTAGATATGTCTTACCATCTTTATAAATAATATCTAAATCATTTACAAATGAATAAGATGCTTCATCATCTAAATTGATACCTAATCTTAGTGCGTATAATGTAACTGCTCTATACATTGCACCTGTATCTATATGAGTAAATCCTAGTCTTGAAGCAATTTCTTTTGATACAGATGATTTACCAGAACCAGCTGGTCCATCTATTGCTACAACAAAATTATCCATATAAAACCTCATACTCTATAATTTTAACACATTTTGTTATATTTTTAAATATATTTGCTTACTTATAAGCCTATAGACTATATAATTTTTTAATTTCATGTGGCTTTAATTTTCTATATTCACCAACGCCTAATCCATCTAATGTAACTCCACCAAATGAAATTCTTTTAAGCTTCTTAACAGGAAATCCTACAGCCTCACACATTTTTCTTACTTGTCTATTTCTACCTTCAGTAATTCCAAGTTTAATTAAAGTAGATTTATTCTTTCTATCAAAAGAAATAACTTCAACATGACTCTTCTTAGTCATAATACCATCAATTAAGACACCTTTTAGTAATCTTTCAACAGCTTCTTGTGTGATAATACCATCAAGTCTTGCTTGATATATTTTTTCTACTTCTTTTTCACTTCTTGTTAGTTTATATGATAACGTACCATCATTTGTTAATAAAAGTACTCCTGAAGTATCATAATCTAATCTACCTACAGGGAAAATTCTTTCAGATTCAATAGTTTGTTTTTCTAATAAATCCATAACTGTTCTTCTACCAAGCTTATCTGATACTGTAGTTAAATATCCTGTAGGCTTATTTAAAACATAATAAACTAATTCTTGTTTAAATAAAGGCTTACCATCAACTTCAATTTCATCTGATTTTGAAACCTTAGTACCTAATGTGTTAACAACAACACCATTAACCTTTACTCTGCCCTGAGTTATAATCTCTTCACACTTTCTTCTTGAAGCAATTCCGCCCTGAGCCATAACCTTTTGTAATCTTTCTTTATTATCATCCACGACAATCACCAACCTATCAATTACAAATAATTTCTCTTATTATACCATATAATAAAATCAATTAAAATTAATTTATAATTTTTTTTACTATTATGTTTATTTAAAAACATAAAATGTTATAATATATGTCACGGAGGTAATTTAATATGTATAAGAAAAATGCATGGGAAAAGTATACTAAAGATGAAATGACTTTATGTATGCAATTTTCAGAAGGCTATAAGGATTATCTTACAGCATCAAAGACTGAAAGAGAAATGGTTATCTCTTCAGTTAATTTAGCTAAGAAATATGGCTATAAGGATATCAAGGAATTTAAGACTTTAAAGGCAGGAGATAAGGTTTATGCTACTAACAAAGGCAAAAACTTTGCTGCATTTATAATTGGTAAGGAACCAATTACAAAAGGACTTAATATTTTAGGTGCACATATTGATTCACCTAGACTTGATATTAAACAAAATCCAATTTATGAGGATAATGACATTTGTTATTTAGATACTCATTATTATGGTGGAATCATTAAGTATCAATGGGTTACAAGACCAATGGCTTTACATGGTGTAATTTGTAAGAAGGATGGTTCTTTAGAGGTAGTAAATATCGGTGAAGATGAAAATGATCCTGTTTTTTGTATTTCAGATTTATTAATCCATCTTTCAGCTGACAAATTAACTAAGACTGCGGCTAAGGCAGTTGAAGGTGAGGACCTTGACTTAATTATCGGTGGCGGAATTACTTTTAAGGAAGACGATAAAGCAACAGTTAAGGCTAACATCTTACGTATTTTAAAAGAAAAATATGGCGCTTTAGAAGAAGATTTTATATCAGCTGAATTAGAAGTTGTACCAGCAGGTAAGACAAGAGATTTAGGCTTAGATCGTTCTATGGTATTAGGATATGGTCAAGATGATAAGGTATGTTCATATACTTCTTTAATGGCTTTACTAGATTCAAATGATTTAGAAAGAACTTCTTCTGTTTATCTAGTTGATAAGGAAGAGGTTGGTTCTATTGGAGCAACAGGCGCTGAATCAAAATGGTATTTTAATTTAGTTGCAAGAATGATTTCAATGCAAGAAGGTAACTATAATGAATTAAAACTTATCGATTGCTTAGAAAATACATATATGCTATCAAGTGATGTATCTGCAGGTTATGATCCATTATATAAGGGTGTATTTGAATCAAAGAATGCTTCTTATTTAGGACAAGGTTTAACTTTTAATAAATATACAGGTGCAAGAGGTAAGTCAGGTTGTAATGATGCAATGCCAGAATTCATGGCTAAAATAAGACGTATTATGGATGACAACAACATTGCATATCAAACAGCTGAACTTGGTAGAGTAGATGTTGGTGGTGGCGGAACTATCGCATATATTATGGGTAATTATAATATGAATGTAATTGATGCAGGTGTACCTGTATTATCAATGCATGCACCATCTGAAATAACATCAAAAGCTGATATTTATGAAGCTTATTTAGGTTATAAAGCATTTATTAAAGAAATAAAGTAAATTTATTAGAGGTTCTATCGAACCTCTTTTATTTTTTATAAAATTAATATAAAGAAAAAAGCTGTAATACCTAAGCAAATTAATGCTTGATAATACAGCTTTTTAATTATTTATTTATAAAGATTTTTATGTACTTCTTCAATTACATAGATTCATGAATAGTACGAGAAATTACATCATCTTGCTGTTCTTTAGTAAGATTGATGAACTTAACTGCGTATCCAGATACACGAATAGTTAATTGAGGATATTTTTCAGGATGTGCCTGAGCGTCTAATAATGTATCACGGTTAAATACATTAACATTTAGGTGGTAACCACCATCTGATACATATGTATCAAGTAATTGAACTAAATTGTTTACTCTTTGTGACATAATTTTGTCCTCCTTATTTTGTCTTTAATAAACTAATTTTAATTAGTCTTCATCCTTACCTAATGCTGCAGGAGTCATAGCGAATGTATTAGAAATACCATCTCTTGAATCCTCATAAGGTAACTTAGCAACAGACTCAAGTGATGCTAATGCACCGTTTGAATCTCTACCCATCATTGGGTTTGCACCTGGAGCTAGAGGTACACCAACTCTACGTCCATCTGGTGTATTACCAGTCTTCTTACCATATACAACGTTAGATGTAATAGTTAAGATTGACATAGTAGGTTCAGAACCTCTATATGTATAATGCTTTCTGATATCGTTCATGAAAGTCTTTACTAGCCATACAGCGATTTCATCAACTCTATCATCGTTATTACCATACTTAGGGAAATCTCCTTCAGTCTTGTAATCAACAACTAAGCCTTCAGCATCACGAATTGGAGTAACTTTTGCATACTTAATAGCTGATAATGAGTCAACTGCTACTGATAAACCAGCAATACCTGTTGCGAAATATCTATGAACATTAGAATCATGTAATGACATTTCGAATGCTTCATAAGAATACTTATCATGCATATAGTGAATAGCGTTTAATGTATTAACATAGATATCTGCTAACCAGTCCATCATAACTTCATACTTATGCTTAACTTCATCGAAGTTTAATGGACCATCACCCATAATTGGTTGATATTCAGGACCAACTTGTACAGCCTTACCTGTAACCTTATCCTTCAATAATTCATCCTTACCACCGTTAATAGCGTATAGTAAGCACTTAGCTAAGTTAGCACGAGCACCGAAGAATTGCATTTCCTTTCCTTCTCTCATTGAAGAAACGCAGCATGCAATGTTGTAATCATCGCCCATGTATGGTCTCATTAATTCATCTGATTCATATTGAATTGCAGATGTTTTAATTGATAATGATGCACAATATTCCTTGAATCCACGAGGTAATCTCTTAGACCATAAAACTGTTAAGTTTGGTTCTGGAGCTGGTCCCATGTTTTCAAGAGTGTGTAATAAACGGAATGCTGTCTTAGTAACTAAAGTTCTACCATCAGTACCCATACCACCAATTGATTCAGTAACCCATACTGGATCTCCTGAGAATAATTCATTGTATGATTGAATACGAGCAAATCTAACCATTCTTAACTTCATAACGAAATGGTCAATGATTTCCTGAGCTTCTTCTTCAGTTAATACACCATTCTTTAAATCTCTTTCGAAATAAATATCTAAGAATGCATTGTTACGACCAATAGACATGGCAGCACCATTTTGGTCCTTAACAGCTGCTAAATATCCAAAATATAAGAATTGAACTGCTTCTTGAGCATTTGTTGCAGGCTTAGAAGTATCAATACCATATGATAATGTCATTTCCTTGAACTGCTTTAATGCTTTAATTTGTTCAGCAATTTCTTCTCTATCTCTAACTCTATCTGGTGTCATTTCACCACAGATTAAAGCCTTATCTTCTTCCTTTTTCTTGATTAAGTAGTCAACACCATAAAGCGCAACTCTTCTGTAATCACCAACGATTCTACCTCTACCATAAGTATCAGGTAAACCAGTTAAAATATGAGCTGTACGGCAAGCTCTCATTTCAGGAGTATAAACGTCAAATACACCATCGTTATGAGTCTTACGATACTTTAAATAGAAATTCTTAATTGTTTCATCAATAGTATAGCCATATTGTTCAGCAGCTTGAACAGCCATTCTGATACCACCATTTGGCATGAAAGCTCTCTTTAAAGGCTTATCAGTTTGAAGACCAACAATCTTTTCTAAATCCTTGTTAATATATCCAGGCTTATGAGAATTAACTTGAGATGGATTATCGATATCACAATCTAAAACGCCACCCTTAGCATGCTCTTCCTTCATAAGTTCTGAAACTTCTCTCCATAACTCTGTTGTTGCAGCAGTTGGACCAGCTAAGAAGCTTGAATCTCCCTCATAAGGAGTATAATTTCTTTGAATGAAGTCACGTACGTCAATTTCGTCGTTGCTCCACTTACCAGGAACGAATCCTTCCCATCCTTTGTACATAAAAATACCTCTTTCTTTCTTTTCCAATGAGTATATTTCTCATTGCAAAAACATTATATATCAAATACGATATATAATCAATAGAATTTTAGAATTTATTGAGAATAATTCTTAATAATAACGTTTTCATAAAATAATACTTTTAAGAA
>Ga0247611_10009383_pt1 | contig 11779 bp, 8 predicted proteins | sample 177DNAGHGhighgp2_FD_192422 | JGI IMG/M metagenome (GOLD analysis project Ga0247611, IMG submission 192422) | Sheep rumen microbial communities from Palmerston North, Manawatu-Wanganui, New Zealand - 1770 DNA GHGhigh gp2 | ecosystem: Host-associated > Mammals > Digestive system > Stomach > Rumen ... | reverse complement strand
TTTCGTCATCCGTCCCATGATCCTCAAAAGCAAGGGCTGGGGGCGGGAAGACGGAGCGCTGGAGCGGCGGGATGCCGTCGTGAGCGCCTCCCTGACTTTTCTGATCAGTGCATCCATCATGATTGGAGCGGCGGGAGTCCTTCACGCGCGCGGAATAGCTGTTGATAAGGTATTGGACATGATCCATGTGCTGGAGCCGGTCGCCGGTCGCTTCGCCGTCGCGCTCTTCGTCGTGGGGCTTCTCAGTGCGGGCCTGTCGTCGCTTTTCCCCATCATGATGCTGGCGCCGGAACTCGTCAGCGACTATCGCCATGGGAAGATGCAGACCGGGACGCCGCTGTTCCGGCTCCTGACAGGCATCGCGGCGCTTGCCGGACTGACCATCCCCATCCTGGGCAAGAGCCCGGTCATCACCCAGGTCGCTTCCCAGGTCACCCTGGTATTCGTCCTACCGCTGGTCATCCTGATGATGATCATCCTGCTAAACAAACGCAGCGTGATGGTAGGCAGCGGCCGGGCTGGTTTTTCACCGTCCTGATGGTCCTGGCCTTTGTGTTCGCCTGCGTCGTATCCTATACCGGCATTGTAGCACTCGGAAAACTGTTATGAGTTCACATCCCCATTATGCCCTTCTGGTACCCACCAGCATGGGCCTCCGGCTGACGCCCGAACAGGCGCAGCCGGTCCGTCTGGGCGGATTGTTCCGCTTGCAGGCAACCAGCGCGGAAACCAACGTCGCCAGCGTGTTTTCCTCCCTGGGATGTCCGGTCAAAGTGCTGACGGCTTTCGTCAAAGGCCATCCTTTCTCGGACTATATCCTGGCGGATCTGCGCAGCCGCGGGATGGAGGTGGAAGGCCCCTGGAGGGAGCAGGGCGGTCCCTGGGGATACAGGCATCAGATCAATCTCGCCGACAGCGGGAGCGGTGTCCGCGGCCCCCGGGTGTGGAACGACCGTGCCGGCGAAGTGGGAAAGACGCTCTCGGCGGAGGATTTTGACCTGGACCGTATTTTTCGGGACGAAGGGGTCCGTCTGATGCATCTGAGCGGCCTGATCGCCGCCATTGCGCCGGCTTTCTGCCTGGAGCTCGCGGAAAAGGCGAAGGCGGCGGGAACCCGGATCAGTTTCGACTTGAACTACCGGGCCTCTTTCTGGAAAGGGAATGAGGACGCGCTCCGGAAGAATTTCATCCGTCTGGCGGAATGTGCAGACATCCTTGTCGGAAACGAGGAGGACTTCCAGCTGTGTCTGGGACTGGAAGGTCCCGAAGCCGGCGGGAAGGGCCTGCAGGGCAAGACGGAGGCTTTCCAGGCCTTGGTCAGACGGGTCCGTGAACGCTTCCCCCAGGTCATCCTGACGGCAACGACCCTGCGGGAGGTGGAAGATGCCAATGCCCATCTCTGGGGTGCCGTCGTGGCAGGTGGCGACGGGGTCTTTGTCATTCCTCCGCGCCGGATCCGTGTCCTGGACCGCATCGGCGGAGGCGACGGCTTCACGGGCGGGCTCCTGTACGGCTTCCTGAAAGGCTGGCGTACGGAACAGTGTGCACAGTTCGGCTGGGCGGCGGGCGCTTTGGCGACCACCGTCTTTACAGACTACGCCCTTCCTGCAGATGAAGACGAACTGTGGAGTATCTGGAACGGAAATGCAAGAGTCAAAAGATGAATACACCGCATTGTGACATCGGACTGGTGGGCCTCGGCGTTATGGGCCGGAGTCTCGCCCTCAATATGGCCTCCAAAGGCCTTCACGTGGCCGTTTACAATTATATTCCGGAGGTGACTCGGACGTTTCTCTCCGGTGGGCAACAGGGCATGACCGGAACGTATTCGTATCAGGAACTTGCTGACAGCCTGTCCCGGCCCCGGAAAGTCTTTCTGATGGTGACGGCCGGGGCGGCGGTGGACGAGGTTATCTCGGAATTGGAGAAGGCTCTGGAGCCCGGGGATGTCATCCTGGACGGCGGAAATTCGGATTTCCATGATACGGAGCGAAGACGGCTGGAAGTGGAAAGCCGCGGCCTGCTGTATGTCGGGACCGGCGTGTCCGGCGGAGAAGAAGGCGCCTTGAAGGGCCCTTCGCTGATGCCGGGTGGCTCTCCGGCAGCCTGGCCCCTGGTCAAGCCCATCCTGCAGGCGATGGCTGCCAAAGTGGATGACGGGACACCCTGCTGCCAGTGGGTAGGGGAAGGCGGCGCCGGCCATTTTGTCAAGATGGTCCACAACGGCATCGAATACGGAGATATCCAACTCATCTCGGAGTGTTACCAACTGATGCGTGACGGCCTGGGCATGTCGAATGAATCCATGCGTCAGGTCTTCCGGGAGTGGGGGAAAGGCGAACTGGACAGTTATCTCGTCGGCATCACCGCGGACATCCTCGGCCGGAAAGACAGTGACGGGAACTACATCCTGGACACCATCCTGGATACGGCCGGCCAGAAGGGAACCGGCAAATGGACCGTCATGGCTGCGTTGGACCTGGGCGTTCCGCTCTCGCTGATCAGCGAATCCGTATTCGCCCGCTGCATGTCTTCCAGAAAGGAAGAGCGGGTCCATGCTTCCGTCTTGCTGGACGGTCCCATGCAAAGCGGCCTTGAACTTGATATGGAGGATCTCGGCAAGGCCCTTCTCGCGGCCAAGATTGTCTCTTATGCCCAGGGCTTCGCCTTGATGGAGGCGGCTTCCCGGAAGTATGGCTGGAAGTTGGACCTTGGCGCCGTTGCACTTCTCTGGCGGGGCGGCTGCATCATCCGCAGCGTCTTCCTGTCCCATATCAAAGAGGCTTTCGAGGCGGCTCCGGACCTTCGGAACCTGATGCTTTCACCTTGGTTCCGGGACCGTCTGACCGAGGGAGAAGGCGCTTGGAGGCGGTTGGTGGGCGCCGCGGCGCTCTACGGCATTCCGATTCCGTCCTTCAGTGCCGGACTCAACTATTATGACGCTTACCGCTGCGCCCGTGGGCCGGCCAATCTGCTCCAGGCTCAGCGCGACTATTTCGGGGCCCATACCTACGAACGCACGGACCGTCCACGGGGGGAATTTTTCCACACGGATTGGATGGCTTGATGCCGGAGGAAGTTTTTTTTATAAAAAGTGTGTGCGGACACATTGTTTTGTGAAAATTATTTCTTACATTTGTCCGGTATTTGCTTCCGCGCTTGAGTGTGTGCGCACACACCATAAAGAAAAACGGAATGATGAACTTAATAACATACTGATTATGAAATCATTGACACTACCGTCAAAGGCGTATCTGTCGCCGGGAGTTACGGTGACGCGCCTGGCCATGGAAAGCGTCGTCTGCAATGGCACAAATCAAGGAACCGGCCGGGAGGATCTCGGCGGCATGGGCGGAACCCCCACATGGGATCCGGAAGATTAACGCTTAAAACCGCACGATTATGAAAAAGATCTATATCCTTATCGCCATGGCCCTGACCCTGGCTGCCTGCCAGAAAGAAATGAAAGTGCAGGATGAAGCGCTTGCGACGGATGTGAAGAAAGTCCGGATGACCTTCCAAGCCGTCGGTGAAGCAACCACCAAGGCTCATATCGACGGCAATTCGATTCTCTGGGACGCGGGGGACAAAATCGCCATTTTCGATGGGGGGACTAAGTTCAATGAGTTTACGCTTGCTTCCGGTGCCGGCAGCAAGAAAGCTTCCTTCAACGGGACAGCGGCCGAGGCTTCGGCCTATTATGCTGTGGCGCCTTTCGAAGCTGCGACGAACATTTCAACAGAGAACAGCCGGCTCAGTATCAGCCTGACCCATTCTCAGGTCATCATCGGCTCCAACAGCGTTGATTCCCGTGTCATGGTCTCCACGGCGGAATCGGACGGTACGGGCAACCTGGCTTTCAAAAACCAGTTCGCCCTGCTGAAAGTGACCTTGGAGCGCAGCGATATTAAGGGCGTGACCCTGCGGGGCAACAATGACGAAAGTATCGCCGGCACCAACCACTATTATTATGCAGGAGACGGGGCTCCCAAGGTGGATTTGACCAACGCCAGCCAGAAGGCCATTGATCTGATTTACAAAGCAAGCGCGGATGCTCCTGCCTCTGCTTTCCCGGCCGGGGATTACTATATCGTCCTGTGGCCTACGACCTTCTCGAAGGGCTATTCCATCATCCTGACCGATGAAAACGGTGGAAAATCCTTGAAGTCCACTTCTCAAGAGCAGGTGCTCGGACGCAACGGCGGCCAGAATGCGGCGAGGGTTGACGATGGTACGTTCTGCCCGACGGAAATCATGACTGCCGCCCAGCTCAAGATGTGGCGCCGCCTCGCTGCGGCGGGAGCCTATGGGGAGGGGGATGAGGTCAAACTGGGTGCCGACATCAACCTCGGCGGCTATGCCTGGACGCCTGTTCCGCAATTCCTCGGCATCTTCAACGGACAGAACCATAAGATTTATAATTTCACCATTAATTCAGATGCGCAGAAGGTCGGCTTCATCGCTGATCTTGGTAATGGTAGCGCCGCCGCTGTCCTCAAGAATGTGATTTTCGGATCCTCGGATGGTACGACTGCGGACGGAAGCAGTTCCATAAAAATATCCACCACTTCTTCCGGCTGGGCTTATGCTGGACTGGTTGCTTATGTAAGGCATAAAGCATCCATCCAAGGTGTCACCAATTTCGTCCCTGTTACTGGTCTTGCCGATATGACGGTAAAGCATCGTATTGCTGGAATAGCCGGTATGATCGGTAACGATGTCACGATTTCCGATTGTCATAACTGGGCAGACATCTATGACCGCTCGGCTTGTGATACCGGCGAAGGTTCCTCCATAGCTGGCGTTGTCGGAGGATGGGGCGGATCCAATTCAGAATTAATCGGTTGCACAAATCACGGTCAGGTATATAACTACTGTACCGGTGTACCCTACGTGGCCGGAGTCATTGGCTACACGATGGGCGACGGTATGCTTATCCAGGACTGCCACAATCTTGCAAACGGCAGTAAGGAAATATCCAACGAAGCCGTCAGCACCCGTGACACTGACAAGTTCGGGTCAATTAACTGGAGTATCCTGACTGGCGGTATCGTAGGTGTCGTCGGCAAGAACGTTACCATAAACAAGTGCACCAATACGATGAAAGTATATGGCAAGAGTACGTCTACCAGCAATTGCAGGGCATGTATCGGCGGCATTGCAGGAGGCTGTATACGAAATGGCTCTTCCATAAAGGGCTGCTCCAGTTCGGCAGACGACACACGTCCATTCGGTGATTTGAATACTGACATTACTGCCGGAGGCATTATTGGTTTTGTAGGGAACAGCAGCGATATGATTATCACCAAAGCCGATGACGGCACATGGACTACCAACGGCACCAGAATCCACCAGAACAATGTCAACAATAATCATGCACTTTACTTCGGTGGAATAGTGGGCTTGTTGAATTCCAAGAATGCTGTCGTTTCATACTGCCGCAACACCGGCAAGGTCGATTCCAGAGGAAACAAAGCCGACAAAGGTACATTCTGCGGAGGCGGTATATGCGGAAGCGCTATCGGAACAATAACCAACTGCATAAACGACGGGGTTATTTACAACACCACTGCAGGTGACGGGGATGGCGTAAAGTATTACTCAGGCGGCATCTGTGGCGATACGGACGCTCCAAAGGAGATTTCGTATTGTACAAACAACGGCCCGGTGAGCGTTTACAGTTCAAACGGCAGCACGGCAACCGGCGGTATCATCTCTCAGTTGAAACCCGGTTCGACTGTGTTCAAATTCAATACGAATACCGGCCTTATCACTACCGGCAACCTCAACTCTTATCCAGGCACACCCAAGAGGAATATCCAGAACATTGAAGTATCCCTCGGGGCTTTGATCGGAAAGATTGTTCCTGCCACGGCGGAGGCAACCATTTGCGAGGGCTGCATTGTTGCCTGTGATGTCCTGAACGCACAGACCTACGACAAGTGGGGATACTGCGGGCTGGTGGCAGGAGAAGTCTATTCCAAAGACAGTTGGCCATATAAAGTTACTGTTGGTTCCGCTGCAAATCCCCTGATGATTGTCAATACCACCAAGGTAGCCACCGGAGACAATGGTAATCCCGCAAATGAAACCGTCCTTGACAACATAACCTCGGTCGCGATTGCTAACAAGTATGTGATGGGCAAGAAGAATACCTTGTACAGCAGCACAGACGGATCGAACGACGCCACTAAACTGGAACTGAATCTGTCTGTCGTCACCTCCGCCCAGGCGGGGATCGATTAGGCTGCCGGTCAAGCCTTATCCGTCAAGCGGGTGTCCCTCTCCTTCGGGGCACCCGCTTACTGGTTATCACTCGTGACGCGCAAGGCCATTCGAATGGTATTTTCTTCTGATGATATCTCTTGCAAGGGGAAGAAACCACTTTTCTCATAAAACGGAATAGCGGAGTAGTCATGCTCGTAATAGGCCTCAACGGTAATGAAGAATAAGCCTTTCTGGCTCGCTAGATAGTTTAGCTCTGATATGATTCTTTTGCCATAGCCCCTCCCTCTTATGTCTTTTCTGACGGCGAGATAATCAATTTCCAACGTGGGGAACATTGTCCCTTCATGCAATTCTAATTCATCATCAAGATATCCCCATCGTTGACCAAAAGGGAGATAGGAGAACTGGTTGTCATAATCGATAAAGATTCCATTGCTGATGACGTACATCGCGATGATCTCTCCTGACGTATCTTCGCGGACCACGAAGAACTGATAACTTGGATCCTTTTTCAGAAAAACACCCAAATCACCATGGATAAAATCATCCATGGCATCTATACCGCAAATAAAATCATGTAGTATTCCCGGGTCCGACTCTTTCTCAAACCGCAACATCCCCCAATCCCTCTGCTATTTCTCTGAATTCTCTGATGATGTGGTTGTCATTTGAGCATGTGAAGCATTGCGTTCAGCCAAGGCAATGGCAATCTCTTCGCGAAGTTTCTCCGCGAACATTCCCTGAATGGGTGCCTTATTTGGTTTAATGCCAAGCATGTATTCTCTTTTCTGCAAATATATGAATATATTTTGATATAAAGAAAATATGTCGAAAATTTGATTCTTTTCTGTAAAAATAATATATTTGCAAAGTAATGTGTGTGCGCACACACCTTGCGGAACGGAATATAAGAACCGATGCTTATGGACAACTCTGTACAACGCATTCCCCGAAAGACCTACATGGCTCCGCTGGGCAGGTCCCGGCACCTTTTCTATGAGCATATCCTTTGTAACCTCAGTTCCGGCGCAGGCCGGGAAGATGTCGGCAACCTCGGCGGGGGGCCGGAGTGGGATCCGGAAGATTAAACAACACGATACCATGAAACGACAAGGACTGTTCCTCCTGCCGCTCCTCCTGGCGGCAGCCTGTATCAAGACAACGCTTCCCGAGCCCCGGGAAGTCGAGATGAAAGTCACCACGGAAGATGCGACAAAGACCTCGCTCAACGGCTCCGGCGTCCTTTGGAGCGCTGGAGACAAGATGATGGTCTATTATAGCGGCAACGCAGCAGGGAAGCTGTTCCGGCTTTTCTCGGGAGAAGGGACCGGATCCGGGACTTTCCTCGGAGAGGCTCCGCCTGCTTCCACCGATTGTTTCGCGGTCTATCCTGAGACGGCTACGTACAATGGCTCCAGTCGCTTCTCCTTTGTCCTGCCTTCCAGCGTCCCTTATACCGAGGGAAGTTTCGCGCCGGGGACCAACCCGATGCTCTCATCCACGAAGAGCAATTTTGACGGCAGCTTCTCCATGAAGAACCTCTGTGGAGTGATGCGCCTGCGGCTGAAGGGGACGATCGAGGTTTCACGTCTGGAATTGACCTTCCCGTCCTCTGTCAGCGGCGCCGGTCACTGCGACCGGGGCCAGACGACCTTGATCATGGACGGCAGTTCCGACGCCGACAAGAAGGTCACGATGACCATGGGCAGCCCCGTCCGGCTGAAAGAGGACGGTTTCCAGGAGTTCTATTTCGTCCTTCCTCCGGGAAGTTATAGCGGATTCAGCATCAAGGCCGTGCTTCCCAATGGGAACAGCGCCCAGAAGGAGGTCGCGACGGCTTTCTCCATTACCCGTTCCCAGGTGACGACGCTGGAAGGCACCCTGCCTGCTCCCGCCCTGGCATCGAGACCGGAACTGAAGGTCTGGTCTTTCAACATTGCCTGCCAGAAAAACGACGACAATTCCTCCTGGGGCAGCAGCCATTACTGGAGCAAACGCAAAGATGCCGTATATGCCTTCTTCTCTAACCAGAATCCGGATATCATCGGGACGCAGGAGTGTGAATACCGTCAGCGGGTGAACATCCTCGACAATACCACAGGCTATGCCGCCTACGGACTTGGCACCGAGTACGGGAAGGAATCCAGCGGCGGCAGCGGGAGCGCATGGGACAAGATTACGGGCAACTACAAAGACTACAACACCGATTCCTCCAACGCCATCTTCTACAAGGAAGACAAGTTCAGCGTCCTTGACAAGGGCACGTTCTGGCTCTCGTCCAACCCCGCGAGCGTCGGTTCGGATGACGGACACAACTGTGCCTGGATCAAGTTCTGCTGGAAGGAGAACGGCTATGTGTTCTATTTCTTCAACACGCATTTCACGGCCCATTACACCGACGCAGCGTATGCCGCCAGGAAGGCGGAGGCCTCGATTCTCTATGATCAGATAGCATCCATCAATACTGAGAACCTGCCCATGGTCATCACGGCTGACTTCAATTCAACAGCATCGGAAATGTGTGGCAGTGAAAAGGGGGATACCCGCTGGAGTAACTATTATTGGGCCAGGAACGTGGACGGAAAGACTGATAAAAACAAGTATCCGACCAGTTATAATAACTTTAATACAACATGTACGGGTTTTTCGTCCATCTATTCAAGCGGAACATGCACGAGCGGTAATTCCAACTTGGACAGCATTGTCTATGGGAACTTTTACTCGGATTCCAAACATGGACTGAAGGCCGAATCGTTCGGAACTGACTACCAGGCCTATAATGGCGTAACCTACATTTCCGACCACTGGCCGATTACGGCGACGCTCGTTTTCGATTACCAATGATGAAGAGATCCATGCTCATCCTGTCCCTCTTTGCGGCCAGCCTGCTTCCAGGCTGCCGGAAGTCTGTGCCGCCTCCTGCAGAGGAGACGGAAGCGTCCCCGCCGCCGCAAGAAGATGAGCGGGACGGTCTGGAAGACATGCCGGACGACGGGCAGGGCATCATTCGTTTTTGACAATACGCGATTTTTTATGAAAGATATCCGACAAATCATTCTGACATGCCTTTTGCTGGCCCTGGCGCTTCCGTCATGGGCACAGCGGACGCTATCCGGGAAGGTGGCCGATGCTTCCGGGGAGGGAATTCCCGGCGCTGTCGTCATGGTGAGCGGGACGACCCACGGCGCCGTCAGCGCCATGGACGGCAGCTGGTCGCTGGACGTGAAAAACGGCGAGGTCGTCCTGGACATTTCCTGCCTCGGCTATTCACCGGAGACCGTGACGGTTCCCGCCGGGCAGTCCCGGCTGGACGTCATCCTGCGGGAAGATACCATGATGCTGGAGGAGACGGTCGTCGTAGGCTACGGTACCCAGAAGAAGGTGAACCTCACCGGCGCTGTCACGGCCGTGAAGGGGGATGACATCCTCAACCGGACTTCCGACAATGTGACCAGCATGCTGCAAGGCTCCGTTCCCGGCCTCAACATCACGACTTCGACCGGTATCATGAATGAAACCCCGGATATCAATATCCGCGGATACACCTCCATCAACGGCGCCGGACCGATGGTGCTTATCGATGGCGCCGAGGGGGATCTGAGCCGCGTCAATCCCCAGGATGTGGAGAGCATCTCCGTCATCAAGGACGGATCTGCCGCCGCCGTCTATGGTGCGCGGGCGGCGTTCGGCGTAATCCTGGTGACGACGAAGGCGGGATCCGATGAGGAAGGGAAGGCCACCGTACGCTACAGCGGCCGCTACGGCTGGCAGTCCCCGACCACCAGCACCGACTTCGAGACCCGGGGGTATTGGAGCGTCTTTACGATCAACAAATTCTGGGAGTCCCGCTATCCGGGGGAGAAGTACCTCAAGTACAGCGACAACGACATGAACGAGCTTCTTGAGCGGGTGAATGACGTGACGGAGAATCCGGCCCGGCCGTGGGTTGTCGAGGAGACGGTCGGGGGCGTGAAACAGTGGAAATACTATGGCAACACCGACTGGTACCACACGCTGTTCTCGGACCGGAACCCTGCTACCCAGCAGAACGTTTCGATCAATGGGGGGGGCAAGAACTACAAGTATTATATCTCCGGAACCTGGGACCGCCGGCAGGGTATCCTGAAGATTCATCCGGACATTTTGAACAAATACCAGCTTCGCGCCCGGTTCGAGGGCCGTATCGCTTCCTGGGCCACGATTTCAAACAATACCTCCTACTACGACCAGACCTACAACTATCTGGCACAGGGAACCAGCAATATCGACCGGGCCATCTCGATGCTGACCGCCCATGCGCTTCCGTGCTTCCCTCTCCAGAATCCGGACGGGTCGTGGGTGTACTATTCCCAGTACTTCGTCAACAGTTATGCCGTCGGAAACGGGATTCACGCCAAGTTCTCCGAGGATACGGACCGGCACATCGAGCGGAAGTATGATTTTGCCAATACGACAGAGCTGAATATCACACCCTTCAAGCAGCTCCGGCTGACCGGTAATTTCACCTTCCGCAGAAGGCGCAACCACACGACAGCCCGTCAGACCGAACTCAAGTACAGGCAATATCCGGACGAACCGCTGCAGATCAGATCGACCGGCGTCGGAACCAATCAGCTCGATGAAAAGGCGCGGACCTACAGGTATCTGTCCGCCAACGTGTTCGCCACCTATGAAGACACCTTCAAGGATGCACACCATCTGACGGCTGTCATAGGCGGCAACTACGAGACGCAGTACACGCAGTACCTCGAGGCCATCGGCTACTACCTCGTTTCCGACACGCTCAACGATCTTTCCCTCTCCGGTACCGACATTACCGGCGCCACCAGGCAGTATATCGACGGCGAGCAGGGCGAATATGCCCTTCTGGGCTTTTTCGGACGTGTCAATTATGATTACAAGGGCCGCTATCTGTTTGAGATTTCAGGACGTTACGACGGTTCTTCCCGTTTCGCCAAGGGCCATCGCTGGGGATTCTTCCCCTCGGCGTCGGCCGGCTGGCGGATCAGTGAGGAGCCGTTCTTCTCGCCTGCCAAGAAGTATGTGAGCAATCTCAAACTGAGGGCCTCCTTCGGTTCGCTGGGCAATCAGGTTGTCAGCAACTACGCCTACGTCCGCAAGGTGTCGGTTGATAATGCCAGCTATATGTTCGGCGGCGAAACGCTGACCAAGACGGCTTCCATTTCGGCTCCGAATGCCGGGGACCTGACGTGGGAGACTGTGCGTCAGTACAACATCGGCCTGGATGCGGGATTCTTCCACGACCGTCTCCAGTTTACCGGCGAGGCATATATCCGCAATACGCTGGGGATGCTGGTGTCGGGCGCCGCCCTTCCGGCGGTGTATGGCGCCGCCGCTCCCCGGCAGAATACGGCGAACCTCCGCACCCGCGGCTTCGAATTCTCCTTGAACTGGAAGGACCAGTTCAAGCTGGGCGGCCATCCTTTCGGATACGGCGTCTCCGCCAATATCAGCAACTACGATTCGTTCATTACCAAGTATGACAACAACCCCAATAAACTGATCAGCGACTACTATGTGGGCCGCCATC
>Ga0247611_10009382_pt1 | contig 11779 bp, 7 predicted proteins | sample 177DNAGHGhighgp2_FD_192422 | JGI IMG/M metagenome (GOLD analysis project Ga0247611, IMG submission 192422) | Sheep rumen microbial communities from Palmerston North, Manawatu-Wanganui, New Zealand - 1770 DNA GHGhigh gp2 | ecosystem: Host-associated > Mammals > Digestive system > Stomach > Rumen ... | reverse complement strand
CGCCAAATTGTATTACCTTTGCCCCGCATTTGACGAATGGAGTGATGCTCGAGTGGCTGAAGAGGCACGCCTGGAAAGCGTGTATACGTCAAAAGCGTATCCCGAGTTCGAATCTCGGTCACTCCGCCCTGATAGAGGGACGACAACTACCATTGTCGCCTCTTTTTTTTGTTCAAGGAGCTAGTGTCATCATCAGTTTTTGCCGATTTTCCTGTGGTTTTCTGTAGCTTTTGGATGGTGTCGTGCGTCTAACAGGCAAACAACGATTCACAACAACCATAAAAAAACAAGAAAAACTATGAAGCGCATGATTTTTTCACTATTGCTTACTATCGCCATGGTTGCCAACTCCATGGCTCAGCGTGCAAGTTTCAACGGCTCGTGGTATGGGACCCTCGCAGGTGGACCGTACTCAATGAATCTCGTGTTCCACATCAGTCAGCAGGGAGACAGCGTCGCCGTCACCTGGGACTCCCCGATGCAGCAGGCCTATGGCCTGGACGCGACAGCAACCATCGACAATGATTCCCTGAGTATCGACATGCCTATCGTCCAGGCTACCTATCAGGCTCGGCTGGCTGGTGACAGGCTCACGGGCTGGTACTCGCAGGGCGACATGAACATGAAGCTGAGCATGACTCAAGACAGCAACTACCTGGCCGACCGGCCTCAGGTGGCTGCCATCCTTGCCGACACTCATAAGCCCTACCACAGCGAGGACGTCACGCTGACCAACGGCGATATCACGCTGGCCGGTACATTGACCTTGCCCAATGAGGGCGACAAATTCCCCGGAGTGGTACTGGTCGTGGGCAGTGGCATGCTCGACCGCGACGAGAGCATGTTCGGCCACAAGGCTCATCTCCTGCTGGCCGATGCCCTGAGCCGCCAGGGTTTTGCCGTGCTGCGCTATGACAAGCGCGGCGTGGGTGCCTCGACAGGCGGCCACTGTACCGACCCCACCGCACAACTGGCCGGCGATGCCATGGCAGCGGTGCGTTATCTGGCTTCCCGGCCCGAGGTGGATGCCTCGCGCGTGGGCATCCTGGGCCACAGCGAGGGGGGTATCATCGCAATCATGAATGCGGCACAGTATCCCGACGAGATTGCCTTTATCGTGTCGATGGCCGGCGTGGGCTTGCCCCACTATGAGTATGCCTTGACGACCAAGTGGGACATAGAACGCGTGATGGGCATCAATCGAGACGAAGCCGAGAAGCGCTTCTATGAAAAGGTGTATGCCATCATCGGCACCGAGAGGGATACCACCGTCATGCGGGAGCGCATGCTCGCCATGCTGGCCGAGGACCCCTACTATCAGCATTACCTGGAACAGGCCCTGCCGAAGTATCCCGAGTACACCGCAAGCGATTTCAATGAGGCCATGGTCGAGCAAAACATCACCCCTGAGAATTGCGAGATGCTGCAGTATGATCCCGCCTGGGACCTGGAGCACGTGAAGTGCCCCATGCTGGCCGTGAACGGAGCGCTCGACTTTCAGGTGGGCAGCGATGCAAACCTGGCTGCCATCTCCCGTCATGTGCCTCATGCCACCGTCAAGGCCTATGAGAACCTGAACCACCTCTTCCAGGACTGTTCGGGCCAGGATAGCCTTCTCGACTATGCCGGCATCAAGGAGACGATGTCTCCTGTCGTGATAGAAGACATCGTCACTTGGCTCAAGCGCGTGGTCAAACCGTGATGACCGGGCACCGCCACCGCACGTCGGGCTGTCGTGTTACACTGGCTATTGATTTGCCGAGTTAGAGCTACCGATTGTCGTTACCGAGTCCTGAATAACAATAAATACAACTTTTGGTCTGGTAAAAGAGAGGGATTACCACTTCAACAACTATGACAGGTGGGCATCCGTGCAACGTAAAAAAAACAACTGAACTATCTGAGATTTCTGACTTTCAGATTCTTCAGATAATTCAGTTGTTTTGAGTTGTCTGTAATACTACAAGCCGGAGGGCATTGTGCCTATTGTATTGATTGTCTTCCTTTTAGTCGTTTGAGCCGACAATCATGTTGATCAAAGCGATTACGTCGGTGATGGTGACGGTTCCATCGTTGTTCATGTCGGCATTGACGATGTTGATGCCGGTGGTGTCGTTGTTGCTCAGATAATTGATGGCGCTGATCACGTCGCTGATGTTCACACTGCCGTCGCCGTTCACGTCACCACGCAGGAAGGTACCACCCTTCTTGCTGAAGTACCCCGGGTTGCTCGTGCCGCCGTCAATGTGGGCGTAGGTCTTGTCCTTCGGGTTGGATGAACTGTAGGCCGTTCCCTTTCCGCCCACCAGGCTATAACATACGTTGAACATATAAGAGGATGACGTTACGGCTGCGGTGCCCTCACCGATGTGGTCATTCCCAATTCAGTCACCACCATCGGCATCAGTGCGTTTGAGAATTGCAGCTACATGACGAGCGTGAGCCTGAGCAATTCCATTACTGTTATCAACGATAACACATTTTCGGGTTGCAGCACCCTAGAGAGCGTGATCATCCCCAAGGGTGTCACCACGATTGGCTACAACGCTTTCGCAAACTGCTATGGACTGGCAAGCGTGACTATCCCGACCACCGTCACATCGCTGCCCTACTATGCGTTTGAGAACTGCTATCATATTTCGTCTTTAACGCTGACCGGTGAAGGAGAGTGGAGAGGCGGAACCATCATGATTCAGAGGCCTGTCGAGGTGTACATCAACAGCCAGATCACCGGGGTAAAGGGCATGTACCTCAAGCCTTCTCATGTTTATTGCACGGCTATGACGCCTCCCGTCTGCGATGGTAATTCATTCACAGATTATTCAGGCACCCTCCACGTACCCGCCTCGGCATTGGCTGCTTACAGCACTGCTGACTACTGGAAAAATTTCACGCATATTGTTGGCGATGCAACCGAGTTTGGTGATGTGAACATGGACGGCTCAGTGAACATCAGCGACGTGACCGCCCTGATCGACTACCTGCTTAGCGGCAACGCATCGGGCATCAACCTGAGTGGTGCCGATTGCAACCAGGACAGCAATATCAATATCAGCGACGTGACGAAACTGATCGACTACCTGTTGTCTGGTACCTGGAATTAAAACACCAACAAAATCAAGATATATCCCTCATGCTCTCAAGAGTGCGAGGGATTTATTGTTACATAATGAGTCGTTTCTTAAATAATTACATTTTAGCGCCGTCAATAATGAGCAAAGTAAAGAAATCCATGAAATACTGCAACTCCTCATCAGTAACATAGGTTACGGTTTTGGGCAACACTTTCAAGTTTGACCTGTAATGAAGAACAGACTTCGGTAAGGAATATCCAACTTGATCATTTATCCAGTTCAAAAAGCTTCTCAGTACAACCAACTGCTTATTGGCTGTGCGGTTTCTGTATCGGTTCTTAAAATACCAGTCACGAAGGTTATACATGGATTCTTGCGAAACATCTGAAACCCATGTAGCCTTAGGATTTGCTGCCGTAAAATGATGGAACGCTTGGGTGTATTTCTCGATGCAGAGTTTTGTCCAGTTACGTTCACGTCCACGAGTTGCGATGAACTCATCAAAAAGAATCCCCAGTGTCTTCTTCTTGGCAACGTTGGTTTCGACTTCCTTTTCGTTTCTTCCCAAATGCTCGTTGACGATCTTCTTCAATTCATCGGGGGTTGGAACTACATTCTTCAGGGAGTATGTATCCATACAATTTTCGATTTCCTGCTTGAAATCTGCTATAGCGGAATTGATTTCGCTAGCCATGAATGACATTTTTCGAACATTGTGAGTTGTTCCTTTCTTAGCCTTTTGGCTATCGCTATCCCATTTGGCTTCTTCAGCATACAACCCAGTGATGAACGTCACTTCGCTCTGCTTTGAATTCCATCTTACCCGCACAGCGACCTTTCCCGAGTCCTTCTTGATGAAGGCTCTCATAGAATACCTAATCTTAATCATAATTATTTCTTTGTTTAGATAGTTGTGTAATTTTTAAAATATCTTTATTTTTGCATTATCGAACCATAAATACATGGCTTCTGCCCACGTTGGTTATGCAAAATTAGACATATCAAATTTCACCCACAAGAGGTCCCCCCTTTTGTGAGATTACTTAAGATTAAGTTTGTCAAATAGAGACTTTGAGAATTCTAATTACCTGAAATTTAACCATTTGTCGTATTGGACAGTCTCACATGGTATTATATGTAACTTCTCGGTCACTCCGCAAGAAAGAAGGGACGACAACCTAATGTCGCCCCTTCTTTTTATACTTTTTCTCGGGTTTCCTTCTCCTTTTACTCTGCCTCGGTGGTGAGCAGGATATTGATGAGGGCGGTCACGTCGCCTATGCTGACCTTACCATCATTATTAAGGTCTGCGTTGGCAACCTTGAAGCCCGTCTCATCCCCACTAAGCAGGTAATTAATCAACGCCGTCACATCACTGATGCTCAATTGATTGTCTCCGTTCACGTCGCCGAGAGTCGCTTCGACAGCATCACCAACGATGTTCGTGAAGTTCTTCCAATAAGGGGCGGCTTGATAGGCGGCAAGTGCTGCGGCAGGCACATGGAGCGTTCCCGAATAGTCGGTAAACGAATTTGCATCACACACCGGAGGCGTCATTGCATAGCAATACACGACAGATGGCTTCAAGTACATGCCTTTAACAGAGGTGATGCCACTGGGAATAGACACATTCACGGGTCTGAGGATTGAGATGGTTCCTCCACGCCATTCCCCTTCACCACTCAATGTGATGGAAGAAATGTGATAGCAGCCTTCAAACGCATAGTAAGCCAGCGATGTGACCGAGGTGGGAAGGGTCACGCTTGCCAAGCCGTAGCAGTTGGCAAATGCATGATAGCCGACCGTCGTGACTCCGTTGGGAATGTTCACGCTCTCAAGACTGCTGCAGCCCGAGAAAGTCTTTTCTTCGATGCTCGTGATGGCGTTGCTCAGGGTCACGTTCGTCATGCCGATGCAGTTCTCAAACGCGTTGCTTCCGATGGCGGTAACCGAGTTGGGGATGACTATGCTTTCCAGAGCACTACATTCTGCGAATGTGCTGTATCCAATAGTAGTGATAGCGTTACCAAGGGTGATGGCCGTCAGACCGGTGCACTCATAGAATACACTGTTCTCGAGAGTGGTGACAGAGTTAGGTAAGTTCACATTTGTCAATGCGCTGCAACTGCGGAATGCGCTGTTGCCGATGGTAGCGACCGAAGTGCCGATGGTCAAACTTGACAGATTGGAGCAACGCTCAAACGTGTTGCTGCCAATGGTGGTGACTCCGTTGCCGATGATTGCACTTGTCATGCTTGTACAACTCGCAAAAGCGCTGTTGCCGAGGGTAATGACTGCATCAGGGATAACCACACTTGACAGACTACGGCAGTAGGCGAATGCATGGCCGCCGATGGTGGTGACCGAAGTGCCGATGGTCACGTTGGCAAGTTCATAACAGCCATAGAACGCATTATTTCCAATTCTCGTGACCGAGTTGGGGATGACTACACTGGTCAAACCGCAAGTCTCAAAGGCGTAGTTGCCAATCGATGTGACCGAAGTGCCGATGCTCACGCTGGCCAGGCCGCTGCAATGGGAGAAGGCTCCTTCTTCGACGGCAGTGACTGAATTGGGAATGACCACATTCGTCAGGTTACTGCAACTCTGGAATGCGTAGCTGCCAAGGGTTGTGAGAGCATTGCCGAGGCTCACGCTCGTCAAGCCACTGCAACCATAGAATGCGCTCTTGCCGATGCTTGTGACCGAGTTGGGAATCGTCACACTCGACAGGCTCGTGCACTCCGAGAAAGAATAGCTGCCGATACTGGTTACCGTGCTGGGAATGGTCATGCTACTCATGCCCGTGAAACCAGTGAACGCGTAGTCCCCAATGGAAGTGACAGAAACGGGAATGGTCAGATTGGTGACTTCGGCGGCTCCCAAGTAGAGGTGATGAGCATAATAAAGAGGATTGGCCTTTTGAGTAGCAAAGTTGATTTTACACCATGGCGTGAGATCGACGGCTGTCACCTTTGTCAGGTTAGTGCAATCAATGAAGGCGTCCTTGCCAACGATGGAAATGCCGCTACCCATGGTAACGCTGGTCAGACTGCTGCATCGTTGAAATGCACATTCCTTAATCTCGTGAACAGTGTTGGGAATGGTCAAATTCTCAAGACTGGTGCAGCCATTGAATGCATACCTGTCAATGGTGGTTACACCATTACCTATGCTCAGGTTCGTCAGGGCTGTACATGAGTGGAATGCGCTCATGCCGATGGTCTTGATAGAATTGGGAATGACCATATTGGTCAACCCGCTGCACTGGTAGAATGTGTAGTTGTTGATAGTGGTCACTGAGTTGGGAATCTCAATGCTCTTCAAGCCGATACAGCCATAGAAAGCCCAGCTGCCGATGGCGGCGACCGAATTGGGAATCTCAATACTTGTCATGCCCGAACAGTTTTCAAACGCGTGTTCGCCAATAGCAGTAACAGCATAGGTAATTCCATCACTAATAACGGTTTCTGGAATGACGATACTTCCTGAATACTCATTAAATTGGCTTGCATACGAGCCCTGGAATGTCACAGTGGCCTCGTTGCCGTTGATGTTGTAGTAAATGCCATCGACTTCAATGTCGTGGGCTGAAACAAGTGCTGGTAAAAGAATTGCCAGGACAGACAGTGCGGTTTTGATCATTGTTTGCATATTCGGTATATCCTATTTATTTGAAGTTTATTCTTGTAATGATAGCAAAATGCCACTAATGTCACCTAAAACAGGTGACAAAAGTAGTAGTTTCCTTGCAGATTACCAAGGAATATGCAAAATAATCTAACTTTTTAAGGCTTGATTGGCAACGATTCCCCTCCCCTTGCCTGAATAATTATGAAGTAATTCTTTTGCGCTCGCTGTGATAGGGCCATGGAGCGACGAAGAGTAATTTTTTACTACTGGAATAATAAACAGGCCGATGGCTCGCACTACTGCAACAGGCTGCTGTTGTGGACGCTTGTTGCAGTAGTGCGAGCCATCGGCTCGTTAGTGGGGATTAATCTTCTTTCTTGGCGCGGAGGCAGGAGGTGGCCAGGAAGAGGATGAGGGCGATGTACATCACGATGGCGAGGACGTTGCTGGTGGTCTCACCCAGGGGGCTGGTGTACTTGAAGCCGAAGAAGATCATCGCGGCGCTGACGACACCCATGAGGGCACCACCGGCGATGAAGCCGCTGGCCAGCAGGGTACCGCGCTCCTTGCGGGCGTTGTTGACCTTCTCATCCTTGCTACGCGTGCTGACAAACCAGCTGATGATGGCACCGACAAGCAGCGGGGCATTCAGCTGCAAGGGGATGAACATACCCAGCGAGAAGGGCAGGGCAGGCACCTTGAGCCAGTTGAGCAAGAGGGCGAGGATAGCACCCACGCCGTAGAGCAACCAAGGAGTTTCGCCACCCATCATGAGGGGCTTGATGACGGCTGCCATAGCGTTGGCCTGGGGAGCAACAAGGGCGTTGTCACCAGTGAAGCCGTAGGCCTTGTTGAGGATGATCATCACACCACCGACGGTAGCTGCCGACACGAGCGTGCCGACGAACTTCCACGTCTGCTGCTTGGCGGGAGTTGTACCAATCCAGTAACCGATCTTCATATCGGTCACCATGCCGCCAGCCATCGAAAGGGCGGTGCAGACCACACCACCGATGACCATAGCGGCAACGATACCCTTGGAACCGTTCAGGCCGATAGCCACAAAGATGACGCTGGCAACGATCAGGGTCATCAGCGTCATGCCCGACACGGGATTGCTGCCCACGATGGCGATGGCGTTAGCCGCCACTGTGGTGAACAGGAAGGCAATCACCAGCACGACGATAAAGGCGACTACCGTCTGCATCAGGTTGTGTATCACACCGACATAGAAGAACACGAAGGTCACCAGCAGAGCTGCCAGCAGGGCAAATACCAGCACCTTCATCGAGATGTCGCGCTGGTGACGCTCCACCTGAACGTTCTGGTCCTGTCCCTTGAAAGCCTGACCTGCGAGACCTGCTGCGTTCTTGATGACACCCCACGACTTGACGATGCCGATGATACCACTCATGGCGATACCGCCGATGCCGATGTAGCGTGCTCCGCCGGCAAAGATCTGGTCCGGTGCCATCTGGGCATACTCGGGATTCATGCCCAGCAGGGGCACGATCACCCACCAGATGAAGGCACTACCGGCAAAGATGATGAAGGCGTATGGCAGGCCGATGATGTAACCCAGACCCAGCACGGCAGCACCCGTGTTGATCTTGAAGATCATCTTCACGTTGTCGGTGAAGCCTTGCAGGGCAGGGATAGCTTGGGTGGTGAGCACCTCTTTCCACCAGCCGAAGGTCGAGAGCAGGAAGTCATACAGACCGCCCACCAGACCGGCGATGAGCAACGGACGTGCCTGGTCACCGCCCTTCTGGCCACTGACGAGCACCTGGGTGGTCGCGGTTGCCTCGGGGAACGGGAACTTGCCGTGCATGTCGCTCACGAAGTACTTGCGGAAGGGGATAAAGAACAAGATACCCAAGATGCCACCCAGCAGCGAACTGAGGAACACTTCCAGGAAGCTGACGGTGATCTCGGGGTACTCGGCCTGTAGGATATACAGGGCGGGCAGGGTGAAGATGGCACCAGCCACGATAATGCCCGATGCGGCACCGATCGACTGGATGATGACATTCTCGCCCAGCGAGTTCTTGCGCTTGGTCACCGCGCCAATGCCGGCTGCAATGATGGCGATGGGAATAGCGGCCTCAAACACCTGGCCCACCTTCAGGCCAAGATAGGCAGCGGCGGCACTGAAGATGACCGCCATAATCAGACCCAGCGAAACAGAGTAGGGCGTGATCTCGGGATACGTCTTGTCGGGCTTCAAGATGGGGACATATTTCTCCCCTGGCTTGAGCTCACGAGCTGCGTTCTCGGGCAGCGCGATCTCGTCTTGCTGTTGTTGAACAATGATTTCTTCGTCTTTCATAAAAATAAACTAATATTATAATTGGTAATGTTTTTATTCGGGTTAACAAACTGCGAAGATAGGTAAAAATCAACAAACCTGTGCCATAATTACCGCTAAATGTGGGATTTTTTTGTGAGATTGAAGTTTTTATTTACCTTTGCTGTCAAGAAATAACACAACGATGATGACGATGAAGAGATTTTTTTTACTGGCCGTTATGGCCATGGCGGTAATAGCAACAGCAAGTGCCCAGAACGCTTTTTGCAGCGAGCAGGTCACGCTTGATGAACTCGCAGCCTATATCGATACTGCACGCAATGCCGACAAGGGCGTCAAGCTATTCTATAGCAACCTGGTGAATAACCCGACTCACAGTAACCGCATCGAGCACTTTGACTTGGGCTTCAACGGCTGCACAGGCCGTGTCAATGAACATGTGGTCATGGCCGACGGTTCCAAGCGCGACAATGTGTTCATCTTCAACAATCAAGGTCTGTTGACCCAGTCATCCATCCAGGGCAGCAAGGGCAACAAGACGGTGGTGAATTACACCTATACCTATGATGAAGTGCTGGGCTTTACCCTCAAGCAGAGCAAGAGCAAGAAGCGCACGATCAACTATGCACCCATCTATGGTGAGCATGGGCGCCGCGAGTGCATCAAGGGAAGCAATGGTAGCCGTCAGGAATACACCTTCAACGAGAAAGGACAGCTCACCAAGCTCGTGATCATGCAAGAAAATGCCGAGAAGCGCACACTCATCTATCAGGACGGTTACCTTATCCGTGAGGAGCGAGGGACACAGGTGTTCCGCTACCACTATGACTACGATACCGCGACGAGAAAGAAGTTCCTCATTGCTATCAAGGAACTGAAGGGCAATGATGTCGTGCATGAGCGCACCATGGACTATGACATCGACACTCACGGTCGCTACTCCCGCGTGGCAATCGCCCTCGATGGAAAGCATCAGATGACGATAACGCGCAGCTACGAGGATTAGTTTAGTGGGCTTATCTGCTGGCTGATACAATAAAATGGGTTGCTTTGACGTTTTAATTGTTATAGCAACTGCATGGCATATTCATGAAACGGATAACATATATCATTGTGGGATTGATGCTGGCGTCGGTGGTGATGTCGCTGTCGTCATGCAAGGGTCCCAAGCTCAAGGAGGCCGACGAGGCCTATGACCGTGGCGAGTATTTTGATGCCGCCACTATTTATCGTAAGCTCTATAACCGTTATAACCGCAAGGAGGATGCTTGGCTGCGAGGCGAATTGGCGTTCCAGTTGGGAATGTGCCACCTGAAACTCAATCAAGGTAACCGTGCAGCAGCGGCATTCCAGAATGCCATCCGCTATGAGTATGAGGATACCACTGTGTTGCTGCGTCTTGCCCAGTCACAACAGCGCGAAGGACAGTATGCCGCAGCCATCAATAATTATGAGCAGTATCTGCTCATCGCTCCTGATAGCTGGGAGGCCGAGGTGGGCATCCGTGGCTGTCAGCTCGCCCCGCAGTGGAAGGAGGAAGGGTCCCGCTACATTGTCAAGCAGGATAAGATTCTCAACTCGCGTCGTGCTGACTATTGCCCGATGTTCCTTGACAAGAACATGGAGTATGTTTATCTCACCTCGACCAATGAGAAATCCACGGGTGAAATGCGCAGTGAGATTACGGGTACCAAGAAGGGTGACATCTATTTCTCCAAGAAGGACGAGAAAGGCGTCTGGTCGCGTCCCGAGGTTGTGGAGGGAGGACTGAATACCGAGCATGACGAGGGCGCCGCTGCATTCTCGCCCGATGGCTCGACGATGTATCTTGCCCGTGCCGTCCGTCAAGACTGGCCCACGAATGTCGAGATATACACCAGTAGCCGCAGCGAGGCTAAATGGAGTGCACCGCAGAAGTTTGAGATTACTGCTGACACCCTGAGCAATTATTCCGACCCAGCCGTCAGCCCCGACGGGCAGTGGCTGTATTTTTCCAGTGACATGCCTGGTGGCCAAGGAGGCACAGACATCTGGCGCATCAACCTCAAGGACAAGCACGGTACCCTCGAGAATCTGGGACCACAGATCAATACCAAGGGCAACGAGCGCTTCCCCAACATGCGCACCGACAGCCTCCTGTATTTCTCCAGCAACGGTCATCCCGGCATGGGCGGCTTTGACTTGTTTGTTGCCAAGTTGCAACCCCGTGAAGAAAATGATCGCCTGTCGATGGACCGTTGGACCATCGAGAACATGGGTGTGCCGATGAACTCATCAGCCGATGACTTCGGCATCACCTTCGGCACTGGAGAGAGTGGCTATTTCTCCAGCAACCGTGGCGATGCACGTGGTTATGACCACATCTTCTCCTTCATCAAGCCCGACCTGCAAATCTGGATTTCAGGTTACGTTGTGGATAAGGATGATGAGCCGGTGCCCAATGCCGTCATTCGCATCGTTGGTGATGATGGTAGCAACCAGAAGACTGCTGCTCGTCCTGATGGCTCCTTCCGTTTTGACTTGCAGCGTGGGGTCAAGTATGCTATGCTCGCGAGTGCCGAGGGCTATCTCAATGCACGTCAGGAATTTGTGAGTGACTCGGCCGAGGAGAATGCCGAGTATAACGTGGATTTTGTGCTTGCTGCCACGTTCAAGGCCCAGATCATTGAGAACATCTTCTATGACTTTGACAAGGCAATCCTGCGCGATGAGTCCAAATTGGCCCTGGACAGCATGGTCATGCTGCTGAAGGATCACCCCAATA
>Ga0247611_10009381_pt1 | contig 11780 bp, 10 predicted proteins | sample 177DNAGHGhighgp2_FD_192422 | JGI IMG/M metagenome (GOLD analysis project Ga0247611, IMG submission 192422) | Sheep rumen microbial communities from Palmerston North, Manawatu-Wanganui, New Zealand - 1770 DNA GHGhigh gp2 | ecosystem: Host-associated > Mammals > Digestive system > Stomach > Rumen... | reverse complement strand
TCATACCGTTAGAGGCGTTGAAAGGGGCGCTGAGGAAGGATGGATATTACTTCCGGATGTATAAAGGGCAGCAGATCGTGCAACGATGTCCGACAAAATGGAAGGATACACCGGCAAGGAAAGCGGCGAGAGAGAAGTTTATAGAGAAATATGGGAAGAAGAAATCGAAAGGCTAATGGCGAAAGGCGAAGGGGGACGGACAACCTCCGCGCTTACTCGCGGAGAAGAGGACGGCGTCGGAACAAGCTTGCAAGACTGAAACGCACTAGGCGCGTTTAACTTGCCGCTGTTCCTCCTTTCCCCACGAAGTATCACTACGTTAGCACTTCGCGGGGGCCCCGAAAAGGGAAACAACTCGGGCCTGACGTCCCGAGCACATAACAAACAATATTATTAACCAGAGATCGCCCAAGATTGGTCGATACGACTGAGAGACCTAGAATGGGCGGTCACAAAACAAACCTAAACAACTATGGCAGAGATTAAACCCATGGCGCTCATTGAAAGTATGAGCAAGAAAGTGTGCGAGCACAGCGATGTGTATTTCCGCACGAACAAGAAGACCGGTAAGGTGTACACCGGAAAGTTGTGTAACCCCAGCACGAAGGAGCCGAGCGCGGCGCAAATTGCGGCAAAAGCGCGTTTCACGAAGGTGCAAGCGGCTGTACGAGCCATCTTGGCAGGATCGAGCGAGCAGAAGACTCAGTTGGTAGCCGAGTACAAGGCACAGAACAAGATCGGAACGCTCTTTGGCTATGCGATGCACAAGCTCAATGCCCACTATGACGCGAACGGAGACCCTATCGGAGATTAAACTCCAGACCGGCCTAAATGCCTGAGACCTCTCCCGACCTCCCCTCAAGGGAGGAGAAACCGGCATCAAATGCCGGGTCAATGGACAAAGTATAACAAACCTCCGGTCTGACGGCCGGAGCACATAACAAAACATAATTAACCAAGATCGCCCTCGCGTTCGGCAAGGAGATTGCACAGACGATACCGCTACGCTAAATCGGAATAGCAACTCCAGCCTCCGCTCTCCCCAAAAATTAAAATTATTTGGGGACCCCAAAGGAAATCGAACAGAGGGGCGAGCACAAAAAAAAACAAACCGAAACTATGGCAAATGTAATTTTCTCTGCCGGTATCGATAGCGTATCCGGCGCATTGGCAAAGCCGAGCAAGAGCGGCAGTCACTCCTGCAACAAGATGCTGTTGGCAACCCACCGTACGGCACCGACCACTAACAACCAGTGTAACCGCCTCTTCCTGCGTAAGAAGGTAACGCGTGACCCGAACTCGTTCTCCGCGCACGAGCTGGAACTCCAGCAGCGTCTGACGACCGCCTCGCGAGCCACGCATGCCCGCATGCAAAACCTCTCGACCATCGAGGCGGATACCGCCGCCTTCAAGGCCCAGAAGGACACTCCGGGCGGCAAGAAGACCTTCTACCAGTACATCTTCAACCTGGAGTATGACAAGCTGCGCTCGTAACCGGAGTGCCTCCGGAGTCAAAAAAGGAAGGAATTAAGCTATGAAGAAGATCCTGATTATCGCAATCGTGGGTGTAGCACTCATGAGTTGCAACGTGACGCGGACCGTGACCACCTCGTCTGAGTATTTCCAGCGCGGCGACACCACCGTCGTCATCCAGACACGTACCGTGGAATCGTACGACGGCACGAAAAAGTAACCATTTTAGAGCGAAGCGGCCCCAATAAGAGGTCGCTTCGATTGTTTTAATTATAAAAATGCTCGCAATTTTACATTTTTGCCCTAATTATTTGCGCACTTGATTATTTTGTAGTAAATTCGGCACGCCCCTTCCACTGCGGATTGACACGTCCCTCCTTGTGGTTGGTTCCCTCCGAACATACTTTCGCATCCTGCCGGATGTATGCAAATAGAAAAGTGTTTTTTCGCAAAAAGGGTTTTCCCCCCTCCTGTTTTATGAATGCTATCGTCTTTTGTGAGCAAGCTCCCACAGCCGACAGACATTCATAAAACATTAGAATAAAATTCTATTTTTTGCAAAAAAACACTTTTATTTGCATATATGCAATTTTTGTTGTACTTTTGCACTCGATTTTGATACGCGCTGTGCTATGAAACTCAATTTGCTTGTCGTAGGAAAGACCACCAGCCGTGAACTGGACACCCTCATCGCCGATTATGTCGGTCGGCTGAGTCATTACTGTTCGTTCCAGTTTCTGGTCATACCCGAACTGAAGAATACCAAGTCGCTCACCGAGGCGCAGCAGAAGCAGCGCGAGGGGGAATTGATCCTGCAGACCGTGCCGACTACTGCCGACATGATCCTGCTGGATGAGCATGGTACGGAATATCGTTCCTTGGAATTGGCGCAGTGGTTGCAAAAGCGCCTGTCGGCCGGTCGTGACCTATGGCTCGTCATCGGTGGCCCGTACGGATTCTCCGAGGCCGTCTATCAGCGCGCCTGCGGCCGTCTCTCCATCAGTCGCCTTACGTTCTCCCACCAGATGATACGCCTCCTGGTCGTAGAGCAACTCTACCGCGCCTTCACCATCCTGCGCGGCGAGAATTATCATCACGAGTAACGCTCTTTCAGATGCCGGATCAGCAGTTCGGCAAGTTGTTCAGGCTTCGCTCCTTCCGGATTTTCCAAGACATAGTCGGCCCTGCTCCGCAGTTCGTCGTCACCCATCTGCGCGCGTATGCGTGCGCGTACCTTATCTATATTGGCCTGCTCTTTATCCCTATAGTCGCGCGCCAAAGCCCGGCGTAGTCTTGTCTCTTCGTCCGCTACTACAGCCACTATGCAGTCGCATAGCTCATCCAGCCCGCTCTCATACAATATGGCTGATTCTACAAAGCACCATCCCTCCTGCCGTTTGGACCAATGCTTCAGGTCAAAACCTACGGCGGGATGCACCATGCGGTTCAGCCGCTCCAGCAGTTCGGGGTGTGAGAACACCTGACGAGCCACCAACTCGGTATGATACCTCTCGCCCTCAAATACCTCGCTGCCAAACAGCGACTCAATGCCGCTCCGTACCATCGGATTCTCCCGGATGATACGCTTTGCTTCGCGGTCGGTGTAATAGACGGGGTAGCCGCGCTGCTCCAGCGCTCGCGCAATGGTCGTCTTGCCGCTCCCTATGCCTCCTGTCAGTCCAACGAGCATATTAGAACTGGAAATAGATAAACGGTTGCATCTCGGCCGATACAAACTGATAGATCACGATGATCGCCAGCACTACGGCCGCAACCATCATCGGCATCGGCAGTTGGGCGAAATACAAGCGATACCACTGCTTCCACTTAGCCGGCAACCAGTGGATGATCATACCCAGCACAAAGGCCCATACCACGGCGCGGAACTCATGGCAGAACGGACCGATCACGCTGTTGTCCCACGCGCCGCCTATCTGATTCACCATGTTCTTGGCCGTCTCCCAGGCCTCTTTATTGGCCGTGGCCGGATCCAGGTTCGAACCCGAACGGAAGAACAGACGCGTGAACGTGATGAACGTAAAGGTCTGCACGATGGCCCATGCTACGGAAAGCATCTTGGTCGCTTTCTGCCATTGGCTATTGGTCGCAATCCGAAGACTGACTGCTGATGACCGACGGCCGAGAATCCAATACACATACCGTACCGCCGTCACGACCCATACAATACCCGTCCATACGGCAAACATATTGATCACCGGCAACGGATCTACCAGGTGCCATATGAGCAAGGCCAGCAGTCCGGCTGACATCAGGCAGAAACGCCAATGCCAATGCAGTACGCGCCAGATCTTGTTGACGATCATACCGATACCATTGATGCCTCCCCAGATGACGAAGTTCCAGCTGGCGCCGTGCCATAGACCTCCAAGAATCTGCGTGATGAACGAGTTCAGGTTGGAGTAGAGTAGTTTCTGCTTCGCAGATAGCTTACCGTTCGCTTGCGCCGTCAGGTAGATATTATACACCGTGATGGCTACGATCAGCACACCAAACGGCAACAACATCCACCACCATCCGGTCAGCACCGTTGTGATCAGTCCGATCGTGGTCAACCAGAAATACGTACCGAATCCCACTTTCCGGTTTCCGCCCAGCGGGATATACAGATACGACTTCAGCCAACTGCCCAAACTAATGTGCCATCTGCGCCAGAACTCCTGTGGGTTCTGCGACTTATACGGCGAGTCGAAGTTCTTGGGTAGATAGAATCCCATCAGCATCGCTACACCAATCGCTATATCTGTGTAACCTGAGAAATCGGCATACACCTGCATCGAGTACGCAAACAGCGCAAACAGGTTCTCAAAGCCCGAAAACAACAAGGGGTTGTTAAACACGCGGTCGATGATGTTCACTGCCAGATAGTCCGAGAGGATGATCTTCTTGGCCAGACCGTTCAGTATCCAGAATACCGCGATGCCAAACTGCCGGCGTCCCAAGAAGAAGGGTTTATATAGCTGCGGAATAAACGTCGCCGCACGTACGATAGGACCTGCCACCAGTTGCGGGAAGAAGGCTACGTAGAAGCCGAAGTCCAGCGGGTTCTTCAGCGGCTTAATATGGCCGCGATAGACGTCCGTCGTATAGGAAATCACCTGGAAGATATAGAACGATATACCTACCGGCAGCACGATCGTATCCACCATGAATCGGCCCTTCTCCGCAAAGCCGTTACCGATGTACGCAAAGATATCAAACACCTGGAACTGGGTGCCCAATATGTCGTTCACCATGTTGGTGAAGAAGTAGGCGTACTTAAAGTAAGCCAGCAGTCCCAGGTCGATGGCAATCGAGCATACCAGCAGCGCCTTTTTCAGCGTCAGCCGTTCGCGATAGTGATATATCAACCGCGCGATCGCCCAGTCGCTCATCGTCACAAACAGCAGGATGAGCAGGAACAAGCCGCTCGTCTTATAGTAGAAGAACCACGATACTAACATCAGGTACACATTCCGCATGTGCATCCGGCGACGCGACTGCTCGCCCTTGCATCGATATTGTATGATCAGCGCAAACAGCGCATACACCAGCGCAAAGAATGCCCAGAAATAGAACTGCGTGAACAGCAGCGGACTATCCTGGTCAAATGCAAATATATGTCTAAAAAACTCCATAAACCAATCAACTAATCAACTAATCAACCCGTAACCCGTAACCCGTAACCGGTAACCCGTAACCTCATCATTTTCTCCATTCTCCCTTCTCCATCAGCCACTTGCTCAGCAGTTCGCCGGCCTTATTCGCTCCTGCGGGCGAGAAATGCACACCATCTTTGCTGGCCAGGTTCTGCTCCTGCCAGCGCAGCATACTGTTGCGTCCGCCCATCGCCTCGTAGAGCGACCAGTAACCGATATGCTCCTCCTGCGCCATGCGCAGCAGCAACTTATCCATATACGGCACACCCTCGTTGGTCTGCATCTTGCCCTGCTTGCGCACCAGCATGTCGCTCGGACCGATAAAGAGCACCGCCGCCTCGGGTGCACACTCCTTGATCATCTTCACCTGCTTGCGCAATTGCTCTACGTTGTACTTGATCGTTGCCTTGCTGTTCTGGCCAATAGCGTTGCCGCCGAACTGCATGATGATGAGGCGCGTACCGGTGCTGGCGTAGAAGTCGGTACATTGCTTGCGGTTCATCGAGGTGAACACAAAGCCCGAACAGCCACGCATCGGAATGTTATCCACAATGATACCCGTCGGCGACTCCAGCGAGAAACCATACACCTGCCCCTTACCCGTGAAGAGGAACTTAGCCGAACGTGTGCTATCTTTCACCGTTGCCACCTGTCCGTTCTGGATGTCCTGACCGTTCACGCGCATCGTGATACCCGGGTCAGCCACCAGTCGTACGCGCGAGAAGAAGCGTTCCGTAGCCGTTGAGTCGCCCACGGTCTGTACGCTCACTTCCAGCCGCTCGCTGCCTGCTACCTTGCTGTTGTCCAGCAGTGCCGACTGACCCATCGGGCCGTACAGCCCGTCGCTGCGGTGCATGTTCTGCGGACCATATACCAGGTATCGCTTCGGTCCCTGCTTGGTGTCCTGACGCCTACCATTGATATAACAACTCTGGCTCACCGTGCGCATCGGTATCGTCTGGTGCAGCGGTAGCAGACCCACACCCTTGCCGCCGTACTTGGCCTGTAGGGCGCGACGTAGCGTCATCGTCATGCGGTCTTCCTCCAGCTGCGAATCGCCGTAGTGTACCACGCGCACCGAACGTGTCTTGGTGCTGTCCAGCGCCTGATAGAACCGTCGCATATACCACCGCGTATCGCGAAGCGTATCCACTTCGTTCTCATCGATCTCAGGTACCTCAACGACCGAGTCCACCTTGGCCACCTGCGCCGTCGTATCGGTTTGCATGTCCAGCATCTCGCCCATCGTGGGCCAGCGCAGGTCAATATGTACGCCATCCTCCGGCACCAACAAACAGAGCACCGCCAGGATCGCTATTATCAAAAAGTAGAGCGCCGATATACGGCTGGGTTTCATCGAATTCATTATTTTCGCCAAAGTGCTTTACTAAACAACAACAATACCGTAAATATCTCCAAACGACCGATCAGCATCACAGCCGTCATCGTCCATTTGGCCGTAGTGGGGTAGTCCACGTACGAGCCCAGCGGACCGAACTGACCAATCGACACACCTACGTTGCCTATTCCCGACACGGCGGTGCCTATCGCCTCGTCGAAATTCACACCCGAGGCGCAGAAGATCAGCGAAGCGATGACGATAATCACGATATAGAAAAACATAAACGCCATCACATTACTCGTGGTCTGCTCGTTCACCGTACGTCCGTTGAACCGAACCGGTATGACGGCATTCGGGTGGATGCGGCGTTTCAGTTCGGTCATAGCCGACTTGGCAAAGATACCGATACGCACCCACTTGATACCTCCGGCCGTACTGCCCGAGGCCGCACCCGTGAACATCAGGAAGAAGACAAATACCCACAGCAGTTTCGGCCAGGTCATGTAGTCCGAGGCCGCAAAACCTGTACTCGTCATCGCCGAGCATACCATGAAGAATCCCTTTCTTAGCGCCCGTTCGGCCATCCCGAATGTCTCGCGGGCAAAACGCAGCTGACTGAAGTCATGCTCTATACCATAGTGGATAAACAATCCTATTGATAGGAATACGGTGGCTACCAGCACGGCTATCGAGTACCAACGCGTCTCCTCGTCGTTGAATATCTTGCCCGGATGTCCGCGGAAGAGGTAGATCAATTGGGTGAAATTCATACCCGACAGGAACATAAACACAGCCGTCGTCCATTGGATAGCGGCGTTGTAGTCGATCATGCTGTTATTGCGCGTCGAGAATCCGCCCGTCGAGATAGTGGACATCGAGTGGCAGATGGCATCGAAATGCGGCATACCTTCCAGGTAGAGCAGCACCGTCTGTCCTACCGTCAGCAGGATATACGTCACCCACATATGCTTGGCCGTATCCGCAATACGCGGACTCAGCTTCTCATAACTCACGCCCGTCACCTCGGCTGAATACAGCTGCATGCCGCCCAGGCCGAACATTGGCAGGATGGCCACCGACAGCACGATGATACCCAGACCGCCGACCCATTGCATCAGCGCGCGCCATAGCAGCAACGACTGACTCATGCTCTCTACATCGGCACATACCGTTGCACCCGTCGTCGTGAAGCCCGCCATCGTCTCAAACCAGCAGTCGGCCAAGGTCGGCAACGCACCGCTCAACCAGAACGGCAGCATGCCGAACAGCGAGAACACGATCCATACCGACGCCACGATCACGTAGCCCTCTCGTTCGCCGACCCGCTTCTGCGCACCGTGACCGATGAGCAGAAACACCAGACCCACTACCAGCGTCAGCACCACCGTCACGATCCATGCCCCCAGGTCGCTATTCCCATAACCGTAGGCGGTCACCATCGGCACCAGCATAAACAGCGACTCAATGAGCAGCAGCGCTCCGAGCGTGCGGAATACTATTTTCGTATTGAATAAACGGTTCATTTGAACATCTTTTCCAGTTTACGCAATGCATGACTCTTGCAGAACACCGCCACCTGGTCGCCCGGCAGGATCTGCGTATCGCCGTTCACCAGCAGTCCCTCGCCGGCACGCACAATACCGCCGATATTCGTATCGTCCGGCAGGTACAGATTCTTGATCATGCCGCGCGTGATCTGTGCTCCCTCTTTCGCCTCAAACTCCACGATCTCTGCATCCGCATTGGCCAAGTTGCGCACATTCGCGCCCAGCAACATCTGGTAGATATAGCTGGCCGTGATCGTTTTCTTGTTCAGCACCGTACCGATGTCCAGTCCTTCGGCCATCGGGATATAGTCGATGCTCTCTATCTCGGCTATCGTCTTGCGCACGCCAAAGCGCTTAGCCGCCAGACATGCAAAAATATTCGCCTCGCTCGAATCCATAGCGGCCACTACAGCATCCGCTTCTTGCAATCCCTCGTTCAGCAAGGTCTCCATGTCCGATGCCTCGGCATGTATTACCAGCGCATTTGGCAGTTTCTCCGATATACGCTCACACAGCCGCTTGTCCGGCTCGATGATCTTGATCTGCTTGTCCTCCGGAAGCGACAGAGCTGCTTTGTACGTGATCCTTCCGCCGCCGAAGAAGATGATATTTTTGATCTCTCGCTTCGGCTTACCCAGCTGCTCGCGCATGAAGTTAGTCTGCTCCTTGGTGCATATCACATACACCAGATCGCCCACCTGCACGTAATCGTCGCCGCCCGGGATAATTGTCTCGTTCATGCGCTTGATGGCTACAATGCGGTAGTTGCCGTGGGCGTAATAGCCCGAGCGGAAGGTCTGTCCTATCACGGGTGCCCCTTCTCGGATCTTCACTACGCATAGCTCCAGCGCACCGTCGCACAGCGTGAAGTGGTAGCGCATCCAGTTGGTGCGCAGGCTCTCCACGATATTTCTGGCGGCCAGCACCTCCGGATATATCAGGTGGTTCAGACCCATCTGCTCAAAGAACTGCTTGTTCTCCGGCAGCAGGTACTCATAGTTGTCGATTCGGGCCAAGGTGCGCTTGGCGCCCAGCGAATTGGCGATCAGGCAGGCCGTCATGTTCTCGCTCTCATCCGGCGTTACCGAGATGAACAAGTCACAGTTCTTCACGCCCAGTTCCTTCTGGTCGCGTATAGAAGTCGGACTACCTACTTTGGTCAGTATGTCATACGTAGCACTCAGATCACCCAGTTTCTCCGGGTTCTCATCCAGCAGACTGATCTCCATGTCCTCACGCGAGAGCAGCTTGGCTAAGTGCGTTCCTACTTCTCCAGCACCCGCAATAATGATTCGCATATTCCTTCTTTATCTAATTTTAGCATATGGTATAGCTCTTTTGTCGAGCCATGTTCTACAAACTGATCGTCCACGCCCAGGCGCACGATGCGCGGCGTGTAGCCGTGGTCGGCCATCCATTCCAGCACCGCACTACCCATACCGCCGGCTATCATGCCGTCCTCGATGGTCACCACGGTCTTAAACCGTTTGCCTACCTCGTGCAGCAACTCCTCATCCAGCGGCTTCAACCACCGCATGTCATAATGAGCAATAGATAAGGGCGAAGATCCATTAGCCTTTAGCCATTCGCCTTTAGCCATCTCGATGGCATCAGCCGCCGCATTGCCGATACTTCCTATCGTCAGCACTGCCAGGTCTTTTCCGTCCCTGAGCTTCACGCCCTTGCCGTATTGCATCATTCCATCATTAGGCTGCGAAGCAGCATCATTAGACGCGCCTCGGCGCGTATCATTGTCAACCGGACACCGTCCGCGCGGATAACGAATAGCGATAGGTCCTTCCAGCTTTTCTGCCAACCGCATCATCTCCCGTAGGTCCTCACCCGTACGCGGCGCGCATATCTGCATATTAGGTATCGGACGCAGGTACGCCAGGTCCAGCAGTCCGTGATGCGTCGCACCATCGTTGCCTACGATGCCGGCGCGGTCGATACAGAGCACTACGTGCAGGTTCTGCAGCGCCACGTCATGTACGATATTGTCATACGCCCGTTGCATGAACGTCGAGTAGATATTGCAGTAGGGTAGCATACCCGCTTTGGCCAGACCCGCACTGAACGTCACGGCATGCCCTTCGGCGATACCTACGTCAAACACGCGGTCGGGCAACTCCTTCTGCATGATGCTCATGCTGCATCCGCTCGGCATCGCCGGCGTGATACCCACGATCCGTTCATTCTCCTTGGCCAGTTCCAACAACGTCTCTCCAAACACCTCCTGCCATAGCGGCGTACTGTCGCCATTCGCCATTAGCCTTTCGCCATTCGCCACATTGAACTCCCCCGGCGCATGCCATACCGTCTGGTCGTTCTCGGCCGGCGCATAGCCCTTGCCTTTCTTAGTGATGATATGCAGCACCTTGGGTCCGCGGTGGTTCTTGATCTCGCTCAGGATGCGTACCAGTCCCTCTACGTCGTGTCCGTCTGTCGGACCGAAATAGCGGATGTTCAGACCGGTGAATATATTGCTGGCCTGCTTCGATACCAGGGCTTTCAAGTTGTTGTTTCTTCGCAGCAACGCACGGCGCTTGCGCTCATCTACCAGGTGCAACTTTGCCGCCAGTTGATACAGACGCCAACGCCACTTGTTGTAACTCGCACTCGTCGTCAGGTCCACCAGGTACTGCGTAAATCCACCCTTCAGCGGGTCGATGGCCATGTTGTTGTCGTTCAGCACGATCAGCAGGTTGTTCTTGTCCATCGACGTGTTGTTCAGTCCCTCAAAAGCCAGTCCACCCGTCATCGCCCCATCGCCGATAATGGCTACGACGTTATGTCCTACAGGCGAAGCCGGTCCTACAGCGTTAGCGGTCTTATAGTCACTTTGTGACGATCTTACAGCGAAGCGGTCTGCTATATCCAGGCCCAAGGCCGCCGATATGCTGTTGCTCGCGTGCCCCGCTATGAACGCATCGTACTCGCTCTCCTTCGGATTGGTGAACGGACTCAGTCCCTTGAACTGACGATTGGTATGAAACCTATCTCGCCGGCCGGTCAGTATCTTATGCGCATAGGCCTGATGCCCCACGTCCCACACCAGTTTATCCTGCGGCGTGTCAAACACGTAGTGAAGTGCCACAGTCAACTCTATCGCACCCAGCGACGATGCCAGGTGCCCCGGGTTCTTGCTCAGCGCCTCAATGATAAACTGACGCAGCTCCGCACACACAGCCGGCAACTTCTCAGGTTGCAACTTCTTCAAATCCGCCGGCGAATCAATCCTATTGATATATTTATATTCCATAAATAATTCTTTTCTCCTTCACTCCTTTACTCCTCACGCGTATGCGCATATAAACACAATTTAGCGCACAAAAGTACTGCTTTTTTTTGACATATGCAAATTTATTTGCAATATTCTAAATTTTTCGCGATTTTCTTGCATATTTCCAAAAAAAGCAGTACCTTTGCAGGCGCAAAGGTTTTTTGAATATGCTTTTATCTGAAATAAAACAAGTCATTGGCGCACTCGCCACCGTTACGGGCGATGACGCGCTCGAAATACGCCACCTGTTGATCGACAGCCGCAAGTTAGGCAACCAACCCGAGCACACGCTCTTCTTCGCCCTCAAGACCGAGAAGGACGATGGCGCCCGTTATATCCCGGAACTTCAGGCGAAGGGCGTTCGCGCTTTCGTTACCGGCGATGCCCTCGCTGCGCTGCAGGCGCTCGCGGCGCACGTACGCTCGCAGTTCCAGGGAACCGTCATCGGCATCACCGGTTCCAACGGCAAGACCGTGGTC
>Ga0247611_10009380_pt1 | contig 11780 bp, 9 predicted proteins | sample 177DNAGHGhighgp2_FD_192422 | JGI IMG/M metagenome (GOLD analysis project Ga0247611, IMG submission 192422) | Sheep rumen microbial communities from Palmerston North, Manawatu-Wanganui, New Zealand - 1770 DNA GHGhigh gp2 | ecosystem: Host-associated > Mammals > Digestive system > Stomach > Rumen ... | reverse complement strand
TACCTCGCGCAACCCCCAGCTGCAGCCGGGCGATATGCTCCGTTTCTACCGTCTGCAGCAGCAGGTGGAAGACGGCTGCCCCGGGCTGAGGGTTGAGTGTTGCGACTGCTTCTTAGACGACGACATGAGGCGCAATGTGAACCTTGAGTCGTGGCGTTTCCTCTCGGTCCGGGGATTTCTGGCCATTGCCGATGCCGACTCGGACGACCAGGGCTGGGCCGTGGTGCACTACTCGAAAAAGAAGCAGACCGCTTCGCCACAGAAGGTGCTCACCGCCTGCCAGACTTTTAGGCAGTACACTACCGACGTGGCCTTTGCCGCCGCCGCCAAAAGCTACGGCAATGTGGCCAGGTTGGATACCCTCATTCCCAATGACTCCAACCGCGAGTAGTGGGGAACAGCTTCCGCCGGCTGCTTCTTGCCAAGCAACAGGCGCTGAGATTAGGAATGCGTGAGTTAGGGCTGCCTTTGGGCGGCCCTTTTTCTTAGGTGGCAACTGTCGGTGGGCCAGCCTGCGCAAAGTTTTTTTTGCAGTTGGAATAATAAACGAATGATAGTTGCGTTAAATATAAATAAATTAACGTGAAATGCGCAAAATATTCGTCATATTGTCTATCATGACGGTGTTGGTTCCCAGGGTTTTGTCTCAGGATAAAGCCCTCATGGCCGACTATCAGTCGCAGCTGCAGGCTCTATTTGAGGAGGTCTACACTGCCCCAACCGACAACCAGCGCTATCATGCCAACGAGTCGGCCATGCAGCTCCTTGCCGAGGCCCTCGGCCAAGAGAACTCCATAAAGTGGCAGTGGGATTTTGGCAGCCGCGTGTCGGTGTTGACCGCGCCAGACAAGAAGTTCCGCATTTTCACTTGGCCCGTGGTCAACGACGACGGTGAGTATGAGTGCTTTGGCTTTGTGCAGTCGTTGGACGAGAAGAAGGACGAGTATGACGTTTACCCGCTGTACGACAAGTCGCAGGAGATTGTCAACCGACAAGAGGACCTGCTGACGCACGATAACTGGTTCGGCACTGTCTATCAGGAGCTCATCACCACCACTTACGAGGGCAAGACGTACTACACGCTGTTGGGTTCGTGCGTGGTGGATGCCCTTACCCAGCGCAAGATTATCGAGCCCATCTGTTTCAAATCGACCCACAGCCAGCCGCAGTTTGGCCAGAACCTTTTCCGAAAGGAGCGCAACATACGTCGCGTAGTGCTCGAGTATACCACCAATGCCATGGTGTCGCTCCGCTATGAGGAGCAGTTTATCCGCACCGTGGAACGCATCCGGGCCAAACGTACCGGCACCGGCAGCAGGGGCAACTATGCGCGCAGCCGCCGCCCGGGCAAACGTGGCAAGGGGCGGCTCAGCCGGGTGAAAGCCACGGCCGCACGAACGGCCGCGGCCCAATCGGAACGCGTCACTTCAGGGCCTTCGATTAAAACTACCGATAAGAAGTACCGGATGATTATTTTTGACGAGGTGGCGCCGCAAATCGCTGGCATGGAGGGCTTGTTTCAATATTACGTCCCTTCGGGCGTTGAGTTGGCCTATGTGTTTGTCAATGGCCGTTGGGAGCTGCGCGAGGGTGCCCAGGGCCGCGTGAATAATAAGAGGCTGAACCAGGATTTCGACAAGCCTATGGAAAAGAAGGCTCCGGCCTACATGGTGGAATAATCTGTCGTAATAGTATTAACTCCAATCACTTTAGTATCTGTTAAAACTCCATTGCCGACTAAACAATCAAAGCACATGACGGGCGTTATATTAGATAGCATCAACAGCATAGAGGACTTGCGCAAGCTTGGGATTGAAGATTTGAAGCAGTTGGCCATTGAACTGCGGCACTATATCATTGACACCCTTTCGCAACATCCTGGACATCTGGCCTCGAGTTTGGGGACGGTGGAGTTGACGCTGGCCCTGCATTATGTCTTTAATACACCCGACGACAAGCTGATATGGGACGTGGGGCACCAGGCCTACGCCCACAAAATCATCACTGGCCGACGTGACCAATTCCCCACCATTCGCACTTACGGCGGTCTGAGCGGCTTTCCCCGCATGGACGAGTCGCCTTTCGATGCCTTTGGCACGGGGCATAGCTCGACCTCTATCAGTGCGGCACTGGGCATGGCTACCGCCTCCAGCCTGCAGAACAATTCCAAGCGACAGCATATTGCCGTGATAGGCGACGGCGCCATGACGGGCGGAGAGGCTTTTGAGGCCTTGAATAATGCAGGGGTTTCGAAGGCTAATATCTTGGTGGTGCTCAACGATAACGGCATCAGCATTGACAAGGCGGTGGGTGGACTGAATAAATACCTTACCCGCATTACGGCTTCGCCCAAGTATAACAAGCTGAAGGAGAAGGTGTGGACAAAACTGGGCGGCAACGCTGAGAAGCGCGATAAGTATGCCGAGCATTCGCTGGATTTCTTTCAACACCTCACTTTCCTGGCTAAGACAGCCGCGCTGGGCGCCCCCAACCTGTTTGAGTCGTTGGGGTTCCGGTACTTTGGCCCAATCGACGGCCATGATGTGGGCGAACTAGTGGAGGTGCTCTCGCAACTGAAGCAAATCAAGGGACCAAAGCTGCTCCATGTGGTTACCAAAAAGGGCAAGGGTCTGCGCTCTGCCGAACGGCATCCGGTTGAATATCATGCCCCAGGCAAGTTCAATGCCGAAACGGGCGACCAGATAAAAAACAGCACAAGCGGCAAGCCCCTGAAATATCAGGAAGTTTTCGGCCGCACGATTATCGAGTTGGCAGAGAAAAATCCTGCCATTGTGGGCATTACACCTGCTATGGCTACGGGCAGCTCGCTTAACTTGATGATGGCCCAGATGCCTTCGAGGGCTTTCGATGTGGGCATTGCCGAGCAGCATGCCGTCACCTTTGCCGCTGGACTGGCCGCGCAGGGCATGTTGCCCTTTTGCAACATATACTCTTCTTTTATGCAGCGCGCCTACGACCAGATTATCCACGATGTGGCCCTTCAGCGGCTGCCAGTGGTTCTCTGTCTGGACCGCGCCGGACTGGTTGGCGACGACGGACCTACGCACCATGGTGCTTTCGACCTCGCCTGTCTTCGCCCCATTCCGCAGCTCACCATCTGTGCCCCGATGGACGAGCACGAACTGCGCCACATGATGTACACCGCCCAGCTGCCCGACCAAGGGGCGGTGGTCATTCGTTACCCACGCGGGCTTAGCGTCCATGCCGACTGGCGCTGCCAGTTACAGAAGCTGGAAGTGGGCAGAGGCCGCTGTGTGCGCGAAGGCTCCGACGTGGCCATTCTCTCGCTGGGCCATATTGGTAATGCTGCTTTGGCTGCGGCCGAGCGATTGCATGACGAAGGGGTGAGCACGGCCGTGTATGACATGCGTTATCTAAAACCGCTTGACACAAAGTTGCTTGACGAGGTGGCTGCCCGTGGTTTCCACCGCATAGTCACCCTCGAAGACGGTGTGAAGAAAGGCGGTTTCGGCAGTGCCGTGCTGGAGTATTACGCATCTGTCGGCATAATGATGCCCATCACCCTCCTCGGCCTCCCCGACACCTTTGTCACCCATGGCCCCGTTCCCCAACTCCATAAAGACTGCGGCATCGACGTGGACGGGATTGTTAGTGCCTGTCGCTTGTAGTGTAAGACTTTTCTGCCTTTTTGCATCTGACCATAACTGCCACAGTGCTTGTGCTTTAATTTCTTTTCCAAAGGCACTGCTTGCTTTTTTATATTGCTGGTTGTTAACTTTTTTTTCTATATTATTTTTTTTTTGTATTTTTGTATTTTACGAGTAAAATATTTTTTCGCTGAAATTCAATACTTTAAAGGATAATAATAGTAAAATTATAGTATAAACAATTAAAAATTTTTACAAAATGACACCTTCGCATATTGAACACATTGCTATTGCAGTGACCGACCTTGACGAAGCCCTCCAGTACTGGGAGAATGTCATGGGTCTGAAATGCTACGCCATTGAAGAAGTTACTGACCAGAAAGTTAAGACCGCTTTTCTGAAATGCGGCGAGACCAAAATCGAGCTGTTGCTCCCCACTTGCCCTGAAAGCACCGTGGCCAAGTTTATTGAGAAGAATGGCGGTCGTGGCGGTATGCACCACATTGCCTTCGCAGTTGAAGATACCGACCAGGCACTGAACGATGCCAAGGCAAAGGGATGCCGTCTGATTGACGAGCACAGCCGCCTGGGTGCCGAACAGCTACACATTGGTTTTCTGCACCCCAAGAGCACGTTGGGCGTACTCACCGAATTCTGCTGCAAGTAATAACAGACCTTTCTATGCGGACCTGGTGCATTCCGGGTCCGCATTGCAAAATGAATTTTTCGGGATTAGGAATTGGCCGCTAAGGCCATGACCGACCCCCACAATACTAACCAAAAAACTCTCAAATATGGCATTTGAAGAAAAGATAAAAGAGCTTCTTGACAAAAGAAGTGAAGCCAAAATGGGCGGTGGCCAAAAGCGCATTGACAAACAGCACGAGCAGGGCAAACTGACCGCCCGCGAGCGTATCGCCCTTCTCCTCGACGAGGGTTCGTTCGAAGAGTTCGACATGTTCCTCACCCATCGTTGCACCAATTTCGACATGCAGAAGCAGTCATTCTTGGGTGACGGCGTGGTCACCGGTTACGGTACCATCGAGGGTCGTCCGGTGTACGTTTTTGCTCAGGATTTCACCGTTTTTGCAGGTAGCTTGAGCGAGACTATGTCGCTGAAGATTTGCAAGATTATGGACCAGGCTATGAAGACGGGTGCCCCCGTTATCGGCATGAACGACTCCGGCGGAGCCCGTATTCAGGAAGGCTGCAACGCCCTGGCCGGCTATGCCGAGATTTTCGAGCGCAACATTCTTGCCAGCGGTGTGGTGCCTCAGATTAGCGCCATCTTCGGCCCCTGCGCCGGTGGTGCTGTGTATAGCCCCGCCCTCACCGACTTCATCCTCATGACCAAACAGAACAGCTATATGTTCCTCACTGGTCCCAAGGTGGTGAAGACCGTTACAGGTGAAGATGTGACTGTCGACAAGCTAGGCGGTGCCATGGTGCATGCTTCGAAGAGTGGTGTGGCTCATTTTGTCGGCGAGACGGAAGAAGCTACTATCGCTTTGATTCGCGACCTTATTAGTTACATTCCTTCCAATAATTTTGAGGAGGCTCCCTACATGGAGACCCAGGATCCCGTAGACCGCTTGGAAGACAGCCTCAACGAGATTATCCCCGAGAACCCCAACGAGCCTTACGATGTGAAGGAAATCATCCATGCCATCGTGGACGACGGCAAATTCCTCGAGGTGCATGAGAAATTCGCTCCCAATCTGGTTGTCGGCTTTGCCCGCATGGGCGGCATGAGCGTGGGCGTGGTGGCCAACCAGCCGAAGGCTATGGCCGGTGTGCTGGACTGCAACGCATCCCGTAAGGGTGGCCGGTTTGTCCGCTTCTGCGATGCCTTTAATATTCCTTTGGTCACTTTGGTTGACGTTCCAGGCTTCCTGCCCGGCACCGGTCAGGAGTATGCCGGCGTTATCGCCCATGGCGCAAAGTTCCTTTATGCATACGGTGAGGCCACAGTGCCCAAGGTGACTGTCACCCTGCGTAAGTCCTACGGCGGCGCACATATCGTCATGAGCTGCAAACAGCTGCGCAGTGACATGAACTATGCATGGCCTACGGCTCAGATTGCCGTGATGGGTGCCAGCGGTGCTACCGAGGTGCTCCACGGCCGTGCGCTGAAGGAAATCACCGACCCCGAGGAGAAGGCTAAATTCATCGCTGAGAAAGAGAAAGAGTATAACGATCAGTTTGCTAACCCATACAATGCTGCTAAGTACGGCTACATCGACGACGTTATCGAGCCCCGCAACACTCGTTTCCGCGTCATCCGTGCCCTCCAGGTTCTGCAGACCAAAAAGGACAGCCTGCCTATTAAGAAGCATGGTAACATCCCGCTGTAATAATCTGGTGTTAGGTTAAATTGTCTGACACCCAATTGTTTATTTTATTAATTATTAACCCGGGGTTCTTCGCCCCACAAAATTCAACTACAAAATGAAGAAAGTTTTCTTAACTGCTTTCATCGCCGCTGCTTTCGCTTTCGGTATGGCTGCTTGCAACAACAACGCTACTGAAGAAGTTTGCGACTCCACTCCCGCAGAGACCACTGAATGCTGCGAGCATCAGCACGTTTGCACTTGCGCCGATACCACCTGCGCAATGAACAACTGCGAGAATTGCACCGACACTACCTGCTGCAAGAAAGAGTGCTGCAAGAAGGATGGTGCCTGCTGCAAGAAGGATGGCGCCAAAGAAGGCGAGTGCTGCCAAAAGGCTGAGTAAGCACTAAGAACGGAGCCTTTGGGGGTGAGTCTTGACCCATCCCCTTCGGCTCTATCCAAACTAACATTTTGATCGTTATATTTGAAATAAAATGAATAAAATAGCAAAACAATTAGTTGCAATATTCGTTGGCGTACTATTCTTTGCCGGCAGTGTTGTGGCTCAGCCAGGCCAACCTGGTTCCGTTCCCGAGGGTTCCGCGCCTGAGGGGCAAACCGGAGTGCCTGTTGGATGCCCTTTCAGCGCCGCCTCTTTGGACATTACGGCTACCGATGTTTGCTACCTGCCTGCGCTGGAGGCCTTCGTGGTTATCGACAGCATCGACTGTGCCGTCGACCTGTTGATTCGCGATGCCGACTCCATGTGCCGAATTGGCCGCTTTACCACTGATGTCTATCAGGGTCGTCATGACCTTAAGAACATCATCCGTCCTAAGTCGGTATCCGTCATGGACGGTAAAATCATTGTGTTGGCAAGTTCTCAGAGAGACACTGCTTATCTGGCTGTGTTGGACCTTAATCCTGCCGAGGATGGTACACTCCCTGTCCTCAATAAGGTGGGTTTGAATAGCACCGCCTATGCTTTCTCGGCGAACCATATTGCCGATGAGATAATTGTGGTCGACAAGAATTCTGTTGGCTACAACATTCACATCCTCGACATTCATGAGGGTCTGGAGAAGGCCGTTGAGAAGTCCAACTACCATTACCATGTGCCCAAGCAGTCCGAACGTATCTTGGCTTCTGACCCACATGGCTTTGGCCTTGCCATCGTTGCCATCTTGGTTGTGTTCATCGCGCTCGTCTGCATTATGCTCCTGATGATGCTTTTCAGTGCTATTGTCCGCAGGTCTACTGAAAAGAAGGCCGGCAAGCCCGCTGTGGCCAAAGGTCCTTCTATCGGTGCCATTGCCAGCGGCGTTGACGGCGAGGTTTATGCCGCCATTGCTGCTGCTATCTACGCCTACGAGCAAGACCTCCACGATGAGGAAGACACCATCATCACTATACAGAAAGTGGAACGGGCCTGGACTCCCTGGAATGCTAAGTTCTACAACATGAATCACTACTTCTCCAACAGATAAGCATGGTTTTCAACGGAAATACCCTTTATTAAAAGAACAAACACAATGAAAGAATATAAATTCAAAATCAACGGCGCTGAGTACAAAGTTAACATTAACGAAGTCGAAGGCCAAGAAATCAAATTGGATGTCAACGGTACTTCTTACACTGTAACTGTTGACAAGGAGATGCGCGCACAGAAACCGCGCACAAGTGTTGTCCAAACCAAGGCTGCTCCCCGTGTGGCCGCCGCTGCCTCTGGCAATGTCCAGCGCGCTTCGGCTCCCTCCAGCGGCTCCAAAGTCACAACCCCTCTGCCTGGCACCATTCTCGACGTTTTCGTCAATGTGGGTGACCAGGTGAAGGCTGGTCAGCGTGTAGTGCTGCTAGAGGCTATGAAGATGGAAAACAACATCGAGGCCGATGCCGACGGTACTGTCACTGCTGTCGAAGTGCGCAAGGGTGACTCCGTCCTCGAAGGACAGACACTTATTGTCATTGGTTAATTAATGTTGAATTGAGAGTGCGGCCGCAGCCGCATTCCTTAAAAGAAAAACGTATAAACAATGTTTAGCTTATTAGCAACAGGTGGTTTCGCAGACTTCTTGTCGACCCAGATGGTCCAGTTTTTGGAGTACACGGGTTACGCCAATGTCACGCTCGGCCACTTCATCATGATCCTTGTCGGCTTGGTGTTCATCTTCTTGGGCATCAAGTTCGAGTTCGAGCCTCTGCTTCTCGTTCCCATTGGATTCGGTATGCTGGTGGGTAACATCCCCTTCTATCCGGGTCTAAAGATAGGTATTTATGAGCAGAACTCGGTGTTGAATATTCTCTATCACGGCGTACAAAACGGTTGGTATCCGCCGCTAATCTTCCTAGGCATAGGTGCCATGACAGACTTTTCGGCGCTGCTGTCCAATCCCAAGCTCTTCTTGATTGGCGCAGCAGCTCAATTTGGTATCTTTGCCGCCTATATGTTGGCTCTTCTGCTGGGCTTTGCTCCCAATGAGGCTGGTGCCATCGGTATCATTGGTGGTGCTGATGGTCCTACTGCCATCTTCATCTCCTCGCAGTTGGCTCCTGACCTGATGGGTGCCATCGCCGTGTCGGCCTACTCCTACATGGCACTTGTCCCCGTCATCCAGCCGCCTATCATGCGTCTTTGCACCACTGATAAAGAACGCCGCATCCGTATGAAACCTCCACGCCAGGTGTCTAAGGTTGAGAAGATTATCTTCCCCATCATTGGCTTTCTCTTCTGTGCCTTCGTAGTGCCGTCGGGTCTGCCCCTGCTGGGTATGCTTTTCTTTGGTAACCTACTGAAGGAGAGCGGTGTTACAAAACGTCTGAGTGACGTGGCCAGCAATGCCATTGTCAACATCTGCACCCTCCTCATCGGTCTCACCGTGGGCGCTTCCACTCAGGCCACCTCGTTCCTCACCGGTCGTTCGCTATTGATTTTCGGCTTGGGTGCTTTGTCGTTCATTGTCGCTACTTTCAGCGGTGTTCTGTTCGTCAAGTTCTTCAACCTCTTCCTCAAGGAAGGTAACAAAATCAATCCTCTCATCGGCAACTCCGGTGTCAGCGCCGTGCCCGATGCCGCCCGTGTTTCCAACAACGTGGGTCTCGAATACGACAAGACCAACTATCTGCTGCAGCATGCCATGGGTCCCAATGTGGCCGGCGTGGTCGGCTCAGCCGTAGCAGCAGGTATCCTGCTGGCTTTCTTGCACTAATTGCCAGATTGCCGCATAACCCCGAAAGAGGGTGCTTCCTGGTGGGAGTACCCTCTTTTGACTTTATTTCTGAAATAGTTGTCGATTTTTATGGTATACAATAAAAAGCATCTTTTTGCGTTTCTTTAAAAAAGAAACTATATGCGATACTGTCACACCTTTCTGCTACTGCTCATGCTTCTAGTCCCTGTCGTGGCCGGGGCTCAGATTTCGCCGCGCTGTTCCATTTCTTTCACTGTGGAGGACACTCTCTTGGTGCCGGGAGCCACACCTGATGCCGACTCGGTACGATTCCATCTGCGGGCTTCGACAGAGGCTGACAGCCTCTTTTGGTCGCCCGCATTCCTCTTTCCTGACCTGAGCGCCGCTGAGCAGTGGGTGACTCTTGGATGTGGCGACACCCTCATGGTGTACCTCACTGGTTATTTCAGTAATGTCAACCTTTTCCATTGGCAGCAACCAGGCTTTGTCCATTCCCACACTGGTTACAACTATATTTCTACGCCTGGTGATGGCACCCTCTGCCAACCGCGCAGCATTACCACAGAGACTAACCTGCAACAGCTATGCCCCGATCTGACGATGAACAACTATCAAAACGCCATCGTCCTGCGCACAGATACCCTCCGCTGCTATGGCGATTCGGTTCCTGTCTTTTTCGACTACGACTCAAACCATCGAACCGAGACTCTCACTGCATTGACGAACAGCCTGAGACGGATACCCTTCGACAGCAACTATGTCCCCTTCTATGTCGACACCATTGAGATGTGGAATCCTATGCGCAGCCACACTTTTGTGCTCAATATCAACCATTATCGCTTTCAAGATACAGGTGATACATTAGCCGCGCTGCCCTCCCTTTGCTACTCATGGGAAATTGACGACACGGCTCGCATCTTCTTTTCGGTCGGCCACAATGTCCGTATGTGCGACACTACTTTCTTCTTTTCCAATCCAGAGTTGCCCCGTTCTGGTGTTCGCCCCTCGCAGAGCAATATCCATACTCATCACTTCAACTCCACACCACGCCCCCACGGCACCGCCATTTTTCGCTTCTACGAGACTCCCACCCCCTATTACCGAACCACGCCTTATCTCTGCATCAACCGACTGGAATTGTTAGGTGACTGCTGGGCATCTGACAGCCTCTTGCTGTCTGTGCCTCCATGCGGCTGTCAAGTGCGCGACACGATGACACGTTCGATTTGCCGTTCGCAATTCCCCTATACATGGCAAGGCATCATTTTTGACCAACCCGGAACCGACTCTCTGCTTATCCAATCCACACTCTGCGACACCTTGCGTTTTTTGCGGCTTTCCTTGCTCCCTGACGACACACTCTCCCTCTCCGACACAGTCGTGGAGAACTTGCTTCCTTGGACCTATCACGGCCACTCATATCAGACCTCTGGCCTCGACACCCTATTGCTTACAGGAGTGTTGCCCGCCTGTGACACGTTGCTCTATTACAGCCTGACCGTCATCCCCAATGTATATGACACCACCTACACTTATATCTGTCCTAGCCAGTTGCCATACACCCTGGCCGGCCAAACGGTCACAGGCGACACCATTCTCAGTCTCACCCTTCAAGGTAGTTTGGGACAGGACAGCACCGTAAGCTACTTCCTTTTTGTCAATGCCGATAGCGACACAACTATCTTTGACACCATTACTGAGGATCAGCTGCCATGGGAGTTCCAGGGAACCGTCTTCACCGACTCTGCTAACAACTACCCCATCTTCCTTACAAACGAAGTGGGATGCGACAGCACCATTTTTTACAACCTATATATCTTCTGGAACGGCGACCACTGCGACAGCCTGCTGCAGTTTCCCAACCTCGTTACGCCCAATGGCGATGGCAACAACGACCGCTTTGTTATTGTGGGACTGGTCGAAAACCAGTGCTATCCATACAATTCACTTATCATTTATGACCGAACTGGTCGTGTTGTCTTTCGAGCCTACAACATCAGTCGCGACGACCAGTTCTGGGATCCCTCCGTCCGCCATATTCCTTCGGGCACCTATTTCTACCGTTTTGAGGGGCGTGGCATTAGCCATGCCACTCAGCACCAAGGCTGCATTGAACTACTGAAATGAAAACACTAGTCAACATATTTGACCCCGACGAGCCATCCGCCGCCTACCTCTTTCTGAAACAATATTATGAAGCGGGCGACCGTCTTCTCTTTATCTCCACCCGCGACCAACGTGAAGATGTCGCCCCATACGCTGCTCTTTTTCACCTCCCCGAGGAGCAAATTTCCATCATCTCCTTTCGACGCAGCGAGGATAGTTATATCTACGAGCGCATCTGCCGCCGTTTACGTTCTCAGTTGGACAATGCAATGGAATATTGGGTTAACTTGGCAGGTGGTTCTCGTTATTCGGCCTTGGCCATTCAGCATGTCTTTGAACAGTTTCACGCACGTTTCTTTTATGTGCAGACGCGGGAGAACCTCATAGTGAGTTCCGTTTTCGACGACAGCATTTATGACAATGACGACACTATTGAGCCCATTCAGTACCGCATGACCATTGGCGAATATTTGCAACTACAGGGTCTCCGACACGATGTAGACACCCGTCGTCACACACCAATC
>Ga0247611_10009378_pt1 | contig 11781 bp, 9 predicted proteins | sample 177DNAGHGhighgp2_FD_192422 | JGI IMG/M metagenome (GOLD analysis project Ga0247611, IMG submission 192422) | Sheep rumen microbial communities from Palmerston North, Manawatu-Wanganui, New Zealand - 1770 DNA GHGhigh gp2 | ecosystem: Host-associated > Mammals > Digestive system > Stomach > Rumen ... | reverse complement strand
TAAAACTAAGTTCAACGACTTGCAGTCCAAACAGCATGATGTAGCTTGCCGTATCGGTTTACCGCGTCCGCCGAAGGATAGAGCTGACGCTGCTTCGATGCGCAAAAGTCTCGTTGAAATCAAGACAAATGACAATTATATCGTCGATAGTCTGACGCATTCCGTGCCTTATCTGATTCCTGTGGCGAAACGCGAACTGGATGCTATCGGAGCCGAGTGGGCGGATATATTACAGCGCAACGGATTGCCGCATTACCGATTCTATGTCACCTCCATACTCCGTACCCAGGAAGATATCAAGTATCTGCAGCGCAGCGGTAATATCAATTCCGTCACGCAGTCATGTCATTGTTACGGTACCACCTTTGATCTGGCCTACATGCGGTACGATAAGGTGACCCGCACCCGGGATTATATGCATGAGGATAATCTCAAACTGGTGCTTGGTCAGGTCTTGCTCAATCATCAGCGGGCAGGAAAGATCTTCGTCAAGTACGAAGCCAAACAATCCTGCTTCCATGTTACCGTACGCCAGTAGAAACACAAAAAGAGCAGCCGTTTGACTGCTCTTTTGTCGAGAAGAGGTGACTCGAACACCCGACCCCTACGTCCCGAACGTAGTGCGCTACCAACTGCGCTACTTCTCGAAATTTCCGGCTTTGGAAATTTCGAGGAATCCCTCGAGAGTACGTTGTTTTTATTAGTCGTAAAGCAGGGAACCCAGCCCTCCTTTATTCCTTAAAACAATCTTCTCTCTTCGTGAATTCTCGTCGTTGAAAATCCAAAAACCAGAGGCTTTCCATCGAAAGCGGGTGCAAAAGTACTGCTTTTTTTTGAATTGTGCAAATTTTTTAGCAATTATTTTGCATTTTTTCGCTTAAAAGTCCTTTTTCCGGGCTTTAATGGTTCGTTTTTAGCGATTATTTCGCGTACTTCGGCTTCTGTCAAGCCGGCAGGATCTGTATTCCGTGCCAACTGATAATTACCTTCCGGCGTATGGATATATGCGCCGTATCGACCTTTCAGTACTTGGATAGTACCCCATTGATGGATCGGCGTCTCGGCCTGTTGCTTCTCTTCAATCAGTTCGATAGCCTCGTCCAACGTCAGTTTGAGCGGATCTTTTCCGTGTGGGATAGAGACGAATGCTTTGTTATACCGGATGTAAGGTCCGAATTTACCTTCACCGATCACTACTTCTTTACCCTTATACTCTCCGAGCGTAAGCGGTAACGCTGTCTTGAACAGTTCCAACGCTTCCGCCAGCGTGATGGTGAAGACGGATTGTCCTTTCTTCAGGCTTGCGAAACGGGGTTTCTCGTTCGCTGTATCGCCTAACTGTACGCACGGACCGATCTTACTGATCTTGGCGATGACGGGTTGACCGGTTACAGGGTCATTACCCAGTACACGACCCGCTACTTTTCCCGATGGAATCGAAGAAAGTAAGGGCTTGAAGGTCTTATAGAAGGTATCTACTGTCTGAGACCATTCGGCTTTTCCGATCGCAATACGGTCGAACTCCTCTTCCTCATTAGCCGTGAAGTCATAACTGAGGATGGACGGGAAATTAGCTACCAGAAAATCATTGGTGATGATACCGAGGTCGGTAGGCAGCAGACGCTGGGTCTCTGCACCATAGATCTCTGATTTGCTATGTTCCGTCACTTCGCCGTTCTTGAGCGTGAGGATGGTTGTATCACGTTTCTGACCCGCTACCGATCCTTTCTCCACATATTTGACATGCTGGATGGTCTCGATGATGGTGGCATAAGTGGACGGACGACCGATACCGAGTTCCTCCATCCGCTTCACGAGTGTTGCCTCATTATAGCGGAAAGGCGGTTTGGCGTAGGTCTGGATGGCCTCTGCGCCTTGCAGTTTGAGTCGTTCACGTTGCGCCATAGCGGGCAGGATACGCCTCTCTTCTGTCTCCTCATCGGTCGATTGGACATAGACGCGGGTAAAACCGTCGAAAGTGATTACTTCACCAACGGCGACGAACGCATATTTGCTACCGAAAACGGATACCTCAATCGTCGTACGCTCGCTCTCTGAATCCGCCATCTGGGACGCGATTGTGCGTTTCCAGATCAGTTCGTATAAGCGTTGCTCATCCCGTCCGGTACCGGCGGAGAGCACATCCATATAGGTCGGACGAATGGCCTCGTGCGCCTCCTGTGCCCCTTTGGCTTTGGTATGGTACTGACGCGTATGCACATATTGCGCCCCATATTGCTCAGCAATCACGTCCTTACTCGTCGCCAGAGCCAACGAAGAGAGGTTGACCGAGTCGGTACGCATGTAGGTGATCTTACCGCTCTCGTAGAGAGATTGCGCCAGACGCATGGTCTTGGAGACGGAGAATTTGAGTTTGCGTGCCGCCTCTTGCTGCAGGGTAGAGGTGGTGAAAGGCGGTGCCGGCATATGCTTGGTCGGCTTACGCTGCACGTCGCGTACGATGAACTGCGCTTTGGGAAGACTCTGCAAGAACTCCATCGCATCTTTCTTATGTGAGAAACGATGGTTCAGTTCGCATCTGAGTATCGATGCATCACCCGGATTAGATCCGATGAAATCGGCACAAATGCGGTATGCGGACGATGCGCGGAACGCTTCTATCTCGCGCTCTTTCTCTACGATCAGACGCACCGCTACGGATTGTACACGACCGGCAGAAAGACCCGTCGTCACTTTCTTCCATAGGATAGGGGAGAGTTCAAAACCCACGATGCGGTCCAGCACACGGCGTGCCTGCTGGGCGTTGACGAGGTTATAGTCGATATCCCGCGGATGCAGAATAGCCTCCTGAATAGCCGGTTTGGTAATCTCGTGGAAGACGATACGCTTGGTGTTCTTCTCATCCAGACCCAGCACCTCTTTCAGATGCCATGCGATGGCTTCTCCCTCGCGGTCCTCATCGGATGCGAGCCATACCGTATCGGCTTTCTTCGCCTCCCGTTGCAATTGTTCAATCAGATGGGTCTTATGCTCGTCGATGGCATAGTGGGGTAGGTAACCGTGCTCGAAATCGATACCCATGGAATTCTTACCCAGCGGTTCGATATCGCGGATATGTCCCTGACTGCTCAATACATGGTAGTCACTACCCAAAAATTTCTCAATCGTTTTGGCTTTCGCCGGAGACTCTACTATAACCAAATTTTTGCTCATATATCAATCCATCATTCCATCATTATATCATTAAAATAAGGTGTCACCCTTCAAAATCGGCTGCAAAAGTAGTATAATTAATTTATTTATGCAAATTTTTTTTTGTTCGCTTGCATATATCAAAGATATTTAGTATCTTTGCAGCCGATTTTGAAAAAAATATTGTAAAATTTTTTAATAAAATACTTGCATGAACATTTTTTTAGTCGTATTATTAGTGCTCGCGGGCGTCGCGTTATTATTAATGGAGATGTTCCTTTTGCCGGGTTTCGGTATTGCGGGTATTAGCGGTTTTGCGTGCCTGGTCGGTGCGGTGGTTGTGGCCTGGGTGTATATGGGTCATGTAGCGGGCTTAATCACCTTGGGGGCCTGTGTGATCGTGTCGGCATTGGCTATCTGGGGTTTTCTGCGCAGCAATGCGCTGGATAAGATGGCGCTGGATACGAAGATCGACGGACATGTGGAGTTAGCGAATAATAAGCTCCAAAAGCCCAAAGAAGAAAATCATCAATCATAAATCATCAATCATAAATTTGAAATCCTATGGATGACTTTAGTATGGCTCTTTCGATTGTGCTGTATGCCTTGATCGGCATCGGTATCATTATTTTCTTGTATTATGTGCCCTTCATGCTATGGATCAATGCCGTAGTGAGCGGTGTACATATCAGTTTGATTCAACTCTTTCTGATGCGTATCCGTAAGGTGCCGCCTGCCAAGATCGTGAACTGTATGATCGAGGCGCATAAGGCGGGTCTGACGGATGTGAAGCGCGACGGACTGGAGGCGCACTATCTGGCGGGCGGACATATCGAGCGCGTGGTGCATGCCCTCGTATCTGCCTCCAAGGCCGGTATCAATCTGCCGTTCCAGATGGCTACGGCTATTGACCTCGCGGGGCGTGATGTATTCGAAGCCGTGCAGATGAGTGTCAACCCCAAGGTGATCGATACGCCGCCGGTAACGGCTGTGGCAAAGGATGGTATCCAGTTGATCGCTAAAGCGCGTGTGACGGTGCGTGCGAATATCAAGCAACTCGTCGGAGGTGCCGGAGAAGATACGATCCTCGCCCGTGTAGGTGAAGGTATCGTCAGCTCTATCGGTAGTGCCGAGAGTCATAAGATGGTGCTCGAGAACCCCGACTCCATCAGTAAACTGGTGCTCTCCAAGGGCCTGGATGACGGTACGGCATTCGAGATCCTCTCTATCGATATCGCGGACATCGATGTAGGTAAGAATATCGGTGCGCAGCTCCAGATGGACCAGGCTGAGGCGGATAAGAATATCGCCCAGGCGAAAGCCGAAGAGCGTCGTTCGATGGCAGTAGCATCCGAGCAGGAGATGAAAGCCAAGGCCCAGGAAGCCCGCGCGAAAGTGATCGAGGCGGAGGCGCTTGTACCGCAAGCGATGGCGGAGGCCTTCCGTAACGGTAACCTCGGTATCATGGATTATTACCGCATGCAGAATATGCAGGCCGATACCGCTATGCGCGAGAATATCGCTAACGGCGGCGAGAAGAAGAGCAAAAAGTGAAGATAGCGCTCCTCCAATATCCTGTTGTGTGGGCGGATCCGCAGGCGAATATAGGCCTGTTGGATGAGCGCCTGCGGGCGATAGCCGGTCAGGCTGACATGGCGGTCATCCCGGAGATGTTCAGTACAGGATTCTGTACCGATCGTCCGGGGTTGGCGGAACCGTGGAACGCAGGACCTACCTGTCAGGCGCTGCAGCGCATGGCGGATGAGTATAACATCGCCATCGTCGGTTCGCTCATGGCTACGGACCAAGGCAAACTGTATAATCGCGGTTTTCTCTTCTCGCCCGATGCCGCACCCCAGTACTACGACAAGCATCATCTGTACGCCAGCGGAGGTGAAGCGGAGTTCTTCACGCCCGGTAATGAACGGAAGATCTTCGAGTATCGCGGTGTGAAGATACGCTTGGCGATATGCTATGATCTCCGTTTCCCGGTATGGCTGAGGCAGGATAAGCATAAGCTGTACGACATCCTCATCGTGGTAGCCTGCTGGCCTACGATCCGTATCCAGTATTGGGATGCCCTCTTGGCGGCGCGTGCGGCGGAGAACCACTGTTACGGTATCGGTGTGAACATGGTGGGAACGGACGGTCTGCAACTCGATTATAACGGTCATTCGGCGGCGTATGATACTTGGCTCAAAGACATAGCGGGTTTTGAGGATTACGAGGAAGGAACGAAGATAGTGGATCTCTCGATAGAGAAATTGAGACATTTCAGAGAAGTATTGCCGCAATGGAAAGAAGCAGATGAATATCAATTGGAAAATTAAGGAACTGACGGCGGAGGAGCGAGCGGCAGCCGAGCGTCTGAGTGACGAACTGGAGATCAGTCCGGTGGCGGGGCGTATATTGGCAGGTCGCGGTATCCGTACTGCCGCGCAAGCACGGGCGTATATCCGTCCGTCGTTGGATAGTCTGCATGATCCGTTCCTGATGCGTGATATGGGGGCGGCGGTGGATCGGCTCTGCCGCGCGATCGATGACCATGAGCGGATCATGGTGTACGGCGATTACGATGTGGATGGAACCACGGCGGTGGCGCTCATGTATTCGTTCCTTAAGACCCAAACCGATAATCTCATCTATTATATCCCCGATCGCTATACGGAGGGGTACGGTATCTCTACCAAGGGTATCGATACGGCGAAAGAGAAAGGTTGCGCACTGGTGATAGCGCTGGACTGCGGTATCAAGGCGGTGGAGAAGATGGAGTACGCCAATAGCATCGGCGTCGATTTCATCATCTGCGACCATCATACGCCGGGTGAGGTCATCCCGAAGGCGGTAGCGGTGCTGAATATGAAGCGTGCGGACTGTCAGTATCCTTATAAGGAACTGAGCGGCTGCGGGGTGGGTTTCAAACTGGTGCAGGCGTATGCCCAGCGGCGCGGGATCAACCCCACCGAGGTCTATCGTTTATTACCGCTCTTGGCGATGTCTATCGCTTCAGATATCGTGCCGCTCACGGGTGAGAACCGCATCCTCGCTTTCTATGGACTAAGGGCCCTCAATGCCGGTCCGTCGGTCGGGCTGCAGGCGATCATGCAGGTGGCGGGTATCGCGGATAAGACGATCACGATGACCGATCTGGTGTATAAGTTCGGACCCCGTATCAATGCGGCGGGACGTATCAAATCCGGTGCGGAGGCGGTACGGTTACTCATCACCGATGATGCGGAGGCAGCGCTGCGGTTTGCCCAGGATATCGATTCCTATAACCAGGACCGTCGGGATTTCGATACCAAGACCACCGATGAGGCGCTGGCGCAACTGGAAAAAGATCCGATGAATTCGGCTAAATTCACTACTGTTGTCTTCTCGCCCGAGTGGCACAAGGGGGTAGTGGGAATCGCTGCCAGCCGACTCACTGAGACCTATTACCGGCCTACTATCGTGCTCACCGCCGGAGAGGATGATATCATCAGCGGTAGCGCCCGTTCGGTCAGCGATTTCGATATCTACACGGCGATTGACTCCTGTCGCGATCTGCTCACTAATTTCGGCGGGCATAAGTTCGCAGCCGGGCTCAGTATGCATAAGGCGGACCTACCGGAGTTCAAGCGCCGGTTCGAAGAATATGTGGCGGCACATATCACCCCTGCCCAACAAGCACCTACGCTCGAGATTGAAGCGGAGGTCGAGCTGAGCGATATGAACTGGAAGATGTATAAGATCCTCCAGTGTCTGGAGCCTTTCGGTCCGGGCAATGAGCGTCCGCTGTTCCTTTGCCGTCATCTGATCAATAATCGTAACACGCGCGCCGTGAGTGACGGTCGTCATCTGCATCTGGACCTGACGGACCGTGTCGTGGCGATGGACGGTATCGCGTTCGGGCAGGGCGATAAGGCGGAGTGGTTGCAGAATGGCAATCCGGTCGATGTATGCTTCTATCTGGAGGAGAATTCTTATCGCGGTCGCACAACGCTCCAGATGAATGCACAAGACATTAAGTAAAAAGAAATAGACTCTGCGTAAAAAATACTACGTATAGTTGTTTTTTTCGAGATTTTTGAGTAATTTTGTGCTCGTTTTTGAGAAACGAGTATCGAATTATGCGCATGGGGGGTGAAATGAGTCTTCGCAAGTTCTTTTTGGAATACCGTTCGGAAATGGTATTCGGTTCGGTATTGATGGTAGCAACGGTGGTGAGTTATTTGCTCGCGCCGTTCATTCCGTTTGAGTTGTACCGCTCGATTATTTATCCGACGCAAGTCGCCGCGCTTATTACGGTGCTGGTGATTAATACCTGGGCGATGTGCCGCCATTCGGAGGGTATTCGTGTGCGGTATGTGTGTGCATGGATATCGGGCACGCTGGCGGTGCTGATGATAGCCGGGGCATGTTACCGCCAGTTCGCTCACGCCGACTTTCAGGCGGCGGAGGGTATCTTTGGTTTTGCAGGCTGGGAGATGGTTGGCGGTGACCTCATGGCGTGGCTCTTGCTGGCTTATCCGTCGGAGCTCGTGAAGCCCGGATGGTTGACTTGGAAGAACGCACTCAAGCGTATCTTGCCGGTGATTGTGCTTGGTGTGATCGATTGGTATTTTGATATTGATCTGCGCTGGCTCTTGGCGCTCGTTCCCGTGGTGTGGGTAGGCTTGTTGTTCAAGCATCTGCGTGACTATCGTAAGTATTGCGAAACGAACTTCGGTTCCGTGGAGCAAACCGATGAACAGTGGGTCATCCGTTATTTGGTGATGATCCTGGTATTGGGAGTGTCGTATGTCTATCTCTGTTTCTCAAGCGAACCCACGCGTCTTTTCACCCAGCATTGGCTGCTCTTGTTTGTGCTCGTCTATACGAATGACCAGGTCATCTTCCGCTCCAAACCATGGATAGAAGAAGCAGGGAAAGAGACGTCGGAACCGGTGGAGGAACCCACGGAATCCAATGCCGAGTATCGCCGGATCTTGGAGAACTGGATGAATGCGGAGAAACCTTATCTGAATCCGGAGTTCCGTCTGTTGGATCTGCGTCAGGTCTTGCCGCTCAATAGAACCTATCTGAGCCAACTCATCAATACGGAGTACGGCTGTAATTTCTATCAGTTCGTCACCAACTATCGTATCGAAGAAGCAAAGCGTCTGATGCGCGAACATCCGGATATGAAGTTCCAGGAGATAGCGGAGCAATGCGGCTTCTCGTCGCCCACCGTCTTCTCCCGTATTTTTTCCCGCGAGGTCGGTATGTCTCCGCGTGAATGGAATGCATCTAAACCTTAATATTAGTAGATGTGAGTAAGTAGATTTTTCATTGGGACTCCCGTGACTGTGAAGCCATGGGAGTTTTTTATACTAAAAATCAAGGAATTTTATATTTTTTGCCCAAATTATTTGCACATTTGATTATTTTGTTGTAATTTTGCAGCGGATTTTGTGATTTTATGGCATAATTTATATTCCGAAAATGTGATTTTTTATTGATTTTTTATATCTGAAAATGTGATAAAAGCCATGCAACTGCTTGAAAGAAAGATAGATACATATCTTCTCGAATGGAAGAGTGCGTCAAAAAGAAAGCCTTTGATAGTTAAGGGTGCGCGACAAATTGGCAAAACAGAGTCCATTCGGGCGTTTGGTAAGGCGAACTATGAGTCCGTTATTGAGATCAACTTTGTGCTTCAGAAAAAGTTCAGAGCAATCTTTGATAATGGTTATGAGGTAGATACAATCATAAAGAATATTTCCCTCTTGGAGCCTTCATGGAAATTCATTCCGCATAAGACACTTTTCTTTTTCGATGAATTGCAGAAATGTCCCGACTGTGCCACCTCGCTTAAATCTTTCTGTCTGGATGGCCGTTATGATGTCATCTGCTCGGGGTCATTAATGGGTATCTATTACGAGGAAATCGAGTCGAATGCAGTTGGTTTTAAGGAGGACTACGAGATGCACTCGATGGATTTTGAGGAGTTCCTTTGGGCAAAAGGTTACTCGCGCGGTCAGATTGAAGACCTCTATCAACACATGATTTCGCTACAACCTTTCTCACAATTAGAAATGGACACGATGATGGATCTTTTCCGCGATTATATGATGCTTGGAGGCATGCCGGAAGTGGTGAAAATGTATATTGACAATGGTCATTTTGAAGGCACACTTAAGTTGCAACGCCAATTGCTGAAGGATTACGAAGAGGATATTACTAAATACGCTAAAGAAACCGACAAGGCAAAGATTCTGGCTGTGTATAACCATATATCTACTTTTTTGGCCAAGGAGAATAAGAAGTACCAAATATCCAAAGTCGCAAAAGGCGCACGCAATAGGGAGTATATCGGAGCTGTAGATTGGTTGAAAGAAGCCGGGGTGATCAATCCGTGTTATTGTCTGAACAATGTCGAACTACCGTTGAAGGGCAACTATAATCCGGAGTACTACAAGTTGTATTACCACGATACAGGTCTGCTTATTGCGTCTTTGGATGAAGAGGCACAAGAGGACATGCGTGCTAATAAGAACTTCGGTACATACAAAGGTGCCATCTATGAAAATGTAGTGGGTGAGATGTTGCGCAAGTCCGGCTATGAACAGTTGTATTTCTATCGTCATGATAATCCTTCGTTGGAGATGGATTTCTTTGTACGGGATGCCGATTCATTGATACCCGTGGAGGTGAAAGCTAAAGACGGAGCGACCGCTTCGCTGAATAATCTCATCAAATGGGATTCCTATCCTGATGTGCATTATGGCATCAAGTTTGGGTACAAAAACATCGGTTGGAACGGTGCATTTTATACCTTCCCATATTTCCTAACATTCCTACTCAAACGCTTTTTGAACGAAAAAAAGTCTTGATTGCTCTATGTCTTCGCCCGAATGATGGATTTCAGAGATCCGGTACGCTTCATTTTAAAAAGATAGGATGTTATAATAAATTATACTTTCTGATTCTATCGATGCCCCGGAAGAGGAATCGACGGAGGTAGCGAACATAGAAAATAACAAGTTTACCATCTCATGGGATGAGGTCCCGCGACGGACAGACCTATAACCTCTTAGGAGGTAAAATAAGCTACTAATATTAGTAGTAGATGTGAGTAAGTAGATTTTTCATTGGGACTCCCGTGACTGTGAAGCCATGGGAGTTTTTTTCTAAGCAGCGATGCTTAGTCCTTTTTTTGTGTACATTCGAAAAATGTTGTATTTTTGTGGCTTGTGGCGATATTGCCCAAAGAACACAAAAATCATCATTATGAAAACGGTTTATCAGTACATTCTGTATGCCAAAGAACAACAAACATGGAAGGGCGCATGTCTTATTTCTGCCCGATGCAAAACACTGGATTGGTATTGTTCCATCTATGAGTTCATTCTTCTTAACTACCCCCACCGAAAACGAGGCTATCGAATAGCGGTTTATAAAGACCCTCGTTTTGTGCAGCGGTTTGGTAAAAAATTAGATGATATCTATATCCATAAAGTCATCTCTGAAATGGAAAAAGAATGCGATTTTATGCCATAAATCCTCGCGCGTATAAACTTTTTTGCCAACAAAGCGGTACTAAATCAGTACCGTTTCGTTGCTCCGTTTAGCAGTACCTTTGCATCGGATTTGAGCTGTAGCAACGTCGCTGCACTAAAGATCCGTGCATTATGTCTAAACAAAAAATCAAACCCTTACGGGAACCCATCAGCCGCATCTGGTTCTTATCACGCGGCTATGATCCCATCGACCCGACATTCGTCTTCGGGCGACTCTTCTACATCCGCGTCAAAGGTATGGATGTCTCTATCCTCGACCCCTTCGGGCAGAAAGGCTGCATCCGTATTAAACCTAACGAGAAAGGATCGATTAATAACAGACACTTGAAACCGTACTATTATCTCAATTTTTCTGTTAATGGTCGTACTAAAGATGTACCCATCTCCCTTCTCGTTATGGCCACCTACAACCACCAAGTGCCCGACCGCTCCAAAGGGGAAGTTATCGACCATATCGATGGCAACACCCTCAACAACAACCCGCGCAACCTACGCATCGTCTCGCGTGCTATCAACGATCGCGACGCCGGCTTTATGCGTAAACTCCGCAATAACGGCTATAATGTCGCTATGTTCCCCGGCATCATCCTCGAAGGCTACGCACGCATGGCGGAGTGGAAAGAGACCCATTCGAGAAGACAGTATAGAAACCTCCGCGGTCAAGAACTCCTCCGTGTCTTCGTTGGTCCCCAATACCAAGTCGTCGATATCTCTCCCCTCGATGACCTCAACATCAACCGTCACTATGACCCATTTGTAGAAAGGGACTAAAAAAATCTTTTTTTGTATTACAGGGCAATTGAATTGCCCGCCCTTAAAAAAACATCGTTAATTAGGTCGGATGCTATCCGACATCCAAAATTTTGATCATTATGCAAACCGAAAACTTACAACTCCTGCGCTCCCTGCGCACCCAAGAAAAAGCCATCAAGGCTCGTATCGACGAAATCAGCACCGAGGCATCCAATGAAGCCGTCGCCATCCTTGCCGCTAAAGGCCTCGACCGCGGTGAGTTCGATGTCGATGGAGTAGGCTCCTTCCAACTCCAGCGTACCGATGTCTTTGACCTCGCCGACTACAACAA
>Ga0247611_10009377_pt1 | contig 11781 bp, 12 predicted proteins | sample 177DNAGHGhighgp2_FD_192422 | JGI IMG/M metagenome (GOLD analysis project Ga0247611, IMG submission 192422) | Sheep rumen microbial communities from Palmerston North, Manawatu-Wanganui, New Zealand - 1770 DNA GHGhigh gp2 | ecosystem: Host-associated > Mammals > Digestive system > Stomach > Rumen... | reverse complement strand
GTGGCACCGTAGCAATCGGCTACGTGAACGCAGAAAACTACAAACAGCACAACCTCGGTGTCGAGGACGGCTTGGAGGGATTCGGTCGCGCCCTTGCAGGACTGGCTGATTTCCCCGAAAAAGCAAAGGTGAACACCGTGCGTGCCTTCGAGGACGGCGACTATGTGGTCTGCCAGACCGACTACAACTTCTTCGGCCCCAAGGCGGGCTTCGACATCTTCCGCTTCGAGGACGGAAAAATCGTGGAGCACTGGGATAACCTGATGCCTTATAACGGTCAGCCCAACCCCAGCGGCCACACACCGTTCGACGGCACCACCGAGATGAAAGACCTCGACAAGACCGAAGCCAACAAAGCCCTTGTGCGCAACTTCGTGCAGGACGTGCTGATGGGCCAGCATCCCGAGAACCTTACCCACTACTTCGACGGCAACAGCTACACCCAGCACAACGTCTCCATCGCCGACGGCCTCGATGGTCTCGGTGCCGCCCTTGCAGCCATGGCGGAGCAGGGCATCAAGATGGAGTACTTCACCATCCACAAGATTCTCGGCTGCGGCAACTTCGTGCTGGCTGTCAGCGAAGGCGCTTTTGCCGGCAAGCCCACTTCCTACTACGACCTCTTCCGCGTGGAGAACGGCAAGATTGCCGAGCACTGGGATGTGATGGAGACCATCGCCCCCGAAAGCGAGTGGAAACACCAGAACGGCAAGTTCAACTTCTAAGCCGTGCGGCGTCCAGCCCTTCCAAAACGAAGGGGTAAAAACCGGCAAAATATGAAAGAATTCCCGAAATTTGTGAAATACAGGTTTCGGGAATTTGGTTTATTTTTGCAATCAAAAAAACCAGACAGATGAGAGAACCATCAACAATCGTACTATGGACAGCCTTCTCGGCACCTCGGTCTGCGACAGGCCTGTCTCAAAAAAAAAGTATCGAGAAACTGTTCTCGCAGCGTAAACAGCATTATAGGATATCATCTCTGTTTTGACATAAAAGTAAAATAATCAGCGTAACCAATTGTAAAATTTAGTTCACAACAATATGCAGGATACAACTATCGAATTTTTGGCCGATGCCTTGGAAAGGTTCGGTTTGCAGTATCTGGCGACAATAGGCTTGGACGGCAAGCCGAAAGTGCGGCCGATTCAGTTTATGACACTTCGTGACGGGAAGATGTGGTTCTGCACGAACAACAAAAAGTCCATGTATGCTGAACTTCAGTCTTTTCCGCATGTGGAAATTTGTGCAAGCAGCCTTGAAACGGACCAAATCAACAGCCGTTGGGTGCGGTTCAGCGCAGAGGCCGTCTTTCCGCCTCAAAGCGAATTGGTGAGCCAAGTGAAAAAAGACATCATGGAAAAGAGCCCTATTGTTCATGAGTTGTATCATGACAATCCGGACAACCCTATATTTGTGGTCTTCTATCTGAAAAACATCAAGGGGGCGTTTCAAAACCTCGGTCATGTGAGCGGTCTCGAGGAACGCGAGGACTTTGCCAAACCGATAACTTTTTCGATGTAAGAACGAGACGATTTTTTCATACCTTTGCAATTAAATGTACAAATATGCAGGAATTCATATATAAGATGATAGGTGAGAATGGCACCTGGTGTGCCGCAGGGTACCGGGGAGACGAGCCGGAGGTGACAATACCGGCGATGTATTGCGGTCAGCCAGTCACCATATTGTTCGATGACCTCTTCAAGGGACACACGGAAATCACCTCAGTGCACATCCCCGACACGGTTGTCGAAATCGGTGGGTTTGTGTTTGATGGTTGCAGCGCCTTGCGAAACGTGGCTCTGCCTTCCAGCGTGGAAAATATGTGGCAATATGCCTTTGTGCGAAGCAGTATAGACGAAATTGTCCTGCCGGAGAAACTCACATACATCGCGCCATTCGTTTTCAAAGACTGCAAAAAACTTCGGAAGGTTGTGTGCAACGGCAACTTGAAAGAGATTTGCGCCAAGGCCTTTGAAGGCTGCGACAGTCTGACCGAACTGATTAATGTCGATCATGTGATGGTCAGTCCTCGACATGGAGCACCCAAACTTCAATTGAATTTGTAAAAAAAATGTTACATAAGATATAAATCCTATAAGAATATTAAATACACAAATTTAGGAAAAACTGACATTCGGGTTTCGCGCATCACATATTCGCCGCTGGCTGGCGGGCATCTGTCGCACCGTAGCTGATAGCAAGGCGGATTGCGTCCTCCTAGTTTTTATGCTGCAAAAAAGGCATTATATAAAATCAAAGGTCGTTTTCTATAGTCTTGATGACTTTTGCGGGCACGCCGCCGACCAGGGTGTTGTCGGGAACATCCTCGGTAACCACAGCGCCTGCCGCCACCACCACGTTGTTGCCGATGGTCACGCCGGGCAGGATGGTGACGTTGCCGCCAATCCACACATCATCGCCGATGCGCACGGGTTTGGCCAAAGCGTGATACTCCCGGCGGCCCTTTGGCGAAAGCGGGTGTCCGACCGTGGAGATCAGCGTGTTCGGGCCAATCATCACATGGTTGCCGATATGTACTTCGCGAATGTCGAGGATGGTGAGATTGTGGTTGCCGGTGAAGTCGTCGCCGATGAAGATGTTCTTGCCGCGGTCGCAGTTAAAGGCCTTGGCAATCCATACGCGCTCGCCCACAGCGCCGAGCATCTGCTGCAGTTGGCGGTATTGCGCCACATATTCACGCCCATCGATGGCGTTGAAGATCTCGCACTGCCGGATGGCCTCGGTCTTAAGCGCGATCAATTCCTCGTCGGCATACGAGTACTCCAGACCTGCGTTGCATTTTTCCAAATTGGTCATATTGCTGTTGGTTTTATTCTTTCGCAAAAAGTCACGTGCACCATATCGCCGAAACTCTTGCCGATCTGTTTCCGAATGTCCTTTCGCAAGCCTAGGATAAAGCAAGGCGTCCCCATTTTGACAATCTGGCCGTCATAAGGCATTCCGTCGAAGGTGGCGTGCACTGCTAACCGCCCTTTGCCGAAGAGCTCTTTGATATCATAGGGGACCTCCACGTATGCAGCATCCATTTCTTCGTTTTGCAGGATGGGGGCATCGAAGGCGTAAAACGCTTTGTCTCCTACAGGGACTTTTGCAATAGGCTTGTCTTTCATAAACTTAACAAAAAAAACTACTCTTTGTCAATGCTCACCAACTTATACTTCTTCGTTCCCAAACCTAACTTCTCGGCCCAGTCGATGGTGTGGGTGCCGTGCTGCTGGTTGATGCGAGAGAGCAGGTCGGTAGGATCGTTGGTGGCGGTCACCTTCTGCTGGTTGATGATTTTCCAGTGGTTGGCCGAATTCTTTTTATTGGAGTAATTCACCCAGTATCTTGTCCATATCCACATCGCGGGCAATGATGGCACCGGTCTCGCCGTCAATCAGCAGGACGGTCGGAATGCCGGGAAGGGTATAATCTTTCCACGCCTTGCCGTCTCGTCCGGGATGATCGTCACATACATTCACCCACGTCATACCTTTTTCTTTGATGAAGGTCTTCCAATACTCCACATCGGGGTTTTCGGCCACGGAATAAATTTCCAATCCCTTTTCGTGATATTTGGCGTAGAGTTCCTTAAGCTGTGGGATCTTCTCCACACATCCGCTGCACCAGGTTGCCCAGAAATCCAGCAGGACGTAGCGGTTGGCCGGATTGTTCACCACCGACTTCAGGCTGACAGGTTTCCCGGTAGCGTCAGGATAGGTCATGTCGATGAAATAGTTGGGCTTACTGCCTTCCGGCGCCGGTTCGGTTTTCAGACGGCGTGTCAGTTCCTCACGTAATTCGGCAACGTATTGCTTCTCAGCCAACTCGGGCATCAAGCGGTCGAGAATTCCAAGCGCCTCAGCCGATGAATTCCAATGTGCCGCATAATACAATGCCAACGGACCAGCTTGTTCTGCGTTAATCACTTCTCGCTTGAGCGCCTCGACCGCCTCTTGATCGCCACTGTTTTCTAATTCGTCAATCTTCTTGAAGATATCGTTGGCGGCAGTGCCTGTCGCGTTGTTGACCTCATAATCCTCCTCGTCAGAGGCGTCCACATCGACGACAATCGTTCCCGGCTCCAGAAAGAAATCCTTCAATTGCGTGTCGTCCTGTGAATACAAATACACGTGGGTTGGCGATGAGATACGAGGATGGAACTCAAAGTGTCCATCTTTGACACGGGTCGTCTCAATAACCTTGAAATGGTCAAACTCGTCTTCCAGTCTGATTTTTGTTCCCTCTTTTAGTCCCTTGATGGTACCTTTCACGGTGCAATACTCGGGTTGGTTGTTACGGCATCCGCTGACACCGATCGTCAGCGCCACAGCCGCCACCATCAGACAGCAAATCGTGAGAATTTTAGTAATGTGTTTCATATTGGATTTGTTTTGATATTTTCTTTATTTGTCAAAAATCATTCGCTATGCGATTATAAATCACTTTTCGTAGGCTTAGAATTAGGCGTTCACAGACCTGCTGCGACAAAGTTACCTTAGATACGGCCCCGTGACAGACCCCTTATCCTCCGCCATCGCCTTGGGCGTTCCCTCGAAGATGATGGCACCGCCTGTCGCGCCGCCGCCTGGACCGAGTTCGATGAGCCAGTCGCAGGACTTCAGCATCTCGATGTTGTGCTCGATGAGGAAGATGGTGTTGCCCGCCTCCACCATTGTGTCGAAGAGGTTGAGGATGCGCTTGATGTCGCCCGCGTGGAGACCGTCGGAGGGCTCGTCCATGATGAAGATCTTGCCCGCGTCGCGCAGGTAGGAGGCCAACTTGATGCGCTGAAGCTCGCCGCCGGAGAGGGTGGAGAGCGACTGGTTCAGATGCAGATACCCCAAACCGACTTTGCGCAACGGTTCCAGCTTCTCGGCAATCACACTTCCGACGAACAGCTCGGCGGCTTTGTTGGCGGTGAGGTCCATCACCTCGGCGATGTTGAGGCCGTTCACCTTGTAGGAGAGCACTTCCGGCGAATAGCGCAATCCGCCGCAGGCCTCGCAGGTGGTCTCGATGGCATCCATAAAGGCCATGTCGTTGACGATGACGCCCTTGCCCTGGCAGACGGGACAGCCGCCCTTGCCGTTGAAGGAGAAGAGGTCGGCCTTGGTCTTGTTGGTCTTGGCGAAGAGCTTGCGGATGTCGTCGGCCACGTCCAGATAGGTGGCCGGGGTGCTGCGCAGACTGATGCCGATGCTCTTCTGGCTGATATAGACGATGTCTTCGGGATGCGGATAGGCGTTGCGGAAACATTCCATCAGCGAACTCTTACCCGAGCCCGCCACGCCCGCGATGCCGCACATCACGCCCAACGGCAATTGGACGGAAACATTCTTCAGGTTGTGCAGGTTGGCGTTCTCCAACAGGAAGAAATTCTTGGGCGTGCGTGCCTGCTCCTTGATGGCACTCGTCGCGCTGAGCATCGTGCCCGTAAGCGTCTGACTGTGCAGCAGTTCCTCGTAGGTGCCCTCGAAGACGATTTCGCCGCCCTTCATGCCGGCACCGGGACCCATATCGATGATGTGGTCAGCGATTTTGATGATTTCCTTGTGGTGCTCCACGAGGATGACGGTGTTGCCGTGGTTTTTGAGCTTCTGCACCGACTTCTGCATCAGCAGGATGTCGTGGTTGTGGAGACCCACGCTGGGCTCGTCGAGGATGTACATCACGTCGGAGAGCGGCGAGTTGATGTATTTGGCGATCTTGCAACGCTGCGCCTCGCCGCCGGAGAGGGTGCCGATGGCGCGGTCGAGGGTGAGGTAGCCGAGTCCGATCTCCTCCAACGCCGACAGCCGCTCGATGGTCGCACGTTTGATGTCCTCCGCTAACGGATTGTCGATGGTTTCCATCCATTGGCGGCAGTCGCTGATGCTCATGGCCGTCACCTCGGCGATGTTGAGGCCGCCGATCTTGCAGGAGCGTATCTTCTCGTTGAGACGTGTGCCGCCGCAGTCGGGACAGGTGCCCATCGTCAGCATCGGGTTGAGCACGGAGGCGTGGAGCAGTCCCTCCTCCGAGTTGATGATGCTGCGGTACATGCGAGGAATGAGTCCTTCGTATTTGGCGGTTTTGGGCCAGTTGGAAGGCGGGTTCTTCAGCTTGATCTGCGGCGAGTTGAGGAAGAGGTCGAGCTCCTCGGGCGAGTAGTCCTTGATCTTCTTGTCGAGGTCGAAGAGGCCGCTGTGGGCGTAGCGTATCCACCGCCAGCCGCCCTTGCCGAAGGCGATGTAGTGGATGGTGTCCTCGTCGTTGAGCGACTTGTCGAAATCCACCAGCTTGTGGATGTCCAGCTCGCGGATCTCGCCCAGTCCGCCGCAACGCGGACAGCTGCCCGAGGGGTGGTTGAACGAGAAGGCGTCGGAGTAGCCCACGAAAGGTTGCCCGATGCGCGAGAAGAGCAGACGCAGCAGGGCGTAGATGTCGGTGTAGGTACCCACGGTGGAGCGCGAGTTGGAGGCCGGCTTGCGCTGCTCGATGACGATGGCGATGGGCAGGTTCCGGATGTCGCCCACGTGCGGCCGCCCGTACTTGGGCAGGTACTGCTGCGTGAAAGAGGGGAAGGTGTCGTTGAGTTCGCGCCGCGACTTGGCCGCGATGGTGTCCAGCACCAGCGACGACTTGCCCGACCCCGACACGCCCGTCACCACGGTGATCTTCCCCTTGGGAATCCTGACGTTGACATGCTTGAGGTTGTTCTCGGTGGCATCGCGCACGATGATGTGGGTGAAGTCGTCCATAGAGGTCTTGAGAATGGTGAGAACTTATTGTTTGTGGATTATTTCAGTTTCCCGTATGTTTCGTCATCCACCGGTTCCAGCCACTCGTTGCTGGCCCCCTCCTGCACGTCCTTGTGGTAGGTGAGGTGCTGCATCCAGCTGTCCTTGGCGGCGCCGTGCCAGTGCTTCACGCCTTCGGGGATTTCGACGATCACGCCGGGTTCCAGCTTGACGGCGGGCTTGCCCCACTCCTGGTACCAGCCGCGGCCATACACGCACACCAGCACCTGCACCTGCTTGTAGTGGATGTGCCAGTTGTTGCGGCAGCCTGGCTCAAAGGATACGTTGACCATACCGCCGTCGTAAGGCGCAAGATAGCTGTTGCCGATGAAGTACTGCGCGTATGCAGTGTTCGGCTCGCCCCGCCGCCAGTTCGACTTCAAGTCAACATAGTCCTGGACATATATGTCGCTGGCGAGGTGGTCGTTGGCAGAATCGCTGATACCCAACTGCTGGATGGCCACGGCGGCGCGGTGTGCCTCCATCTTGCCCACACGCTCCTGCAATGCCTTCGGGATGGCGAGCAGCTGTGCGTCGGTGAGGCCCATGTTGCGTGCGCCGCGCACATGGGCGGCCAGTTGGGGTTCCACGCCATCCAGACCGGCCAATGCGCTGACGGTCACCAACTCACGATCGGCGTGGGTGAGCAGGTCGCGGGCGAAGATGTCGCCGAAAAGGTGCGCCTTGAGGTAGTAGTCCTCGGCGGGACAGAACTTGTAGTCGAAGGGCTGTCCCGACAGTTTTGTTTGTATCTCGGTGCCTTGTTTCAGGGCATCGTAGTGGGAGGGTAGGGGAGTGGACTCGTCGCCATGGAGCACTTTCACGCCTTTCGCTTCCCTGTCGCTGATGACATGTTGCAGCACGCCCAGCGCGTTGAGCGAGCGTGGAAATCCTGTGTAGGCATAGAGTTGGGAGAGTGCTTCTTTGATCTGGTTGGCCGTCAAATCGGCTTCCAGACCATTGTGAATGGCGGATTCCAGCGATATCAGGTCGCCTTGTGCCTCATAGCAGGCGATGGCCGACATTGCCGCCGCCTGTTTCTCGTTGAAAGTCAATGTGTTCATATCCTTGTTAGTTTTTGTAGTCTTGTTGCAGCCAGCCAATAAAACGACGGCAGCGAAAATCAGAATGGTGTGTTTCATATTGATTTGATTATGTTTGTTAATCTATCCCTATCATCTTCATCCCCACCATCGGCTTGGTGTCGATCAGCTTCAGCGACTTCACCATCTTGGCGGTGCCCTCCTTGTACTTCTTGAAATGGGCGGTCTGGAGGTGGCTCTGGTAGGCCTCTTTGTCGGCGTAGATTTCCAGGATGTAAATCTTACATGGGTCTTCTTTGGTCTGCATGGAGAAAAGGGTTAGTACGCCAGGCTCAACCTTTGTGGATGTTACACCGACTTCCGTTGCATAAGCCAGATACTCTTCCAGATACTCCGGCACCACCTCGATTTCGGCGAGGCGGACGATGCGCTCGCCGTATTGCCGCAGGGGCATGTTCTCGCCGAACAGCCTGCGGGCGTTGTTGGTGAAGATGTCGTGTGGGTCCAGTCCGTGCGAGGCGAGACGCCCCTCCAGGGCCTGTTTGCCGCTGATGAGCACCGGCTCGGCCACATACGGGTAGTCGCTGCCGTAGAGGATATGGTCGGGCGTGGTGATGGTGAGCAGCGCGTCAAGGACGTCATCGGTGGGCGCGCCAGCCAGGTCGTAGTAGAGCCGCGACAGGTTGGCATCGACATCCACGGGCTGCATAATGCCTTGCTTCACCATCACGGGCAGCAGCGAACGGAAGCGCGGCAGGGCGTTGGGCAGGAACGAACCGCAGTGTGGCACCACCACCTTCAGGTTTGGATAGCGCACCAACACATTGTGGGCCACCATGTTGAGTACCGCACGAGAGGTCTCGGCCAGATATTCGTAGCTTGCCAGCGGCACATCGGCAATCAGCTGTGCGTTGACTGCTGAGGGTTTGTGCGGATGCAGGATGATGACGGCATTTTGCGTGTTGAGGTATGCCATAAGGGTGTCCAAGGCGGGGTCGCCGAGGTACTGCCCGTAGCTGTTGGTGGCCAATTTGATGCCATCAGCACCCAGCACCTCCAAGGCGTAGCGTGCCTCCTCCAGGGCGTGCGGCACATCGGGCAGGGGAAGCGCGGCGCAGAACATAAAACGCCCCGGGAAGCGGGCCTTCAGCGCGGCACACTCCTCGTTATACTTGCGGCACACCGCCGCCGAAGCCTCTGCATCACCGAAGAAAGGTTGCGGTGCAGGCATCGTCAACACGGCGGTCTGGATGCCGGCCTTGTCCATGAAGGCGATGTGCTTCTCCACGTCCCAGCCCGGGATGGGAACCCCCTCGTCCATCTCGGCACCGTTGGCCTTGATGTAGTCGAGGTAGCCCTGCGTGATGGCGTGGCTGTGGAGGTCGATCTGAGCGAAGGAGTGCGCCATAAGCAGTGTCATAAAGCTGATTATTAGTGTTTTTCTCATAGTGATTTTAAAGTTGCAAAATACTTCTCACATCCATTTCTTCTTCCCCATCATCCGCATAATGTAATCCCACCAGCGGGTGGGCAGCAGCCAATGGAAAAAGACGATCGTTGTAGAAAGGTACCCGATGCGGTAGCGGGTGCGGGGCCGGCGGGCGTTCACAGCGCGGCAGATGGCTTTCCTGACCACGGAGGGATCGGAAATCCTTGACGATTCGTACATGCCCCGTAGGTTCTGCGCCATCATCGCGCCCGTTTCGGCGTAGGCCGTCTCTTTGGAGGTCTCTACGAGGTGGTCGGCGGCGATGATGCCCCAGTTGGTCTTGATGGCCCCGGGTTCGACAATGACCACGTCGATGCCGAACGGTTGCACCTCGATGCGGAGTGCGTCGCTCAGCGCCTCGACTGCAAATTTCGACACATGGTACCAGCCGCCATAGTAGAATACCGTTTTGCCTGCCACCGACGAGATGTTGACGATGCGGCCGCTATGCTGCTTGCGCATGGCTGGCAGTACCAACTGACAGAGCCGTGCCAATCCGAAGATGTTGACTTCAAGCTGGTTGCGGGCATCGTCCATCGGCACGTTCTCTACGGCTCCGAAGAAACCATATCCGGCATTGTTGACAAGCACGTCGATGCGCCCCTCGCGGTCAAGCAGGGTCTGCACCCCTTGTCGCATCGACTCTTCGTCGGTGACATCCATCTGGAGCGGCACTACGCCCCACTCCCGGAGCGGTTCCATAAGTTCCCCACGGCGGGCGGCGGCATACACCTTGTGCCCTTGCTTTGCCAAAGCCACGGCAGTGTCGTATCCGATACCGCTGCTCGCCCCGGTCAAGAGAATGACTTGATTGTTTTTATCCATCATTGTATCTTTTTAGTTCAAAGAATGAGTGCAAAAGTACATAAATTTCAGATGTACACTGACAGATGAATTTTATGCCAAAGCAAGACAAAAGCCCACCTGCACGATGGCAGATGGGCTGCAGCATACTTGATTTTATATTTCTTCAGTTTTATTATGCTATATTGGATTTGATCACTGGATGGTGTCCCTGCATCTCAAACGCATCTGCAGCTTGGCGTTGCCGGTGGCCGATTCCTCGGGAATAAAGGCAGGCGTGGGCTACAGGGATACATCCGAAATTCCCGCTCCGAGTCTATCAATTTGCGCTGTTAGTCGTCGTAGCTGAGGAAATTTCCATTCTGGTCAAACACCAGTTCAATGCCATTGCGGAGTTCCACTTCGAACTTGGATCGCTCTTTGTTAATTTTGACGATATTGACTCCAGGGAAATTGGCAGTGACATAATTCACCATTGCTTGGGGCATAAAACCAGTGGGTAATCCATCCGCATCGCGATCTTTCACCTCATCCCAGTCTCCTTTGCTGGTGAATTCTATTTGCGCTCCATCGCTGAAACACACTTCGTACTCATTATTTCCGTGGGTTTCTTTAAAAACCGCAGATACTTGTTTGTCAGAAAAATACGTTTTTACAAAGGTTTGTGAACTTTGTGGCAGTTCGCTAAAGTTGATGGGGCGCTTGTCATCGTCGTTGCAGGCGCAAAGGTTCATAAATATTGAAATTGTTAATGCAATAAAGGCAAAGTTTCTCATTTTTGTGTTTTTTGATTAATAATTCTGTCAGTTTTTCTTTTATGGATAAAGATTTTAAGAATGCAAATATACAAAAAAATAATGAAATACAATCAGAGACTATATTTCTTCTTGGACTATGGATTGCATTCTGGCGAATGAATGAAATCTGGAAGACTATTTGTGAACAGAAATCAGACATTCTTCCCCATCTCATACGCCTCCTGCAGTTTGGCGTTGCCGGCAATCTCGTTCGGGGCACCCACGCCGCCGCAGAAGATGTGACCTTTGAGTGCGGACTTGTCGTAGCAGTCGATCCAGCCGGTGAGGCCGCCCTCGGCGCGCTTCGGCACGAACTCCTCATTCTCGGCCGCGGTGGTCAGCAGATAGACCTCGCGGAACTTGTAATCCTTGGGGTACATCGCGTTCATACGGTCGATGAGGGTCTTCATCTGGCCGCTCATCTCGTAGTAATAGATGGGCGTGGCCCAGCAGACCACATCGGCGTTGAGCACGCTCTCCATAATGGCCGGCACGTCGTCCTTGATGACGCACGCGCCCGTCTTCTGGCACGACAGGCAGCCGATGCAGAACTTGATTTCCTTGCCTCTGAGCGAGACAAGTTCCACTTGATGCCCGGCGGCTTCCGCGCCCTTGGCAAACTGCTCCGCCATCGCGTGGCTGTTCGAGCCGGGGCGGAGACTGGTTGAAATTACGATGACTTTTTTCATATTGGTAGTTGTTTGTTGTTTGCTAAATTGGAATTTATAAATCTAAAATAGACTGTATCATTTGTTCATAGTCAGTTTTTATTAAAAAGACCTTTTCTCCTGCAGTCTTAAAACCATCGATGTACCTCCTATTGTCATCCTTCAGACTCGCTATGGTGCAATTGCCGA
>Ga0247611_10009376_pt1 | contig 11783 bp, 10 predicted proteins | sample 177DNAGHGhighgp2_FD_192422 | JGI IMG/M metagenome (GOLD analysis project Ga0247611, IMG submission 192422) | Sheep rumen microbial communities from Palmerston North, Manawatu-Wanganui, New Zealand - 1770 DNA GHGhigh gp2 | ecosystem: Host-associated > Mammals > Digestive system > Stomach > Rumen... | reverse complement strand
GCGCAAAGAGAACCTTCCGATACATGTCAAACACGAACGGCGAATGCACACGGTACTGCGTCTGAGCCTTAATCCAATATTCCAAGCGGTTCATTTGAGATTGCAAAAATACATATTTTTTCCATTCCATCAAAAAAAAACCTTACCTCCAAGCCAATCCTGCCCACCTCCTGAACCGTCAGCAGCCTCCCCGCCAGGTGGGGCCAGCACGCTTCGCGGTTCCCGCTGTCTTCGCTCCAGACAAGCCTTTTACATTACACTTAGTTTGTATTTAGTTTGCATTTTGTTTTTGTCACACAAATAAAATACAAACTAAATACAAACTAAATGCAAAACAAAAGGCGAAGGAACGGGGGCGAAAAGAAGGCTGCGCGGGGCGGATTTGGCGGCCGGGGGGAGAGGGGGGCAATGGGCCGGTGAGAAATTATTTTTTTGTATGGGCAATCCGTTCCATTTTTTTTATGTAAATTTGCAGTCAAAATAAACTGTGTTTTTAACCGATTACAATCTGATAAACAAATGGATAACAATATAAAAATAAAGATTGACGAGATAGTGGCGGAGATTTCGAAAATAAACGACCTGCCACAAAAGATTGCCATCCTGGACTACATGGAGCAGCAGTCGTCTTACATGCTGTGGATGCTGCAGGACGAGGAGCACATCGACCACGACGCCAACAACGTATGAGGTTCCCTGGTCCTCATGCCACTGACAAACTGATTTCTTGGAGGCCGGCTATATGAAGAAGTTCTTTGCGTTTGCCCTCATTGGATTGGCTGCCGCCGCGCTGTGTGGCTGCACGGGTGGCTACTCGTTCACTGGCGCCTCCATCCCGGTGGAGGCCAAGACCATTGCCATCAGCCAATTCCCCAATTATGCCACGACGGTCAATCCGCAGCTGAGCCAGAAGATATACGACGAGCTGCAGCAGATGTTCTCTTCCCAAACGAGCCTGAACATGGCGTCGGACGAGGGCGACCTGCAAATCACAGGCGAGATAACCGACTACGGAACCAAGGCCTCCTCCATCAGCAGTTCGGACAATGTGGCCACCAACCGCCTCTCTATCACCATTAAAGTAAAATTCACCAACCGCTACGACCCCAAGGCCGACTTTGAGCAGTCGTTCACCCGTTTCAAGGATTACAACGCCTCGCTGGACCTCTCGGCCGTTGAGGCGGGTTTGGTGAGCGAGATTGTTACCGAGCTATGCGAGGACATCTTCAACAAGAGCGTGGTCAACTGGTAGGCCGCTTGGACCTGCTGATAGGCTGGCTGCTGGCGTTGGGAGCCACGGCTGTGTACCTGCTCTGCCTGGAGCCCTCGACTAGTTTCTGGGACGCGGGCGAATTTATCTCCGTCTCGGCCCTGTTGCAGGTGGGGCACCCTCCCGGAGCACCCCTCTATCAGTTGCTGGCGCATGTCTTCACGCTTTTCGCCGGCAGCAACATGCTGGCCGTGGCTCCGTGGTGCAACGCTCTCTCAGCGCTTTCGGCCGGCCTGACGGTGATGTTTCTCTACTGGACCATCCTGCTGCTTTTCCAACCGCAGCCCCAGCGTCCGCTCATGGCACGGCACCGTGTGGCGGCACTGGTGGGTTCGCTATGCTACCTTTTCTGCGACACGGCTTGGTTCTCGGCCGTGGAGAGCGAGGTGTACAGCCTGGCCATGCTCATTGCTTCGGCGGCGCTGTGGGCCATGCTGCACTGGTACCGCTGCCCCGACCGCCGTCAGGCGCAGCGATGGCTGCTGCTGGTTGCCCTGCTGATGGGCATGGGATACTGCGTCCACCAGCTGGCGCTTCTCACCTCCCCCACCCTGCTGCTGCTTTTCATCTTCAAGGCGGCAGAAGAGAAAAAAGCCGGGCGGGAGCTACCCTTCAAGGCCTACGCCACGCGAATTGTGCCCATGCTCCTGCTGTTCTTTGCGCTGGGGCTCAGTCCCTACCTTATCATCCCTATCCGTGCCGCGGCCGGGACCCCTATCAACGAAGGGCACCCCGCCACGGTGGCTGAGTTCAAGGCCTACCTGGGCCGCGACAATTACGAGAAGGCGCCTCTCTATCCCCGCATGTGGCGCCACCGCCCAAACGATTTGAAGTATGGCCTTACCTGGAGCGGGGGCGACACGAGTTTTGTGGGCAATATGACTTATTACGGTTCCTACCAGCTGACCTATATGTATCTGCGCTACCTGATGTGGAATTTTTCGGGCCGCTATAACGACCGCCAAGGCTACGGCTCGGCGCAGAACGGGCAGTTCCTAACAGGCCTGGCACCGCTGGACCGCCTGCTGGTGGGCACGGCCGAGCGGCCACCCGAGTCGCTGCACACGCGCGGGCATAATGTCTACTATATGCTGCCGCTGCTGCTGGGCATACTGGGGCTGGTGGTAATGACCGACGAGAAGAAGGCCTTTTGGGCAGTCTTGACGCTGTTTCTCATGGGCGGCGTGGTGCTTTCGGTCTACCTGAACCACCCCTGCTACGAACCCCGCGAACGCGACTATGCCTACGTGCTCAGTTTCTATGCCTTCTGTATCTTTATCGGCCACGGGGCGGGATGGCTGGTTGAGAAAATTGCTCTTCTCCTTTCGAAAGTGCGCCTGCGCAGACCCGTTGGGACGGCGGTTGGAACGGTTCTGGTGTTGGCAGTGCCCCTGCTCATGGCCTGCCAGAACTGGGACGACCACGACCGCAGCGGACGCTACATAGCACATGACGCCGGAGCCAATATTCTCAACTCCTGCGACAGCAACGAGCTGGGTGCCGTGCTGTTCTGCTATGGCGACAACGACACCTTCCCCCTCTGGTACCTACAGACCGTGGAACAGACACGGCTGGATGTGCGCGTGGAGAATATAGGCCTGATGGGATGGAGCAATTTTGCCAAACTGCTGAGCGAGAGCAGGGAGGTGGGGCGCCCCGTCTATTTCACCCACTATGCCTTCAACCGGTTTCGCGACCTGTTTCCGGATCAGTTCCAGCTGGAGGGTAACGCCTACCGCCTTTGCAATGAGACATGCGACAGTGTGGCCGTGGAGCCCTGCTACCGCCATGTGATGGAAGCCATGGGCTGGCAACCGATGGAGGGGGTATATATTGACGAGACATGCTGCAAGTTTCTTGAGCAGTACTGGAGCGACGTGGTGCTCTTGGCTGAGAACCTCACCGCCCACGACATGGGCGCAAGGGCCGACAGTGTGCTGAGCAAGACCCTGGGCGAGATACCCCTCACGGCCTTGCAGAGCCCCGAACTGGTCTACCGCATTGCTCAGGCTTTCGAGGGTGCGGGACGGGTAGAGCTGTCGCAGCAGATTACTACCTACCTCAGAAAAATTCTCGAAGAGCAGCTACGCTACTTCCACACTCTGCCGCCCGACAGGCAAAGAGGGCTCGTCTTCACTCTTGCCCCAAGAGAGGAACTGGCTGAAAAGCTGTCGGTTGTAACTACATCTTGAGGCAATAGGTTTTTTTTTACAGTTATTGTAGTTTTTCGGCGTTTTGTTACGTTATTATATAAGATGATGCACCACGACCCGTTTGACGACCTGCTCAAGAGCTACCGTGGACTGATATTCTCGCTTTGCCGGCGATTCAAGCACCGTGGGTTAGAGGTTGAGGATTTGGTTCAAGAAGCCACTATAGCACTTTGGCGCTCACGGGAGAAGATAATGCCACTGCCCAAGCTGCAGCAGGCTGCCCTGGTGTGGAGGATTGCCCACAATGCAGTAGTGAGCTGCCTGCGGAGCATAGAGAATACGGAGTCGGTTCCGGAAGGATACGACGAGGAGGCGGAGGAAAACCCGTTGGTGCGCGAGCTGCACGAACAGATTGCACTGCTTGACGAACCCAACCGCAGCATAGTGCGCCTGCAGTTAGAGGGCTACAGTTACGAGGAAATAGCCGAAAAGACAGGTCTTTCCGAAAAGAACGTGAGTGTAAGACTGGTGCGAATAAAAAATGAATTAAGAAAAAGAATGACGCTATGAACGTAGAAGAGTTTGACAACTTATGGCAAGAAACTGAAATCCAAGGGAAAGCCCACAGATTGGCACGGCAATACCCTGCATGGGAACGCCGGCAAAGGCGTGTGCGAAACGGAGTGATGGCAGTGCTGGTGGTGGGAGCATTATCGACCGCCACCGTCCCCCTGCTGTGGCCTTCATCCCCAACAGAATATCCCACGGTGTGCAGCAACCGGAGCGACACCGACGATGCCCAATGGGTGTCGCTGGCAGCCGAAATGCTAACAGTTGATTTATTGTGAAAAGAATAATTGTGAAAAGAATACTATTAATACTCATGTTATTGCTGCCGCTGGCAGCGGGCGCACAAAGCAGCCTGTATGAGCGCTATGCCTCGCAGAAAGACCTGGCCGTGGCGCAGGTGAACGGCTTTGCGCTGAGCGACAGTGTGCGGGTAGACGTGGTGCTGGTGGTGGCCGACAACGAGGCTGCCTGGCAGCGGCTGATGAAAGAGTACGCTATCCGCCCCGGAGGGGGCTCCTCGTCGTGGCTGGGCGAAGTGGCCAGTCCGGCCAAACGCACCCGCTGGACTGGACGCCCGGTGATAAAGGTAGTGGCCTCTCACGACCGCCGCACCATGGCTTTCTATCGGCTGGACAGCTCGGAGCAGTACGAGGCATTGCTCAATTATCAGATGAACGCCCTGGAGGGATCTGACAAGAATAAAACCAAGAAACGCTAACGAATTATAATATGACTAAGATGAAGACGAGAATTCTTTTACCTCTCATCGCTCTCTTGCTGTGCGCTACGGCTTGCAAAGAAGAAAACAAACCTACCCAGAACCGGACTTGCACGGTGATATACACCGTTGACAAAGCCGAAAGCAGCACGGTGATCCACAGCGAATCGGAATGGGGAAAACTATTGGACCAATTTTGCGACTATGCCGAGGAGGGAAAGTCGGTTACATTCTATAACCTCAATTCGCAGCCGGCAGACCTGTATGCTGCAAAGGGTGGCCCAGTGCTCAGAAAGGAGTCCAATACTATCAGCACTAGCAACCGTGACGAGATGAAAGCATGGATGCGCCGAATGGAACAGGCGGGCAAGACGGTGAACGTCACTTACGACCGGCAGACGGGTGTGTGGAACGGAACGGCATACGCAGTTGCCCCAGTGGTGGAAGACAGCACGGTATATCAGAGCTTTACCGGTGTCCTAGTGTCGGTATCGCTTTCGGATTTCTTTTCTTCGCAACAAGTTGATGAGGATATTCTGGCCCTAAGAATAAATGCCGACACCACCCTTGTCATTCTGCAAAATAACTGTCTGTTTTCAGCTAACGGCACATTGGAGGGCTATAGCCTCGGCGATACGGTCACCTTGTCGGGATATGTGAGTACGGCCGATTACAACGGTGGGGACGCCACCCTATTCCTGAACCTAATCACTGCCGACAACTCTACGCCCATCGGAACCTGGCAATTCAGCAACTATACCGAATATACCTACGGCAACGGCGAGGATTACCTTATTGATGTCTATAGTTATTTCCCCGAAGAAAACGGCAGGCCTATCTACTATACCTTCAACGCCGATGGGACGGCTGCTCGCACAGTGGGCAACACTGCAATGGAGCCCGAATACGGCACTTGGAGCATCAGTTACGATGCGATTACCTGCAACCTGACCGGCATGGCCGGGGGCACCTGGAACATCGTATGGCTGACTTCGAATACAATGATTATCACCCGTTGGAATGCAAACGAGGAGAAGCAGCCGATAGTTCAGCAGATGGTACTTACGAACACTTCCAATTATTAACAACTGTTAAAATTTGCAATCGTTGTAGTTTTTGATTTTTTCATTGCGTTATTATAGGCGTAACAGACTTGGAAACTGAAGCAACACAAAATTGAACAGAAAAAAAAGAAACATAAAATTATAATTAACTCACAAAAAATTAACACAAAAAAATTAGAAAACATGAAGAAACAGATTCTTTTAGTCGCAGCCGCACTGCTGCTCGGTATGACCGCCTGCCAGAAGGACGAAATCGCTCCCATTAACGGTAACAACCACGAAAATGAGAACGTTCTTGTGAAGAGTACTGAGGACCTTATCGGTACCGAATGGACCTTTACGATGAACCTCCTTGACTCTATCTTCATCGATGGTGGCTGCGGCTGGGACAGCATTGCCGGCCTGAACCTGCAGCTTCAGTTTGGTCTGAACTTCGACTCCACCTACGCCCACCTTACTTTCCCTGAGGACGTGACGGTTCTGAGCGCTGGCGAAGTGGACGGCGAATTCAGCCTTGAAGAGATTGAGAGCCTGGATTTTGGCTATACCTACGACCCCACCACCCATACCGGTTATCTCACTGCCAATACTGTTGACGAGGACGGCAACCCTGACACCCTTCAGATTGCCTTTACTTACGACACCACTACCGACGCAATCGTGATTGACCTGAACATCGTTTACGGATTCGACGAGGATGAGGACGTAACCTTACAACTGGTTTTCCACCGCAACATTTAATAGAGCACCTAAACTTTTAGCTTTGTTAATAAAAAACGGAAGGGCAGTACTGCTGCCCTTCTATTTTTTTATATATACGCGCGCAACAATTCATAAAAAAGTTGTATCTTTGCAATTTGATTGAAACGGCATTTTCATGTCCAACCAATATAGTAATCGCAGTGGAATAGTGAAGATTATCTTCCTCGTGGTCGGCATAATTTTTGTCGGCCGGCTCTCGCTGTTGCAAATTTTCGATAAGGAATATAAAGAGAAGGCCAAGAACCAATCGCTGCGCAACATAACGCAGTACCCCGCCCGCGGCCTGATGTACGACCGCAACGGAGGCCTGCTGGTATACAACGAGGCCGTTTACGACCTGATGGTCATCCCCCGTATGGTGAAGAACTTGGACACGAACTATTTCTGCCAGTCGTTGGGCATCACTCGACAAGACTTTGAAGAGCGCATGAAGAAGGCCTATACCTATTCGCCTTACTCCGCCTCCATCTTTATGAAACAAATCTCAAAAGAAGAGTTCGGCAAGTGGGAGAACATTCTGTATAAGTTTAAGGGGTTCTACATATCCAAACGAACGCTGCGCCTCTACGGCAGACCTATAGCAGCCCATGTGCTGGGCTATGTGGGCGAGGTGAACGAACACGACTTGGAAGAAAAGCCTTACTACAAACGGGGCGACTATATAGGCAAAAGCGGTTTAGAGGCCTCCTACGAGACCGAACTGCGCGGCATCAAGGGTAAGAAAATTATGCAGGTGGACGTGCATAACCGCGAAATTGGCTCCTACATGCACGGACAGCTGGACACCATGCCCATCGAGGGCATGAACCTATACACCACCCTGGACGCCGACCTGCAAGAGTACGCCGAAAAAATAATGGCCAACAAGCGTGGCTGCGTGGTGGCCATTGAACCCTCTACCGGCGAGGTGCTCACCCTCCTCTCCGCGCCCTGCTACGACCCAAACATGCTGGTGGGCCGCATCCGAGGCCAAAATTTCGTCAAACTGAACGAGGACATTTCTAAGCCCCTATTCAACCGAGCCCTGCAGGCACAATATCCGCCGGGTTCTATATTTAAAGTGGCACAGGCCATGATTGCGCTGCACCTAGGCGTAATAACGCCAAACACGGGTTTTGTGTGCGACAAAGTGTTGGGATGCCATAATCACCCCAGCGCACGAAGTGTGCAGGAAGCTATCAAAATGTCCTGCAACCCTTATTTCTACTACACCTATCGCCGTGTAATTCAGCAGGGGAAATACAAAAATATTTATAAGGACAGCCAGTACGGCCTGACCGTCTGGCGCGACTATATGCTGCGTTTCGGCTTCGGGCAGCGGCTCGACATCGACCTGCCCAACGTTAAGGGCGGCAACATACCCGACACTGCTTTCTACAACAAGTGGTACGGCAAGGAACGCTGGGCTTTCACCACCATCTACTCCAATAGTATCGGACAGGGCGAGGTGGAGGTGGTGCCCCTGCAAATGGCCAATCTGGCTGCCATTGTGGCCAACCGGGGCTACTATTACACGCCCCATCTGGTGCGCTACTATGGACCCGACTCCACGAAGAACCCCGCATTCTATGAAAAGCACGAGACCGGCATAGAGAAACAATATTTCGACATCGCTGCCCGCGGCATGTACGACGTGGTCCACGGAGCCGGCGGCACGGCACATAAGGCCGACGTGCCCGGCATAGCCGTCTGCGGCAAGACCGGCACGGCCGAAAACTACGGCAACGACCACTCGGTGTTCATTGCCTTTGCCCCTATGGACGACCCCAAAATAGCCGTGGCAGTATATGTAGAGAACGCACAAGGCGGCGGCGGCACCTGGGCCGCTCCTATCGCGGGTCTCATTATCGAGAAGTACCTCAAGGGCGAGGTGGAGCGCAAGGACGTCGAAAAATACTATATGGAGGTAAACCCCTGCCAGAAACTGCCGCTCACCCGCCGCATTAAAAAGCCTAAAAAAAGAAGATAACGCCCTATGCCTACCGAGAAAATACGCTTCGACTGGATTACCGTGGTTCTGTACCTTTTCCTGGTGCTGTTCGGCTGGCTGAACATCTACGCCGCCTGCTACGACGAGACTCATGCCGAAATTCTCGATTTCTCCGTCCAGCATGGCAAACAACTAATCTGGATGGGCACTGCTTTTGTAGTGGCACTCTGCGTCATACTCATCAAGCCGCGAATCTTTTCTAACATTGCGTATATCATCTATGGCATTGTTATCGCGCTCCTGATACTCACCCTTTTCATCGGTACGGTCACCAACGGCGGCCAGTCATGGATCGACTTCGGTATATTCAAACTGCAGCCTTCCGAGTTTGCCAAATTTGCTACCGCCCTGGCCCTGGCCAAATATGTGGGCGACATCAACACCGACCTCAAGCAGCGGCAGACCCAACTGGTTCTCTCTGCTGTGGTGCTCATCCCCTGCCTCCTCATCCTGCTGCAGCACGACACCGGTTCGGCATTGGTTTTCACGGCTTTCCTGCTGGCTTTTTTCCGCGAAGGACTTTCGCCCTACATACTCATCATCGGCGTGGTGGCCATCGTGCTATTCATCGCTGCCCTACTGGTTAACAAATACATTCTCATGGGCATTCTCCTTCTCGGCGGGCTTGCCTACCTTTTCCTTTGGCTCTCAAAACGCACCGCTAAGGACTACTGGCACACCGGGCTTGTATTCCTCCTCTGCTGCCTTTTCACCCTCTCCGTAGACTTTGCATTCGATCACATTCTCGAGAGCCACCAACGCGACCGCATTTACGTCCTTCTGGGCAAAATCGAAGACCCCACCGGCGTGGGCTATAATGTCGACCAGGCCAAAATTGCCATCGGCTCGGGCGGCCTTGTCGGCAAGGGCTTCCTCAACGGCACCATCACCAAGGCCGACTTCGTACCCGAGCAGGAAACCGACTTTATCTTCTGCACCGTCGGTGAAGAATGGGGCTTTATCGGCAGCCTGGTAGTCATTGCCGCCTACGTGCTGCTGCTCATCCGCCTGGTCACCCTGGCCGAGCGCCAACGTTCCACCTTTGCCCGTTTCTACGGCTACTCCGTGGCCTCCATCCTCTTTTTCCATTTTTTCATCAACATCGGCATGGTCCTCGGCCTCGTCCCCGTCATCGGCATCCCCCTCCCCTACTTCAGCTACGGCGGCTCCTCCCTCATCGCCTTCACCCTGCTCCTTTTCGTCTTCATCCGGCAGGACGCCGACCGCAACGCCCTTTTCTAAGACCATTCATTCTCGCGAACTAACGGCACTCAGTGCCCTATCATAATAAAACAAAAACTCCAACTCAATAATATGCCAAAGAAACCCACCTCCGAAAATCGCTGCTCCTTCTGTGGCCGCCCCGAGTCACAAGCCCGGCTCATGCTTACCGGACTCAACGGCTTCATCTGCGACTCCTGCATCCAGCAAGCCTCCCAAATGCTCAAAGAACTAGACCGCCAAAACCCGTCCACTTTCAACACCGGCAAATCCATCCCCACACCTCAGCAGATAAAGGAATACCTCGACCAGTACGTCATCGGGCAGGACGACGCCAAGCGAGTCCTCGCCGTCTCGGTCTATAACCACTATAAACGCCTCAAATACTTCTCCGAACATCAGGACGACACCAACGACGTAGAAATTGAAAAGTCCAACATCATCATCGTGGGCGAAACCGGCACAGGCAAAACCCTCATGGCCCGCACCATTGCCCGTATGCTCGACGTCCCCTTCTGCATTGCCGATGCCACCACCCTCACCGAGGCCGGCTACGTAGGCGACGACGTGGAAAACGTCCTCGTGCGGCTGCTGCAGGCGGCCGACTACGATGTGGCCGCCGCCGAACGCGGAATCGTCTTCATCGACGAGATAGACAAAATCGCCCGCAAAAGCGACAACCCCTCCATCACCCGCGACGTATCCGGCGAAGGCGTACAGCAGGCCATGCTCAAACTGCTCGAAGGAGCCGTGGTCAACGTGCCGCCCCAGGGAGGCCGCAAGCACCCCGAGCAGCCCATGATACAGGTCAACACCCGCAACATTCTCTTCATCGCCGGCGGCGCCTTCGACGGCATCGAACGTGCCATTGCCTCCCGCCTCAAGTCCAACGTCATCGGCTACAACGGCACCCACACCCGCGAGCAAATCGACCAGCACAACATGCTCCGCTATATCCTTCCCATGGACCTCAAGCGCTTCGGCCTCATCCCCGAACTCGTCGGGCGCTTCCCCCTGCTCACCCACCTCAACCCCCTTGACCACGATGCCCTGCGCCGCATCCTCACCGAACCCAAAAACGCACTCACCAAGCAGTACCAGGAACTCTTCAAAATGGACGGCGTAACACTGGAGTACGACAAAGCCGCCCTAGATGCCATTGTCGACACGGCTGTGGAATACAAACTCGGTGCCCGCGGACTCCGCTCCATTATGGAAAACATCATGAACGACCTCATGTACGACCTCCCCAACAAAGAGAAAGGTTCCAAAGTCCGCATCACCAAGAAACTGGCCCTCGACCAAATAAACAAATCCAGCATAAACCCCACTTTAAAATAATAAAAAAACAGACATCATGAAAAGAATTATCCTGCTCAGCCTCGTCCTGCTCCTCTCCTTCGGCGGAGTTCAGGCACAGGCAAAGAAAACCAACAAAGCCCCCAAGAGCACCGAGTCCGTCGACGGCCGCACCACTGGTACCACACTAAAAATCATCGAGGACATCCCGCTTCCCGAACCGCAAATGGGACTCGACACCCCCCTGCAGATTGCGCTGAAACACCGTCAGACCATTCGCGACCTGCGCGAAGAAGAACTCCCCGTCGAAATGCTTTCCAGCCTCCTCTGGAGCGCCTACGGTTTCAACCGTCTCGAAGAGGGCAAGCGTGTCGTCCCCTCGGCCGTCAACTGCCAGGAATATGACATCTACGTCTTCACCCGCCAAGGGGTCTATCTCTACGACGCCAAAAAACACGCCCTAAGCAAAGTGGTCGAAGGCGACAACCGTGCCATCATCAGCAACCAGAAATTCTTTTCCATCGCGCCGGTCAGCATCGTCCTGGTGGCCAACTACGACCGCATGAAAATGTTCAAAGAAACCGCCGACCGCGACTTCTACGCTGCCACCGACGGCGGCTACATCAGCCAAAACATCTACCTCTTCTGCGCCTCCGCCGAACTGGGCACTGTAGCCTGCGGCGGCATCAACCGCGAATCCATCCACAAACTCCTCGGCATCAAGAACGGCCGCGCC
>Ga0247611_10009374_pt1 | contig 11785 bp, 3 predicted proteins | sample 177DNAGHGhighgp2_FD_192422 | JGI IMG/M metagenome (GOLD analysis project Ga0247611, IMG submission 192422) | Sheep rumen microbial communities from Palmerston North, Manawatu-Wanganui, New Zealand - 1770 DNA GHGhigh gp2 | ecosystem: Host-associated > Mammals > Digestive system > Stomach > Rumen ... | reverse complement strand
TGAAAATTTTATGTTTAACTTAAATAATCGATTATAAATGAAATTACGTAAGTATCAAATGGGTGGAGCTGCTCCTGAAGCTGCTCCAGTTGCTGAAGAAGCTCCTGTAGAAGGTGGAGCTTCAGTACAAGGTGGTGCACCAGTAGGTAGTGCAGAAGAACAGTTAGCTCAAGTTGCACAACAGTTACTTCAGATGTTACTCCAGGAAATTGGAGATCCTAACGCAGTAGCAGCCGTTCTTCAGATGGCTATGGAAATGCTTCAGCAAGCCGCTCAGGGCGGAGCTCCACAGGAAGCTCCTGTATTTAAGAAAGGCGGTAAAATTGCAAAATGTAAGAAAGCTTGTGGAGGTCTTAAAGTTAAGTAAGATTCTCACTGATGACAGATATACCGGGGGTTGGGATTAACAATCCCCGGTTTTTAATATAATGACTAATTTTAAAATTAATGAAATATGAGTCAAGTGAGAAAACTTTTACAAGGAAACGGTGGTATACCAAAAACATATAATTTAATATTAGATGGTCAGACATTTACTATAGATGACGACCAATTAACTCAGATAAATAATGAAATTGCATCACTAGATCCGAGATATCGAGCATATCTTGGAGGTGTTTCTGGTGCTATTGCATCTGGATCATTCGTCGGAAGTCGTCCAGAAAATAAAATTTCAGCACAAGCTTTATCTAATTTAAATGACAAAGAGATGGAGTTCTTAAAAGCTGGAAAACAAAATCTATGAGAAGCCATCACAGATAATAATACATATCGTGCAAAAGAAGCAATTAATGAAGCTTTAAATATTATATCCAGAGTAGTAGGTTCTAAAAAACAAAAGGAATCTACCCCAGAACAAACTCCAGATAAGAAAATAGCTTATAATCGTGAAGCAAAATTTGATTATGATTTAGATAAAGATGGCAATTATATTTATTCTTCAAATCCTATAAATGGATTTATAGAAAATCGTTTTCCATCTTATTTAGATTGACTATCTGATGATAAGTGAGGAGATACAAATAAATGAGAAACACCGCTTGGTGATAACGAAGCTATTTTAAGAGGTTGATATGCTGGATTAGGTTCTCGTGAAGCTGCAGATGCTGCTATACAAAAGGCATTAAACGAAGTCAAAACAAAACCTTGAGACAAAGTTTCTGAAGAAACAAAAGAGCTTTTAAAATACTTCAATATCACGGATGCGACAATGGGAAGTAGTTCTAGTCCTTCTAATGGGAATGGATCTATTTATAATGAAGATGGAACAGTAAATTCAAATGCGAGAACAGACACAGGAGGATTTTTTATCTATAAAGGTTCTCAAGCATCTGGACAAGATCCAAATGGATGATATACAAATTATAATGTAAATTCAACATCTGCTCCTTATCTAATTACAGAAAACGATTGAGCACAATTAGGTATAGATGCGACAAGTCCTTATGCACACGGAATTATTTACAACAATCGTTTATATACAGAAGATGAAGTAAATAAATATCCAGGTAGTGAATTGTATACAATAATGAAACGTGTTGCAGATATTAATGCTAATACAAAAATCATCGGAAAAGAAAAATATGATGCATTAAGATCACTTATAAATTGATACGGAAGCAGTAACGATTATGCATATTATGATTATGATCCAGATTCCGTATTTGTTAAAAATACTACATTGCGAAATAACCTTGGAAATAAGAAATATTCATTCTTTGATGCAAGTAGGTTTTATGGTTATAATCATCCTAACGAACTAATTGGGTATTATGATTATTCTGATACTCCAGATTTACCATGAGGATTTAGATCTCCAAAATTTATAAAAGGAACTCTTGATAAGGATAAATACACCTATGCTCCAATAATTGATGTGCAAGGAATGACATATAATCCTTATGTTACTCCTGATGTTTTTGAAGGAGATAAATATTTCGCTCCGTGAGTAGAAATTAAAGACAAACATCTTGGAACTAAGAGATACGGTATTTATACAACTATATACAATACAGTTAGTAGACAAAACACAGATGTTTACTTTGATTACGATGACGAAGGAAATATTAGATTGTGAGTAAAGAAAGGTAATAATAGACTAATTCCTGTAAGTGAAAAATTTAGAGATGAAATTGACGCAGGACGTAAAAATTTTACAGGTAAAGAAATAACTGAAGGTAAAGTGTATGTTGATGGGGCGTATTTAAAAGATGGAGGAAAAGTTGATTATATTGCTAAGTTACAAGCTGGATTTGTTGTCCCTCCTTCTAAACCTGTATCTACTGAATCTGTTTCTCCTGGAAACAATGTAGAAGAAGGTCATATTTTTGATGAAAATGGAGATTTTGATTGAAACAGTCTACCTGGTGCTGATAAAAAAGAACTTACTGCAATGGCACTTGATTTAAGTGGAGCTATTACTGGATGATTTGGACCGTGAGGTTCAGTAGGAGGAGCAGTAGCAGGATTAGCTGGAACTGGTTTTAATACTGCTGCAGATATAGAACGTGGAAGAGGTTTCTGAGGTACTGCTGGTTCTACTGTATTAAATGCAGGACTAGACATTGCATCTGCAATTCCAGAATTAGGAGAAATTGCACAAATTGCAAAATTAGGTAAAACTGTAGAACGAATCTCTAAGAACGCGAAACTCATAAACTGGATTGGTAAAGCGTTTAATGTGTATGGATTAGGTGCTGCTTGAGAGCCTTTCAAAAAAGTTTTAAATGGCGGATTTAAAGATCTAACTACAGACGAAGCTTATGCATTAGCTAACGGTCTTCGTGTAATTATGTCTGGGAGCAGAACAAAATTACAGCACAGAGGTGATTCAAGATTAGCCGCGGAAATAACAAATACAAAGAATGAATTAGGATTAAATAATCCTGTTCACAATGGTACTGCTACCTTAGCAAAAGACATAGACATTAAATTTACACAGAATGAGTTGAATAGTATTCACGAAGGTGGAGAAAATGCTGGAAAAATACTAAGAAATAAACTTCTTAAAGAAGGTGCTGATCCTAACAAATTAGAAGTTGATGATGAAAAATTATTAACTAGATTTGGATTCACTGTTACTAAAGATGCGTCTGGAAAAATAACCAAAGTAGATTCTCCGGAAGGTTATTCTTTAGATACTCATACAAGAACCGTTGATTTGAAAGGTGCTGGGACAACAGATTCTGTGAAATTAGACGATGATGATATTCGTACAATATTAGCTGGAAATCAAGACGCACCAAAACGACTAAGAGATATTTTAATAGATAAATATCATGTAGATCCTTCTAAAATAAATACAGATGATGGTAAATTATTAAAGGAGTTTAATTTTGGATATACAAAAACTGCTTTTGGAAAAGATCGTAGCAAAATATCACATGTATATAAAGAATACGGTCTTTCAACAAGAGCAAAATCTAAAATTTCTCCGAACGAACAATTTACAAAATATGGCTATTTAACAGATTTATTAAACGGATCTAGTAAAAGAACGGCTTTTATTGACGAATCATTAGGTAATGATCAAATTCGTACACAGATAGATGCTTTAATGAGAACTACTGGAAAAAATACTCCAGATAGAGCAGTACAAAGAGCATATGCTCGTTCTCAATATAGAAGAGGTGAAGCTCCAATTCAATCTGGAAACAGTCGTTTTATGCCTAATTTAGACGAAGAACCAAGTGCTCAAAATAATACAGTGCAGAAAGCAACACCTACTAATTCTAAGGCAGAACGCATCAAGCAAATGCAAGAAGCTTATATAAAAGCTAGAGCTGCTAGAAATGCCGGAAAACCATATATTACTGTTGAAAATCCAGAAGTTAAAACTTCTATGTCTACATCTACTGTTCAATCGGAAATGAAAAAAGCATATTCTGCTCCTACGGTAAAAGATAGAACTTCTGATATCATATCGAAAAGAAAAGCAATTGCAAAAAAGAAAAACGCTAAAAGAGTTGCAGAAAACATCGAAAAACTTCGTAATAGTAAAGATCCTATGCTAACTCTTGAAAAAATGAGTGAAGAGGATGCAAAATTATTATACGATGATGCACAATACGAACTTGTTGATGCAATTGAAGCCTCTATAAAAGATATGTGAGATCGTGGTGCATTTAAAAATCAAGACGAGGTTAGCTATTATAGAAACAATTTATATAATTTATTCAAAGGTTTTTATAAAAATGGAGGAATTATTAAAGCTCAGAGTGGATTAAAGTTTAGTGTTCCTTCTGAAATAGAAGTACCTAGTAATTTATCTAATGATCTAATAAATAAGATAGCATATCGTCCAAATACTGATTGAGGAACTTATGTTAATGGAAAGTACACACCTTTTGGATTGTTAGGACCATATCAACTTAAGTATGAGACAAATGCCCAACGATACGATGATGCAAGAAATGCGTTTATTGATGCTTATGGAAGTAGTTACAATCCACAAAGTAAATCGTATTTATCTGAATATGGTGCGAAAGATGTTATTGAACAACCAGTAGAAGAATCTTTACCTGGAAATGAAATTCCTCTGCCTAAATTAAATGATGGGTGGAATACTCCAACAGCAAATGATGCTATTCAAGATATAGCAGCTGCAATTGGGCAAAATATTCCTACACAAACTTCATCGTCTTCTACTGTAAAGAAAAATAATACCGATCTTGGAGGAGGATATAACGATAATATATCTGACAAAACCAAGTGAATTAATCCACTAATTAGTACGTTTAGATACGGATTAAACGCATGAGCTCAAAGAAAGTATACTGATCAAGCGATAAAAGCAATAAACGCAGGCAGATTTAACGAGCTTCCTGTTTGGCAAAACCTTCCTGTTATGACTAATCCAACTCTAGATAGACAGCTTCAACAAGTTCATTTAGAGAGAATGGCTGGAATAAAACCGGTAACATCCGATTTGATTGCTAACAACGCTTTATGGAATCAGAGAGAAAGTCAACTATACGATAGAGAAAACGATATCTATGGTAAACAATCTGCTTTCCAATGAGATGTAGCAAGAGAAGGACTTAATACAATGAATCAAAATCTTGCAAATCAAGTTAAAGTTGCAAACGAAAATAAAGCAAGATCTGCTGCTCTTAACTCTGCTATTGAACAACAGAAAATGGCATTTATTCAGATGCTCAATCAATCTCGTCAGAATGCATTACTTGAAGTTCAGAACAATGTTATGAATGATAGAAAAACAATGCTTGCGTACGAACAAAATCAATATAATCAGCAACTTCAACGAGATTATGATTCTTATTTACGTAGTACTTATAGTGATGCTGCATCTAAATACGCAACTCTTGATTATGCAGAAAGATCTAAATATACCGATTTAGAAGATTATATCTTACGAAATGTTCCTGGTTCTGCAGAAGATATTACGAATGAAAGAAACAAAATACTAAACAATCAATTACAGTGGAATCGTGATAACGCACTTAATTATGATTATGGAATCTTAACAGGAAGAACTTCAAGAGTAGGTAATCGTACATTCAAGAAAGGTGGTAGGGTTAATGGTACAACTCGTTATACTTTAGATCCAGACGAACGTATCTGAGTGGATAATAATAAAGCATCCCATACTGGAGTTGCTAAATTAACAGATAATGTAATTAAACTAATATTAAGAGCTTTAAAATAATGAAATTGAAGATATATCAACAAGGGGGTGGGTTAATATACACCCCCTTTATTCCAGAACAGTATACTGGTACTACCTCAAACGGTAAAAAAAGTTCCGGTAGTGACGAAGATTCTAAAATAGATCCATTGGATAAAGAATTACTTGGATTAATGAAGGATCAAAATCTTCTTCCAAGTGATATTCAAATGATATTTGATAGACTAATTTCCTTTCAAAGAAGAACTCAAAGTTTATCATCTTCTATGCTTGGAGGTAGTAGTTCGTATCGTTCTGTAATGCCAGGTATGCTTCAAATAATGAACTACTTAAGTCAAGCTAAATATAGTAAAGCTGCTGATGATAAAATTGTCAATCAGATGATGACTGAAAATGCAGGAAACGAATTTGCGTTAGATGGATATGGAAGAATGTACGTTATGACAGAAGATGGAAAAGTTACTAAAATCGCACCATCTACCTTTGATAATGAAAAACATCGTCCTTTGTCTAATTCGGAATTACTTTATCTAAGAGAAAACAAACCTGAATTGGCATTAGACACAGAAATATTTGATGATATGAGAAATATGGTTGGAATGTCTAGTGTATCTAAAGAAATTGAAAGGATAATTAAAGCTTTTGGTACAGAAGAAGGACAACGTTATTTATCTAAAGAAACTGCTCAAATATTTTCTGATTTAAATAATCCTGATGGTGCTTATAAACTAACAATGAAAGTTCCTGCATCTGGATTAAAACAAGCTTGAAAGACAATTTATGATCAGTTGCCTACTAATATGCAAAATCTTCTAAAAGTACGAGCTGCAGTTAGTGGTGATACTCCAGAAACATATATTTCAGATATTGTTTTACATAATTCTAGTACAACTCAAAATATTGATTATGATGCTACGATGAGTAAAGCTGCAGGATACGAAACCGATCCGCTTAAGGCTAAAAAAGAAGCTGCAGAACAATTAACTCAAAACAATTATCTACAACAAATCGGAAACATGCGTCTTCACGCTACTAGAGCAACAATAGTTCCACAAGCTTCAAAAATATTTGACACTGGAGCAATGTTTGTATCTGCTTATAATGCAGGAGCCCCTGTAGATAAACAAATGGATGTGCTTCCAAAAATGAGTTTATCTGACTTTAGAATTAAAGCAAATGCGGCAAAAGCTGGCGATTTTAATTCAGTTACTTTTGCAAACAGAATGCTTAATCCAACAGAATATGATAAAATAATGTATGACGGATCTAGCGAAATTAATATCGTAATGCTTCCGTATAAAAGAGATCCTGCTACTGGTAAAATTATGCCAAACTTTGATAAACTAGAAGCATTTAACGAAGTTCAAAATAAATTTCGTAATAATCCAAGTATGTCTCAAACCGAATTACAACAATTACTTGCTTCTAAAGGACTATCTATTAGTGATATGCAAAATGATGTTTTAGAACTGAAAGATACAATGCCATTTATAACAATTAGTGCGTATGCTAGTAAAGACAGTAGTACCATCACTAAAGAAATGAAACCTTATCTAGAGCATTTAGAAAATAATGTTGGAAAAGATGTTGCCGATGCATTTAAAAACATGCTTATTTACGGAACTACAGAACCGTCTAAAAACTCTAAAAAAATAAGTAATAGAAATACTCCTGAAAGATGAGATATATACAGAGGTAATGTATTTATTCCGATGGAAAATTCAGCTAGAGCAATGTTATTAAGCGGTATAGGAGAATATGTACCTAAAACAAGTATGACTGATTTTGCAGCAAGAGTTGAAGCAAGAGAACAAGAAACTGCATTAAACTCTTATTTACAGCAAAATGATCCAAATTATAATGTGATTTCTCAACTAGGTCAATTTAGATAATATGAAACAAAACGATTGAATAGCATTAAATTTAAATATAGAAGGAGTTAGTGGTATAGATATTAATAATTTAAGAGCATATAACATTACTCCTGAAAATACAGGTTTACAAGACAAAGAATATTATAAAACTATTCCTCAAGTAAAACAACGTTTTACAGATAACACTGGTGTTTTCGACGAAAATAGTTTTAATAATTTCTATGATAGTGCAAAAAGATCTTATAACGAATTTGCATCAGATGATTATATAAAAAATCTAATAAATACTATACCTAGTTCAAAAAATGATATATTTTCTTTAGGTAACGTTAATATCAGAAACGATTCTGCCTATATTATAAATTCTCGGGATCCACAGAGACATAGTATGGGAATAGGTAACATTTTTGAAACTGGTGCGCCATCATTTAGCGAAAGAGAAATAGCACAAGCAAATAAGGCTGTAGATGAAAATGGCAATACACTGGATTGATCTCCTAATGATAAAGGTAATATAATTAAAGCTTTATTTAGGCCAACTCTTGCTTTAGCACAATACGATGAAGATGAGTTTGATGAAAACGGAAACTTATTACATCAGAAAGGCGAAAGAAAGTATAATGAATTTGGAGATCCTTATTATGAAGTTTTAGGAGATCAAGAAATATACGGAAAAGACATTCTTAGATTTTCTGATACATTAACAAAAGAAGGAACTTGGCTAAATAAAATTGATATTTTTGATCAAGACGGAATTAGAAATAGTACAGCTAAAACATTATTGCACGCAACTGCGAAAATAGTTCCATACTTAACCCCTTACGGATATGCTTTTGGTGCGCTAGAAGCGGCAATTGCATTAGGACAGACAATTCCTGTTTTAACTAAAATGTTAAACGGAGTGTTTGGAGGTGATGAGGATTTAGAGAAACTTTCTACTTCTGTAGAAAACTGAATGAGTCGTTTTGGAAGATCTCAATCCGATTATCAACGTTCACACAGATGAGGATTAGAAGGAATTACAGAAATGGTACTTGATTCAGCTGGACAATTATATTCACAAAGGCTCATTCAAAAAATTCCAGGAATGATAGCTAAATGAAAAAATGTAAACATGTCTGTAGAAGCAATGAAACGTGCACAAATGCTATCTACTGCATATATGGCAACAACTTCTGCAAAAGATGTTTATGGTGAATATAAGCAAGCAGGATTAAATGACGCAATGGCCGGAATTGGATCTTTTGCAACAATGCTTGCATATTTTGCATTTATGCAAAACTCCTATTTTAAAGATATATTATTTAGAGATTCTGCTATAGAATTACCAGAGTTAAAAATTCTATTAAATCGTGTATCAGACGCTTCTAGTAAAGAACTTGCAGCAAAGCAATTAGCAATAAATAATATAAATACAGCTGTCAATTCCGCTAAAAGGGCAACTGCAAATCAAGCAGAAAAGAAATGATTTAAAACTGTATTTACTAGCGTAAGTGAGTCTTTAAAGAAAGCGTTGCCTCAACTTAAAGAGTTATCTTCAGCAACATCTCCTTATCTTTATACTTCTAGATCATTAAACGAAGGCATTGAAGAAGTAATGGAAGAAGGTGTATCTGATTTCTTTAAGGGTTTGTCCCTTGGACTAAATGCAATGGGAATTGATGTAAAAGATCCATCTGCAGAAAAGATTGATTTTGGATTTAGTACTAAAGATTTCTTAGAAAGATATGCTACTGCATTTGTTGGAGGTGCTATCGGAGGTGCTGTGTTTGAAGGTCTTACTCAATGAGATAATAAAGTTTTACACCGTAATATAAATAGAATTAGTGATTTATCAGACGTAGACGAACAAATGGATTGATATATCAGAAATGGCTACGGTGCAGAATTACTAAAACTTGTTGATCAGTGAGAGAAAAAAGGTAAATTTGGAACAAAAGAACTATCTTGAAATTACAAAATTCAAGACGGAAACATTGTTTATGATGCTGCGAAAGGAGAAAATAATCAAAATTCAGCAATAGCTAACATTATACGTCAACGTATAAAATACAAGGCTGCACAATTAGATGCACTTGGATTAAACATGACGGATAATGAAATTTTAGTAAAAGCTATTCAAAAAATAGAAAAAGAAGCTGAGGCCGCTGGATATATAGATGCTAATCAAAGTCAAGAACAGATAGCACGTAATATAAATCGATATGAAGAAGAAAAATTACGTGACGCAAGAATCGACTTCTTAAAAGAAACAGGCATTGATAAATTTATAATTTCTGATGTAGTAGATCTTCAAAAGAAAATAATTGATTTAGAAGAAAGAATTGAAACCAAACGTGCTGAATTAAATAGTGTTCCAGATGAAGTTAAGTCCAAAACAGAAATTAAAGATACTCCTGAAATAAAAAGACTTCAAAAACAATATGATCAACTAAAGAAACAATTAGAAGATGTTTTGTCTGGAAAAGCAGCAAGTCAATATTTAGAAGAAGGAATATTTGTTTCTAATTCTCCACTTGTGAATTTATATACATCTGAATTAGACGGAAAATCGGTAACTTGATTTGAAAAGCAAGTTGAAAATTTTACCAGAGCAATGTATAGTGAAAACTACAATGAATTAAGTGATGGAGAAAAAGAACTTTTAAAATCAGAATTTTTAGCTTGAAAAAATCAGGAAAAACGCAAAGACCGTATCAGACATGCTTTTAGAATACATCAGCATTTAACGCAATTAATAACTCCTGTAATAGAACAGCAAGTTAAAGATTATTATGGATATAAACTTGAAGACGCACGTTCTCCTATAATCAAAGCTAATCTTGAATCTATTTTATTACAACAAGAAGCTGCTATAGAAAAACAATTAGAGAAAGCAACTACTCCTGAGGAAAAATTAAAATTAGAACTTCAGTTATATACAATTAAAAACAGTATTGAAAGAAACAGTCAACCTAGAAATGTATTAGAAACGTCTTTACTTGCAGAAAATGAAGAAAGTACTCCAAAAATAATATCTGATTTGGCAGATAATTTAGACATTTCTAGTATTATTCCTGCTTTAATTGAATACTATCAAGAACTTAATAATTCAAAAATTGTTTCTGAATTTAGCGACGATATATTAAAAGATGGTTTGGAAGCAGTAGGAGAATTAATAAAAGCCAATTTTAAAGATAGATTCTCAGAATATAAACGTAGAGTGTTTGAAGATGCTAATAATTTTAATGAAAACTTTGAAACGTTAATTCAAACACAAAAAGCAAGACCGGAGTTAAATACTGTAAAGCATAATATAACAAACGCTAACGGAGATATTGAATCTAAAACAGAAGCAGAAATATTACAAGATTTATATAATGCTTGAATAGACGTTATGCGGGAACCTGGTGCAACAGGAATTTTTGTATATAACGGACAAAAACGTCATCTTACTGAACATCTACAAGATAGAAATTTATTTACGCAACTTGCAACAAAACAAAAAGTAAATGATATCGATGAAGAAACTGGAGAACCGATTGAAATTGAAATTTCTGTAAATCCATTCCAACCAATAATTGATCATTATCGTAGTAGATTTGCTACGAATGGTTTACTAACTGATAATGAAGCTCAAGATAAATTAAGTGCTTTAGTGGAAACATTTGGTGATTCATTTACAAAAGGATTTGATTCTATAAATGTAGCATATAAAAAATTAACTGATTATGCAGCACAACTAGGTCAAGCAAATATGGTCAAGTTTGTTTCTCCAAATTCGTTTGTAGATTCGTTTGCGTTCTTAGGTGATTCTTCTATAATGTCTAAATTAGAAGTATTAAAACAATTACGTGCAGATAGAATAAAAACTCCTATTTTAGAATGAGTTAATGCTTTATCTACGGAGGTAAACGGATTACCTGTAAATCTCTGGCAAATGTTAGTTGACGAAATAAAAGGGCTTGAATCTAAAGATAGATTAGAGCAATATACTATTTCAAATCCGTTTGCTTTACAAGAGCTTGAATATCTAGAAGGAGCGTTAACTGCTAGTAGAGCAATTGCTATTGGTATGCAACCTGGACAGACCAATCAACTAATTAACAATCTTAGAGAAGTCGATGGATTAGAACCTTTATATACATTTGAAAACGAACAATTAAGTAATGTATATAACAACGACATTACTGTATTACAGCAAAGAGTTGCATATTTATTAGACTTACATAATAAAAATTTTGCTGGAACAGTTCGTCAAAAGAAACAATCAATGATTGTTAAT
>Ga0247611_10009373_pt1 | contig 11785 bp, 11 predicted proteins | sample 177DNAGHGhighgp2_FD_192422 | JGI IMG/M metagenome (GOLD analysis project Ga0247611, IMG submission 192422) | Sheep rumen microbial communities from Palmerston North, Manawatu-Wanganui, New Zealand - 1770 DNA GHGhigh gp2 | ecosystem: Host-associated > Mammals > Digestive system > Stomach > Rumen... | reverse complement strand
AACGGCAACCTAACCTGCCGGCAGACGTGGTTGCTCCGCCGCATCCAGCGCAAATTAACCCAGATGGTTGCATTGTGGAAAAATAACCTGTTGCCATAACAAATTTTATAAAAAATGCTTATTGTTTGTTTTTCCAACAATATTCTGCTATAATCAAAATACTGGGAGAATGTAAAGATGGGAAAATTTAAAACAGAAGATGTGGTTAGAACCGAAGCTGGCAACATTTTAGGATTTCACGACACTACAACTTGTAAATCTGATGTGGGTCAATTAACAACTTTTAACAAATTGGGTTTTAAAGGTGTTCAAGACAAGCCTGACGGTTGGTACTTACCTGTACTTAAATCAGAGCCGGCTATAATACTTGAAACAAAATCGTCAGATAAAGATTTATCAAAGACAGAGTATGTGGAAGAATTATTAAAGAACATCCGAATTGCAAACACAAAATATAATAAGGTAATAGGAATTTTATATAATGGTGAGGAAGTAAGGATCTTTAAAAATGAAGATGAATTGTTTGATTGTTCCCCAATATTACAAGACAAATCATATTACCTTGCTTTATATAACGGTTCCAAAATTGACAAGAAAAAGATTTATTCTCTTACTAAAAACATCAATGACTGTCTACACACAAGATTTGGTATAAAAAATTTATATCATAGAATGATATTTACAGCCTGCGCACTGGTAGCCGTAAAAGAAGGTGCGGTTCTAGCAAAAGGTATGGATTATACTTTGTTTCATCAGTCTATATTAAATCAAATTTATAAATCTCTCAAAGATGACAAAAAAAGAAATTCTAAATTAGATTTGTTAGGAGACATATACTCAAAAATCGAAATGAACTCACCAGACAATAAGACAGCAATTGACGATTTTATAGAGTGGGTGAAAGAAATCGCCGAATATGTAACATCAGATAATTGGAACGGCGAAGACGTTATGGGCATTTTCTTTAACGAATTTAATAGATATAAGAAAAAGTCTGATAACGGCCAAATATTTACACCAGACCACATAACATCTTTTATGTACAGACTTATAGAATGCAATAAAGACGATAGAATTCTGGATGCCACTTGTGGTAGTGGAGCATTTTTAGTCAAATCCATGTGTAATATGATAAAAGAAGCAGGCGGAATAAAAACAAAGGAAGCAGATAAGATTAAACAAGAACAACTATATGGCATAGAATGGGACAAAGAAATTTTTGCTTTAGCTTGTGCAAATATGTTGATTCATAAAGACGGAAAAACTAACCTTGAGCAAATGGACACGAGAACACAAGAAGCCTTTGACTGGATGTCCGACAAAAATATCACTAAAGTTTTAATGAATCCCCCATACGAGAGAAAATACGGTTGTATGAAAATTGTTCAAAATGTTCTTGATGCTGTCCCTCCACACACAAAATGCGCATTTATCTTACCAGATAAAAAACTAGAAAAAGGGTATACAGATAAAAAGTTTGGTAATAAACTATTAAAGAAACATACATTAAAACAAATTATTAAATTGCCAGAAAAATTATTTTTTGGTGTCGGGATAACAACCTCAATATTTGTATTTGAAAGTGGTGTTGCACAAAATATGAACGACACAATCCAATGCTTTTATATAGAGGATGATGGATTAGAAACCGTCAAAAATCAAGGCAGACAAGATATCAAAAACCGGTGGCAACCGATAGAAGACAAATGGATAAAAATAATCAAAGATCCTTTATGTAAGGAAGCCCAAGAAGAAAGCGCACATATTCAATCTATTAAACCTACTGAACATTTGAGTTATCAAATGCCTAAGCAGAGATTTAATATCTATGAAGAAGATTTTATAGAAACCGTTATGTCATATGAAATGTTTAAAAAAAATATAAATGTTGAAGATCTAAAAAATAAATTGATCGACAATATATTATATTCCGGTAATTTTGAAAAAAAAGGAAATGATATTTGTGTAACATTCTCAAAAGATTTTGGAGACAACAAATGAAAAACATAGATTATTCTGATTGGAAAGAATTTGTTCTTGATGATATTTTTAAAGACAAAATATATAACTCTTCCCCCTATCACAAAGGTGACGTTAAAGAAACATCCGATACAGATGGCTTGAATTATATTGTTCGAAGTAAATTTAACAATGGTTTTTGTTGTAAAGTAGCCAGAAAAAGCACCTATAACGTAAATCCTGCTGGAACAATCTCTTTTGGAGCTGAAAATGCGAATTTCTTTTATCAAGAAGAAGAGTATATTACAGGAAATAAAATGTATTATATTGATACCTCTGAACTTTCTAAAGATGCATGCTTGTTTTTAAAGGCGGTTTTGGAAAGAACATTTACAAAAAATTTTTCTTTCTCTGATGGTATGATTCCAAAAAGAATTAAATCTGAAAAGATACTGCTTCCAGCAATTTCTAAAGAAACCGACGGAAAATTGATTTATGAGCCAGATTGGAAGCGCATGGAAAAATATATAACAGAAGTTAGAGAACAAGTGTTGAATACATTGGATATTCTACAATGATTCTTCTTTTTATGATTGGACATCTGTGTTTTTCTCTGATGCTGGCACCAAACCATCTGTCGCCACAGGCTTAACATGTAAGATTAGATCACCATGTTCCTCCAATATTATGCAAATAGATAAAAGCACTTGCAAAACTGTAACTAGTGTAATCCATCTGGTATCTTGTGGCGTATCTTCAACAAAAGATTGGCTTGTGGCAAAGCACTTTCTAACACAATATGTGGAAAAATGCTTAAAGCCGCAAAACAATTGATAGTTTTCATAATTTACATCAACATGATCATAATATTTTGCTAATTCTGGAACATCTTTTATTTTATTCCAAACATCTTCAAAACATTCATTAGAAATTGATTTGATTGTTCCTGGATACCAATGTGTTCTATAATTGTTTCTGTTTAGTAAATTGCCATCTTTGGGTTTATTTACTAAAAAACGTTCACACTTATTTTGTTTAATAAGTTCCAATACCCTCCCCGCACGTTCTGGGTGTACTCGCAACATATCTATTTGTTCAATGTATCCGAAATCTATATAATCATTTCCATTTGTCTTAAAATGTTTGTTAAACCATAACAATTGAATTTCAAGTTCTATCATTTGACACACCAAAGAACAACCGACAAAAACGCGATCTTTTTGTAAAGCATTATACACCTCTGCCGCCAATGATACAATCGCGGCAGTCAAACTATGAATAGCCATCAAGCCTTTATCTCTTGTTGCTTGTGTTTTAAATTGCTCCATAGTACGAACCATCATCCTTAATTTTTTCATCAAGGTATCTATATCGTCGTTTTTCAAAGGATGTGGTAATGGAAAATCTTTCTGCATAGTTTGTTCTACTTGTTTGGTGTTGTATTCAGATTAGGAAATACTATTTTCAAAACATGATCTCTAGCTTCGCCTTGTAATTCCCTGCAAATGATGTATGCAGGTATCCTTTCTGTTATATGTTTCAATTTTTCTGGTATATTATTGTCTGGTATTGCGATTGGTTGTTGTACAACAACCCTGCCGGTCTTGCCAGATAAAGCGTTTATTTGTTTTTTGTATTTTTCAATGCTTTCATTGTATTGATGCTTTATCCACACCAAATCCCCGCTATTCAGTGCGGCTATATTTTCTTGCTGTAATTGTTTATCATCCGAAATGTCGTATGAGGATTTCGCTTTTTTTAATACATCTTCAACAAAATCAAAATTATTCATAAATATTACCTCTTTGTCTTAACTATATATGCATGAAATTTACGATTTTGTAAAGGCATAAAAAGTAAATAAATATGGTTTTGTTATAGAAAAGGTTTTGTCCTGCTCAACCAGGAAATGAATCTATCAAAACAACAGAATAATCGCTTATAGATTCTACATTTTTTCTATTCTTGATTGAACAAGTCCAGATAAATCCAGCCATTATTCAATACACCAATCTTTTTTTACCTTTTCCTAGAACAACAGAATGGCCGTTCTATGAACCAACAAAGACGAATTGTAAAATATATTAGTTTGTAGCAAAACTGTATGTGAATATATTTATAGAGACATTTTGACTTTCAGATATTTTTAACAACGTTTTACACATTGTCTACACCGGGGTATTTTTGCCCCAAAAGGCGGATTTTTGGGACACACAAGTTTTATTTATAAAATCTTCACAAAGTCCTTGACTTGTGCGGTTTTTAGAGTTATTATATGTCGCGTTATTCGGGCATAGTTCAGTCGGTAGAACAACGGACTGTTAATCCGTATGTCACTGGTTCGAGTCCAGTTGCCCGAGCCACAGATTCCGCGGGGTTGAGTAAAACCCCGCAATTTTTATTTCTGCCGTTTGCTACCTATTTGCTACCAAAAACAGCCGTTTTTACCTCCCTGGAACACTTGCCAAAGGAAGCTCAAACTTCTGAATTCATGCGGGGCTCGTCTGTTGTTATAATAAAAACCCCGCCTTTTATGGCGAGTTATTATCGAATACAACAGGAGTTTCCCTTAGCCGACCAAGAAGATAAAAAGCGGAATTATTTTGTATCTGATTGAAATAAATTCATTTTTTTGATACAATACTGACTAGATTTCACAAATAGTTTTATATGGAGTGTAACATGATAAAGGAAGCACGAGATCGCCAATTAGCCGCTATTTTTTCTCTTGATAAAGAGATATACTATGAGATACCAAAATATCAGAGAGAATATTCTTGGGGGAAAAAAGACTGTGGTATATTATTCGACGATATTGTAGGTAATGACAAAGGTTATTTTTTAGGATCAATAATATATGTTAGTTCCGAACAAACGGCACTGTCTAACCCAGTCAAAGTTCAAGTTATCGACGGTCAACAAAGATTGACATCTTTATCCATTTTACTTTTGGCGATATATGATAAATTAAAAAACCTATCAGATCAAATGAACGAGGATCAGCGTGCAGATTTGATAAATTTAAAAAAACGGTTGGTATGGTATGATAAAATGCAAGGAACTTACGCATCAAGAATAATCCCGCAATCGCAAAATTATAATTGCGATGATTATTACTGTTTGTTATCTGAAAAAGGGTTTGATATAGAAAATGTTCAAACCCAGCAATATAGAGTTAGACGCAAAATCTACAAAGCATTCAATATTTTTACTGACGCAATTGATGATTTTTTGGAAGAAAAGAAACAAGAAAACCCAGATACGAATGACAAAGACATTTTGTTTGATTTATATGATAAAGTGATAAATTCTATTATTGTAACGATAGAAGTTGAAACCAGTAAAGATGCCTATATGTTATTTGAATCGTTAAACAAACGAGGAATACCTTTGTCTGCGATAGACCTTATAAAAAATTCTTTAATAAGTAAATCCGACGATCCAAATGATAAAACATCTGTTGAAAAATGTTATAACAGATGGAAAAACATTTTAGCATATTTAAACAGTGGGTATTCTCAGGAAAAAGACTACGTTGTTCAAGAACGCTTTTTTAGACAATACTATAATGCATACAGAGAAGAACTAAACCAACCGTATGAGTCGGAAAAAATCGGAAAAATTCAGTATCCTCTTGGTTATTTGGCTACCAAATCAACCATGTTAGACATTTATGACCGATTAATTAAAGATGATTATAAAAACTTGATGAATAATCTAGAATTCGCTGCACGTACATATTCTATTATTATTGGTACTGCATCAGACGATTGCAAAATCGAAAAACTTGAAACGTCATTAATCAATCTGGCTAATATAGAAGGAACACCGTCTTATCTTTTATTGATGTATTTGATTTCGAACAAAGAACGTTTAGAATTATCTGTTGATTTACTCAAAGATTTAATTGATTATTTGGTAAAATATTTTGTAAGAAGAAGCTTGACAGATTTTCCGGCAACCAGAAACATCACAAAAGTATTCATGGATGCCGTTGCTATTACAAACACATATAAAGGCACAGAACTTATCAGTAAAATCAAAGAGCATTTAAAACACAATTCTGCATCTGATACGGTATTTGAAGGAGTTTTGAATGGTCCAGTATATCAGCAACAAAGCAATGCTACACGTTTCTTGTTGTGTTACTATGAAGAACAATTTAAAACAAAGGAAAATAATAGAAACTTGTGGGAACGAGATGAGAAAAATATATTTGTTTACACTATTGAACACATATTCCCAGAAGGAGATAATATTCCTAAAGAATGGATTGATATGATAGCAAACGGAGACAAAAAACTGGCAGAAACTTACCTTGACGCATATGCGCATACTTTAGGCAATTTAACGCTTACAGCATATAATTCAAATCTTAGCAACAAATCTTTCACATATAAACGCGACAGAACAGATAAAAAGGGTAATTATATTGGATATAGAAATGGTTTAAAGTTGAATGATGACGTCCTTTATTGTGATGTACCGAAGAAATCAATTCGTGAAAAGTGGACCATTGAAGACATCAAAACAAGGACAAAAACATTAGTAAATTATTTTAAAAAAGAATTTAAACTTTGACAAAACAATGCATACGATTTAAATCCTCCCTATTAGGAGAGAGGTGCAATTGTGGCGTAAAATCACTAGATTTACTCGGTCACACATCACGTATGGATACATATTTTATTTTTCTCAAGGTTTTCTTCATCACAACCATAAATGGCTTCAACACCACTATCATTACTGAAAAATGATCGGGTTTTCTCTTGACAACTTCTAGACTATCCCAAAAGCTGTTTCTATCATGAAAACTCCTTGAATATTAAGCATTATTTAGTATTATATGTGCATAACAAGGAAGATATATATGACTAAAAAGGAATATTATACATTACAAGATGCAATTGAATGGATTGTATTCAGAAAAGATAGCAAAGACGTGACCGCAGAAATGTTAAATATGAATCTTAATAATATTGCCCTGGCCGAAACAGCACTACTAAACGCAATAAAAAGTCATAAAATACAACTAATTGGTCAGCATGATGAATATAATCCCGAAGAATTTATTAACTGCTTTACAAACGCAATAAGTATCTATCCCGCCTCTAATGTAGTTACCATTGATCATATACACGACTATATGAATATAAAAATTGAAAAAAAGGCTTTTCAGACACAATATCCTCCCGCAACTGCATCCCCGTCATCCACAAAATCTAATAAATACACGACACCATATCTGGAAATAATAGCAGAAGTCATATGGGAAGAAAAAATAACCAACAAAAACCAATCAAAAGCAGAAGTGTTAACACATATAATTCTAAATAAAATGACAGAACGGGGATTAAGCCCATCAAAAAAAATAGCTGAAGCTATGACCTCAATAATCCGACTACCCGAATCACAAAAAGGAAAAGCAAAAAAGGGGTAACCCCTATATCAAAATAGTATTATTTTATGGGGTATGGGCTTACCCCATTTTTTATGAGATTTACGCGGATTTTTGAATGGGCTTACCCCATTTTTTGTTTTTTGGGCTAATGGGTTTAGGGCATTTAAAAAACATTTTTTATCTCGTATATTGAATGTGAACAAGCATAAAATGCCCTCAACAACATTCAATTAGGAGTAGAAAAATGATAAATACAAAAATATTAATGACACAAAAAGAAGCCGCAGAATATCTTGGGACAACTGTTGGCACCCTAAACACCTGGCGACATTACGGCAAAGATAAAATTCCTTTTGTACGCTGGGGTAACCGTATTCGGTATCGCAAGGAAGACCTGGACGCCTGGATTCAAACCCAGATCGTACAACCCAACAACCAATAAATATTATCAAATATCAACCCCTATACACACGTGCGCAAAACAAAGAGGATAATACAATGGAATACGAAGCGAACGACACATATCAGGAATATGCAGATGAAATAGCTATTGAACACGGGGATTACTATAACACAGAGAGATTTCGTAAATATTTAGAAAACAGCCCTGTTTTTGAAATTGTTGATAAACTATCTGAATACGAAGACAAATTGTTAAAACGAGCACTAGAAGAACTTAAAACAAAAAAAGAATGGCAAGATCTAGAAGCAGATGATATGCGCCATAAGGCGACTGGCATTATGCCCCAGATGTCAGCTTTCGAATTACTTGAGCGCTACCAAAACAAGATCCAGCGCACATACAAAGCAGAAAACTGGTTTAAGGCTAAAATTGACGAATGCGATAGAGTAATTGCGGAGACAAACACGTGGAAAACTAACAGTAAAAGAAAAGCCAACAAATTAAAACATTGGAGAGGCAAACGAGTCGATTTTGATAAGAAATACAGAGAATATACTGACGAAAGCAACAGATACGAACGTTTAATTTACAAATGGGCCAGTATTTGCGAACAGATAAAACAAGCCGACATTGCCAAAGAAATTTCGAACGAAAAACGTGGTTATGGTAACCAATATGGATATAACCCGTTTATGCAATCCCGTGAAACGGCCAGTGGCATATTTGAGGATTAAGATATGACAGTATATGCATATTTACGGGTTAGTACAGATGCCCAAGATACAGAAAACCAGCGCATAGGTGTAAACAACAAAGCTCTTGCGCTGGGATTAACCATAGACAAGTATATTATCGACGATGGTGTATCTGGCACCAAGGAACCAGAAAAACGTGCACTGGGCGGGATTTTGCGTAAGTTAAAAGCTGGAGACATTATTATTTGTAGTGAAATATCCCGTCTTGGACGCAAATTGTTCATGATAATGGAAATACTACAAAAATGTATGAATTGCGGGGCAAAATTATACACAGTAAAAGATAATTACGAACTGGGAGACAACATCCAATCAAAGTGCCTTGCATTTGCCTTTGGTTTATCCGCAGAGATAGAACGAGATCTGATCAGCCAGCGCACCAAAGAAGCTATGGCACGTCGTAGGGCTTGCGGTTTACATACAGGTAGAAAACCTGGAGCAAAAAACTTTCACCGTAAACTAGACGGCAAAGCACCAATTATTCAAAAACTATTATCCGATGGCATTTCTCGTAGGCAAATAGCTAAAAAATTAAAGGTTGCTCCCACGACTATCAATACTTTTGTTAATAACCTTTAACCTTTTTTATCGAGGGGCAATATTGTTCAATCTACTTTGTTTTTTTGTGTTAAAATGGTCTTGATATTATAGGATAAAATGTGTATATTGTTGCCGTAGAATTGAACTGTTTTAGGGCTGAACAAATAAGGGCACAACCATGGCTAATTTATCCAAGATCAAACGTGACAGAATGATAGAATTTCTGGAACAACTAAAAAAGCAACATTCTGATGACGCATCTATTCGTGCCTTTAATGAGATAGAAAACCAATTAAGAGATAAAAAATACGGGCTTGTTTGGGAAGAACATTCCGAACAAGTTGATGATACATTAAAAGAAAACATCCCTGTACTAGTTGCTGATGAAGAAAGACGTTTATGCAAAGACAAATCTTTACCGTGGAATTTCATTATAGAAGGAGACAATTTACAAGCCTTATACCTACTGGAAAAAACCCACAAAGGTAAAATAGATTGTATTTATATTGATCCGCCCTATAACACTGGTGCACGGGATTGGAAATATAACAATGATTATGTAGATGGTAATGACGTATATCGTCACAGCAAATGGCTATCCATGATGAAGAGCCGTTTAGTAATTGCAAAAGAATTGTTAAACCCAGAAGATTCCGTTTTAATCTGCACTATTGATGAAAAAGAATATTTACGTCTTGGATGTCTGTTAGAAGAACTGTTTCCAAATGCAAAAATACAAATGATTACAGACGTAATTAATCCTAGTGGCACGATGAGACAAGACGAGTTTTCTAGAGTAGAAGAATACCTGATGATTTGTAGATTAGGTAAATCGACAATCAATAAAACCGATAAAAACATGTTAGGAAACGATGATACGTCCGCAAAAAGCAGATTATGGTATCCCTTTAATAGAAGCAATAATGCGAGAACAAAATCAGTAGGACAATTCTATCCTGTTTATATAGATGAAACCAAACATCAAATAGTAGAGATAGGAGAACCATTACCGATAGATTGTCATGAAAAAGACTTTCCGACTAAACCCGGTTTAACATCTGTATTTCCATATAGAGAAAATGGCGAAGAATCAATTTGGGGGGCAATACCATCAACCGCAAGAATCTGGAAACAGAAAGGTTATTTAAGACTCGGTGAATATGATAAAAAAACAGGAAGATGGTCAATTCAATACATAAGATCAAGTTGGCAAAATAAATTAGATGACGGTAAGTTTGGGGAGTTGACTTATGATACAAATGGTGTTTTAGATATGGATAGGGTTTTAGATACCGATAGAAGGGTATCCCCAAAATCTGTGTGGGTTCAAAAAAGCCATAACGCTACTGATTATGGCTCAAATTTATTAAAAAGTATTTTTAAGGATGGTAGATTTACGTATCCTAAATCGTTATATTCTGTACACGATGTTATAAATTTCTTTGTTTCAAACAAATCGGAAGCTACTATTTTGGACTTTTTTGCGGGCTCCGGCACAACAGGACACGCCGTTAATCTTTTAAACGTAGAGGATGGGGGTAATCGTACTTGGATTATGGTTACAAATAATGAGGTCTCTGAAGCAGAAACAAAAGAGTTTGAAAAACAAGGCATCAAAAAAGGCGACAAAAAATGGGAAGATAAAGGTATCGCAAAATATGTGACTTGGCCACGAATCGTATGTAGCATACAAGGGGTGGATGTGAATGGCAATCCATTAAAAGGTGATTATTTTGATAGCAACATTCACATGTCTGATGGCTTCAATGCGAATGTTAAATACTTAAAGTGCGAATGGACACCAAGAAAACCACAAGATTATTTATTAAGTAATGCACTGGGGTTACATATTAAAGAAATGATCGAATTACAATATGCCATTGAAATTGACAACGAGAAAAACGTTTTGATATTAAACAAGGCAGATTTCAAAAATGTTTTTGGCGATAAGAAAACAATAGATCAAATCGAGAACATATGGGTTAACCAAAACATTGTATTTAATGCATCTGAATTGAAGATGCTTAAATCAAAACAATATAAATACATTCCAAAAGAATTCTTTGGACAAGAACTGCGGGAGGCAGCAGAATAATGTTTTTAGGCGATATTGTAGATTTTCAAACAAGACATGTAGAATCTTTGTTAAAGAAGTGTGCCGATCACGAGGAAGTTGTTTTGTGCGCTCCAACGGGTTCTGGTAAAACAGTGATAGCCAGCAGATTTATCGACGACTATTTGGATGAAAACCCAGACACTGTGTTTTTATGGTTATGTCCCGGTGCCGGTGGTTTGGAAAAACAATCACAACAAACGTTTGAAGAATTGACATCCGGGATTCAAGATGGTGATGTGTATGATTTTATAAATGAATCTAATCCAAGAGGAAAAGTTTATTTTATAAACTGGGATAAAATAAATAAAAAATCCAATGTGGTATTACGAGAAGGCGAACACAAAGATTTGATGACCAAAGTATTGGCTTGTCATAACAGTAATATAAATATATTTATGATGATTGACGAAGAACATAAATATAGGAATACTGCAAACGAATATATATCTAATATACAACCTGTTCATGTTTTAAGAATATCAGCCACCCCAATTGGGAAAGGTGATGCAGAAGAAAAAATTACAGATGATGAGGTAATTTCTGCGGGGCTTATCGCAGCAGGCATATCAATTAACGAAGGTTTGTCTCAAGCCATTCAAGATACAATAATA